>JABEBX010017397.1_pt1 | contig 29734 bp, 24 predicted proteins | sample 7245971 | NCBI WGS metagenome assembly JABEBX01 (sample SAMN14506365, study PRJNA622280) | hot springs metagenome | biome: hot spring [ENVO:00000051]|acidic hot spring [ENVO:00002120]; feature: spring [ENVO:00000027]|sediment [ENVO:00002007]; material: sediment environment [ENVO:01001048]... | reverse complement strand
GGGAATCCGCTCGGTCCCACCAGCCCGCTCGGATGTGAAATAACCGAGGTTGGATAGACCCCTGACGCCTGGGTGTTCGTATTCGCAATCAGCCCGCCCTGCTGTAGCAGGGCCATCCACTCGCTCAAGTTAACCTTGCTCCAATCAACCTGCCCCAGTTGCGCAGGCGTGAAACCGCTGCACTGGGGTGATTGGCTCGATCCATAGCCACCTGCGACGTTCTGCTGAGAGTCCCGAATCTGCTCAGCGATGATGCGATCGAGCGGGGACGCATAGCAGCAGTAGGAATAGGTTGTTTCCAGGCAGACCCCCATGAATTTGTTCGAGCAGTAGTTGCCCACCGCGTGACACTCCTTGAGGTTTTTCGAGTTCTGGAGCTGGTATTCCTCGTTCTTGCATTGCGTGAGCAGGTGCCCGACCAGGACGACGATCTGGTAGATCGCGTAGGCCAACATAATGTCGCCGAGGATGCCGCTGGACAATGCCGTTGTTGGGGTCGTTCCACCCGAGCCGAGCACAGGCCCGCTGTACGCGCCCCCAGCCATCTGCTGCGCGCCCGACGATGCCGCGCCAAAAAGGGCATGTTCGATCCCAGCCGCCGCTTTGCCATAGATCTGCTCAATCACAGCGTCCGCGACCTTCTCCATCGCCCCGAGCATCATGTTTTGAACAGCGGTGAAGGGGTTCGGCACCGAGCCGATCAGGTTGCCGAGTTGTGACGCGGAGCTGGGGCCGTTGATGCCAACAGGATTCAGCCAGGTCTCGGACATGCCCTTGAACGGGCTGGCCACGATATTCCACGCCGCGCTTGCATCCGACGACAAGGCGCTGTACGCCCCCTCCGTCCAACTACCTTGGACCATGGTCAGGATGTGGGCCTCCACCATCGGGTTCGTGGCGACCGAGTAGGAGTCATAGGCCGCTTTCAATGCATCGGCCAGCACCGGCGTCGGCATCGGCAGGTTGCAGCAGTTGTTCGTCAGCCATCCGCTGCCGATGAAGGTCCGACACGTGTTCGATGTGCCCTGAAAGATGATCGGCTGGCAGTTGCCCATGGCCACCGAGGTGCCGGGCGCACAGCTCATGTTCTGCTGCATCTGCTGAAGCGCCGCCAGCGCGGTCGCGGCCTGATTGAACGACAAGTCCTGCGTCTGCATGATGTCGTGGCACTCCGTGCCCATGCACCGCACGGCCGCGCTGCAGTTCTTGCTCGTGGCCTTGGCGCTCGGAGTGGCCGCCGTCACTGTTTGCGATGGCGCCTGTGTCGTCGTCGAGGTGCTGCCCACCGGCTGCGTCTCGTACTTCCACGATTCGTTGGTGTCGAGCAGCACGCTGCCGTTGTTCATCAGGCTGAGGATGCCGGCCGCCGGGCCTCCGATATTTGTCACCGTCATGGCGATCATGTTCACGCCGGGCTGCAGGGTGACTTGCGTCTCAACAACGCCGCCGGTGCTCGGATAAGTGCTCGCCCCGTTGATGCCGCCATCGTTGTACGTCGCGACCGTGGCGCCATTGACCTGCACCGTCGCCGTGTCATCGGCCGCCACATATAGCGACACCGGGGTGGCCGTTGAATACGGGCTCTCGTAGCTGTAGTACAGCGTGTTCGATTCCCCAGTGGGCGCCCCTCCGTTCGCCACGCATCCGGCCGCATCCCCGAAGATCCACTGCGCACCGGGATCTGGGAACCAGGTGATCCAGTTCGAGCTGAGGTAGGCACTCAACGGCTCCACACAGCCAGGCGCGGGGTTCGGATCGGGCGTCGAGGTAATCGTCGTGGCTCCGGGCAACGTGCTGGTCGTGTTCGCGTTCGCGTAGGCGGTCGAGGTGCTGTTGCAGTTGCCGTAGACCTGGGCGAACACCTGCGGATTCCCGGTGACGAAGGGCATCAGCGCATTGATGAGCTGCTGATTCGCCGGGTTGTTCTCGAACGCCAGCGTCGGGTTGTTCGACGAATAGCTGTCCATGGTGGTCTGGCCGCCGTTCGTGTTCTCCCAGTAGGCATAGCCGTAGCCGCAGGAGGACGCCACCTGCTTGGTCGTCTGGTCGTTCGCATTCAGATTGGTCAGTGCCGTGGCCAGGTTGCTGATCGTGGTGGTCTGCGGGCCGATGTTGGCGGCCGTGGCGATGGGCGAGAGCGCCGTGCAGGCCTGCGCGGTCTGCTGCGCGAGCGCCACCCAGGTACTGGTCATCGCGGACACCTGGTCGGCTGTCACCAGATTGCATGAAGGGGTCACCTGACATTCCATGGCCAGGTTCTTCTGCGACTGAATCACCAGTTGCTCGGCCTGCCGGTAGGCGGAGACCGCCTTCTGCGCGGCCTGCGAGGAGCCCAGGTAGGCTGGACCGAGCGAGCCCGTCGATCCCAGGAAACTCTGCATCGTCGCGTCGCACACCGACTTCATTGATGCCAACGCCGCCGGCACGTTGTTGGTGAACGCGGGGAACGCCGCATTCCAGTTCGGCTGCTGGCACTGCGGGTCGGTCATGACTGCACGTTGTGCAGCGGCGGCTGCATTGACGCCCTGGGCATCGGCGGTGCCGACCCCGCCGGGCGTGTAGAGCGATTGCAACTGCGCCTGCTGGCCCGGAGGTGCGGCCAGGAAGCTGCTCGCGGCTGTTGATCCCTTCCCGTTGGCGGCTGTCGCCTGGGCGCCACCCAGCAACATCGAGCCCAGGCTCTGCCCCGCGTTGGCCGCGTTGTCGAATGCATCAGCGACCGCCTGCTGCTGGTCTAGAAAATAGAGCATGGGGCCGATGGAAATCACCAGAAGCCGCTCGGCGGTCGTTGAGCTGAGGATGGGCGAAACCGCCATCCACACGCTCATCAAACCGGCGGCGATCCGTTTTTTCCGGGGGGCCATCATTTGTCACCTCCCTTTGCCGAGCCCTCGGGTGGCAGCAGGTCAGATAGTGGCTGCAGTCCGTCCGCCTTGTACGCAGCGTCCAGTTGATGCTGGACCAATTTCGGGTCCGTGCTGTTGGCCATCCGCTCTGCCCCATCGACAGCCTGCGACACCAAAATTCCGGTGGCAACGACTTCTCCAATTCCAGTGGCAGCCCCGAGCGCGGCCTCGGCTGCAGGTGCCATGCCGACATCTGGGACAAAACGCGCTTGGACATCAACGATACTTGGATCTGCTCCTTCCAGCGCGGGCTGTGCCGCTGCCGTTTCACTGACCTTCAATGGGTTGTTTGGCAAGGCGGCCGCCCCAGGCTCAACAGGTCCCGATTCAAAATCAGGGGCAGGCGATCCAGGATCGCTGGGTGCACTTCCTTCCTGTGCGCGCTTCCACTTGTTCCAGGCCGCCTTTCCAGCTGCCAGCCCGCCCAGAGCATTGGCCGCCATGCCAGCGACCATCGTGCCAACTGGGTGCTCGGCCATGAATGCCGCCGCCTCGACCATGGGCGCTCCAGTAACCGCAGCCTCCTTTTTCGGGTCGATTTCGCCAACAGGAGTCGCGGCGACGACCTTTTCTGCACCTTGGTACAGACCTGTCGGCGTTTGGTTTGGCGAGATCCCAGTCTGATTGACCGGCTGGTAGGCCTGTTGGCGTGCCGTCGCCTCGTTCTGCACCGCCTTGAAGCCGCCGTTCACCATCCTCTGATCGGGTTGATGGAACTTCCCTCGTGCGGCGTCGATATTGCCCCGAGTGGACGCGATCTGCCCGTCCGCGCCAGCCGCGCCTTCTGGCATCTGCGCCCCGGCGAGATCGGCGATCTGCTCGAAGCCTTCCGCGTTCTTCGCCTGCGGGAGCGCCATCACCAGCCCATAGGCCGCCGCCGTCTCGCTCGACATACCTGAAGCCTTGCCGGCTGTGACCGCCTTGTCGTAGGCATCGCCAACCCCTGCACGTGCCGCCATCGAGTTTGCCGCACTGATCGCCGCTGGGGCGCTCCCATAGCGGGCGAGCAGCGTGCCCGCCAAAGTAGAAGCCGAGAGGTTGAGCCCAGACTGCAGCATGCCGGTCTTGCTGAATTGTTGTTGAAGCTGTTCTGCCCGCTGGTATTGCTGCTGAGCCTGTTGGGTTTCCTGCTCCGTTTCTTGGGCCTGTTTTGTGAGCCCGCCGGACTGTGTAGCCTGATCCCCGATGTGATATTTCTCAGCGACTTGCTGCGCCAGGCTCGCGGTGTGCTGGCTGGAGAGATCACGAGCAGCCTTTTGCACGTCCTTGTGCTGCAGGGCGCCCTCGACCTTTCCTCTTTCTTCCCCGCTCAGGTTTCCGGTCACCCCTGCATTCGCCAAAAACTGCTCGGCTTTTCCGAGCAACCCTCGCATGCCCATGCCAGAGTTGAGACCCGCCCCGACCTGAGCCAGGAAGGAGGCCGCCTGGCTATCCGACAGCCCTGTCTCATGCGCGAATCCTTGGACGCTCTTGAACGTGTCCGCCCACTGCTGCCCGCCCGTGGTCGAAAGGTCTTTCGCAGCAGCCGTGTTGTGCTGGGCTTGGTTCATCACGCTCCACACCGAACTGCCGACGCGCCCCGCGCTCTGCATCGCCGACATGCTGCTCTGGTGTGCCTGGCTCTTCATGGCGGATATCGAGGACTGGGCCGCGCTTGCGATACCCACCGATGCGCTTTGCGCGAGCGGGTTAGTTTGGAAGTATTCGCCGGCGGCGTTGTTGCTGACGCCGAGCGCGTTGCCGGCCTTGTCCAAAGTCGGGCTCGCGGTGTCCAGATTTTTCGACGATGAACCACCATCCATCTTCTCGCCGAGCTTCGAGAGCGCGAAATAGCTACCGCTCATGATGGCCATGGTCAGCAGCGGCGTCATCGACAGCATCATGTTCGCGTCGCTGAGGAAGATAGCCGTCTTCTCGAATATCGTCGAGAGGTTGCTGCCATAGACCAGCTGGGCGGACGTGCCGCCACCCATGCCGCTCGTCAGCGACAACCCGAACCGGCCAAAGGCATGTTGGGCGCTCAGCTGGATCAGGTCGTTGATGAGCGCGGCCAGCGGCAGCCAGCTCTGCGTCCAGGCGCCGAACATCAGGTACTTGGCGAACAGGCTGAAGCCCTGCACGCCCATCATGACCATCATGCCGGCGGCGAAGGGGGCCAGTACGAAGAACAGGAACTGCATGATCGACATCAGCGGCAGCATGTTCTGCTCAAAGGTATTCGCACTCGCCGCATTGACCGCTTGCTGGTAGTCCAGGTTCGCGGTCTGCACACCACAGTAGGACGGCAGGGATGCCGACACATCACCGTAGGGGTTGGTGCCGTACTGGAAGCCCGCCGAGATCAGGCATCCGCCAATCATGTTGGACAGGAAGTTCTGCCCGTTGTTGGCCAACTGAGTGATGATGGTGCCGGTGCCTTGCGAGGCGTCCACCAGGACGCTGTTCGCCAGGCTCTTGACGCCTGAGCAGTTCTGCGTGGTTTGCTGCGGGCCAGTCGTGAGTTTGCCCACGTTCTGGCTGCAGGTGGTGAGCTGCGCGGTCGGCTGATCCGAAAAATAGTTCGCCAGGGCCGTCGAAAGCGTGCTGGCCGCACTGGCGCAAGTCACCGTGGTTCCCTGGGTCGCACCTATGCTGTTGTCCCAGAAAATTATGACTTGCTTGTTCGATGGCGGATTGCTGAACAATCCCGCATGCCCATCGTTGGGCGACCCCAGCATGACAGTCGTATTGTTCAGCGACTGCATGCTGCTACCGCTGCCCAGGGCGCAATACTCCGCGTAATACATGATCGACTTGGCCAGCGAAGGGTTGGCCGATGCGAACGTGCTGTAGAAGTTGCGCATGGCAAACAGCGTCTGCAGCGGCGACACGAAGCCTTGGCTGATGTCGGTCGGCGGAACCGCTTGCGTCACGCTCTGAAAAGCCTGGGAGATCTGCAGGCCGGCGTCGTATGACAAATCGGAGACGATGGCCGCCGGGTAAGCGATGCCGACCGGGATGCTGTCCACCACGGCCTGTTGGCCGCTCAACACGTCATCGAGCACCACGGAAGTTGTGGGCACGAACATGATGCCGTACATCAACGCGAGCAGGAAGACATGGTGCAGCTCAAGCCGTTGCGTGAAGATGCCCTTCGTGAAGATGATGAGGGCGCTGATGAGCAAGCCAACCAGCACGAGGCCGCCACCGCCGAACAGGCTCCCGCCGGACGCCCAGGCGGTGTTGTTGGCGGGGTTGAAAAGCATCTGCACACCGACCAGGCCTTGCTGGAAGGCCTGCAGATTGCCGAAGACATGGAGAGTGACGGACATAGCAGGCTCCGATTTATTTAGCACCCGAGCCGGGGGCACGCTGGCTCATGGACTTCTGGACGTTGTTGACGAAGGTGGTGATCTCATTCATCGTGAAAGTCACCCCTGCCGCCCTGTCGGCGTAGTACCGAACCCAGCTCTGCAGGTTCTGCATGTTGCTGTCGAATCCACGCGGTTTGCGGGCATGCGGATTGCCTGCGAATGAGGCGGCGACCGACTGGTAAACAGCCTGCCCGTATCCAACGGCCACCTCGGCAACAACATAAGGCTCGACCTGTGAGGCAATCTGATCAACGGCACCAGGGAACTGCTGGACTTGCAGCATCAAGGGCATGAATCCGATCCCGCTCATGTTGATGAGCTGCTGCTCCGCAGTGGTCAGGGGCTGGCCAGCGATGATCTGATTCACGATCCCAGGATCGCCCCCGTTCTCGCCCCACATCAGGTTGCGGACCCAGCCCTTGATGCCTTGGTAATTCAGGCTGGAAAGCGTCTGTGTGCTGGTCTGCAGGCAGGTCAGCGCGGACGTGTCGGAGGGGTTCGACGGGAAGGCGGGGTAGCTGACTGAGGATGAAGACGCCCAGGCCTGGCACACATTGACTTGCGCGTTGGGCGTGCCGTCCACCATGTCCTTCAGGGACAAAGTTGCTGGGACGTTGATCGCTTGTCGAGCATCAGTGGCCCCCACGGCCGATGCATCGGCCTGATCGGCCGGCGACATGCCAGGACGGATGATTTCTGAGCCGACCAGGCTCATGAGGATTTCCTTGGTCACATTGCTCTGGTCGATCAACTCGTCGCTTTGGGAATTTTCCAAAGCCTTCCAGGTCATGTTTCCTTGGGGCTTCAGAGCATTCGCCGGCACGGTCTGTTGCTGCCCGTTGTCGCCGGTGATCGTGGCCGTCTTGCTGGCCAGCGCAGCATCATTGGTCCCCGGCGCACTCTGCGCGTTATCGAACGCAGAGAAGATGTCAGAAGTCACGCCGCTTGCCGATGCCATCACATCGCCAACGGATTGGTTGATCGAAGTTAGGCTGTCACCGAGTGATCGGCTGGCCAGCCCATGAGCGAGCTGGCAGGTGTTCTTGAGCGAGCTGTTCATTTTCTGCATCGCGCTCTGGATCGAAGAGAGCAATGCGCCGCAGGAATGACACATCGAGTTGATGGCGAGCTGGAAGGCATAGCCCAGCGCCTGCTGGCCGATCTGCCGCAGCAGGTTCTCGAAGGCCTGGGCACGTCCTGGATGGGGGTGCGCACGGCGACGTAGCCGCCAGAGATCACCCCGGAATTTTGTGTCTGGTACACGCCGGGGCTGCCGGCGGCGGTGTACATGCCAGCCAGGACGCTGTTGAGATCCGCCCGTGCAGGCAGGAGCGCTGAGGCTGAGATAAGCATGGTCGCGGCCAGCATGGCTGCGATGGACTTCAGGTCAGGCCAGCCCCCTGGCCTGTCGGCCAGGGTAAAGAAATACTTGGCTTGCATGAGGGAGGGTTTCACCCTCCCTTGCGGCTGTCGCCGCTTATTTTTCAGAACATTATTCATTTTCAGTCCTTCGCAGGAAGCATGAAGGGGATAATTTGCGCGCCACGATAATCTTGATAAAAAACGTCGTCTGATTCCTCATAATAGGTCAAATGCACGTATTGCATACTGGTTTGGCATTCCATGAGTAGCGCCCAAAGCATTGCATAATGCCCAGCCTTGAAATACTTTAAATGCCGGCCGTGGAGTGAGGAAATAGAAGAAAGCATTTGATCGACCGCCTGCTCAACACCCAAACTTCTGGTCAGCCAAAAAATATGAGTTTCACAATTGTCAATAATTTTGCATTGCTCTTTTTTTGTGAGCGGCCGAGTTATGATTTTCCCAGTATTCTGGTTAACAGATTCCGCCAAATTTTGCTTGAAGACGCGGTGAATTGAATCGAAAACCCAGCGCTCCACTTGAATATAAAAATGTCCATCCATGTTCCTGGCCATTATTTTTCTCCCAAGGCCGCGAGGCGAGCCTTCAGCTTCTTATTCAAATAAACAATTCCGCGCACTGAATATCTCCATATGAAAAACATGGCGATATAAATGGGCGAAAAAATAGCAGTGAAAAGCAGAAAAAATTCAATAATTAGTTTGATATTCATTTTGAAATCCTGTGATAGATTCAATTGTTTTTGGCGATGCGCCGAAAGGCGCAAGGGCGGGCCTTTTTCTGCGTTGAAATGCCCCTATTTCTCGCCCGACCCCCTGCAGGCCGGGTTTGTCTTTTCGCCCGCGACAGCGGGGTGGGCCTGCTGCCGGACAGCGGGGTGGGCCTGCGGCCGCCTTTTTATGGGGGTTGGGTTTGCCTGAATGGCGGGCTCCGTCAAGGAGTCTGCCATTTCAGGTCTAAGAAGACCTGAAATACCTAAAAAAACGCCTTTTTCCCGGGCGGGTGTGACACCTTTTGCTGTCATATCGGGCGGGTGTGACACCTCATCGAGCGGGTGTGACACCCTTTTCACACGCTGGTCGTCAATTTCGATGCCGAGTTTCCGCAGATTTGCGGTTTCAGATTTGAGGTGGCGGCGCGCATTTTTCATCGCCTGGACGCTGCATTCGCCCGCCACGGCGGCAATCACCGTGTCGAGTCTCCATCCACCATTCGGTTGTCTGTCGCCGCTATGCGTGATCAGAAACCGCGCCACGGCCTGGCTGATGCCATGCTCCAGGCGGGCGATGGGCGTCGGGTCATAGTTCAAGGTCATGTCCAGGCGCATCAGCTCTGCCCACGCTTTGCCGAGACGAATCGTCCACAGCCTGCGCTCCTCGCCAGTCAGCGGATTCCGTCTGGTTTCTTTCTTCGTGTATTCCGCCGTGTCGATGATGCCGCCCATGAGTCGCATCTTGGACGTGTCAATTTCGATGACGCATTTTTTTATCTCCCGGATCAGCACCCACAGCTGCTTTTGCGAGTAGCGGGATTCGCTCATCACTTTGCGGACGCGCGCAGGATCGATCAGCAGTTTGATCGTGCCGGCGTCTTCATCATGGCGCTTTTCCGCACAAAACAGCATGGCCTCCAGCAAATCTGCATGACGCTGGCCAAGCCGCCCGTCCACGCAACACCGGCCCCACGCCGTGGTGATCCACTCCCCGTTGCGTGCAGTGGGGCGCTGCGTGGGCTGGAATAAACGCACGCGCGCCGGAGCGATCCCCGTCGTCTGAATCACATCATTCCCAGTCATCTTGACACCCCGCGCTTGCTTTGGTTGCCTTGGCTTCCCCGATGGCTTCCTGTGTGACCGCGTCGATTTGGTCATGAACGAGATCGCCAAACATCACCCGCTCGGCGAGGAAAGCCATCTTGACCTGTCCGGTTGGACCGTGGCGGTTCTTGGCGGCGATCACCTCGGCCGTGCCCCGATCGGGGGTGGCCGGGTCGTAATACTCATCACGGTACAGGAACAGCACCAGGTCTGCATCCTGTTCGATGTTGCCGCTCTCTCTTAGATCGGAGAGGACGGGGCGCTTGTCCGTGCGGCTCTCCACACCCCGGTTGAGCTGCGACAGGACGAGGATCGGGACCGAGAGTTCCATGGCAAGCCGTTTGAGACCGCTCGTGACCTGGCCGACTTCCAAGGTCCGGTTGGCCGCCTTTGCCCCGACCAGCTGCAGGTAATCCACCACAACGCAGCCCAGAGGGGGGAGTCCCGCTTGTTCAAATCCGGCGGCGGCGGCCTTGACCTTGTTGACCATGCCCGCCACATCAAAACTCGCATCGTCGATCAGCAATGGCAACTGCGCGAACTGTGCCAGTGCGCTGGTGATCTTGATCCACTGGTCATCGGTCAACGCATCGGCGGTCTTGAGCGCCGGGATCGGAACGCCCGCGCGCCGCGCGACGGAGCGCTCGGTGATCTCGTATCCGCTCATCTCCAGCGTGAACAGGATGGTGGTGCGCTGTTGCCCGGCGACGCCCTCGGCAACTTGCTGCGCGAACACGCTCTTGCCCATTGCTGGCCGCCCGGCAATCACGATCAGATGGCGCTCGTGCAGCCACCCAGGCAGGTGCTTGTCCAAGGTGGAGAACACGCTGGCGATGTGATGCTTCCGTCCATTGGCAAGGGCATCCAATGCATCGGTGTAGTCGCCCGCAAGGTCGCGGGCGAGGCGCATGCTTTTTGGGCTGCCTGCAGCCTGGCTGTTGTGTGGGGCCATCACTCAGCACCTCGCAGAGCCCGCCGACGCTCTTCTGCCAACTGCTCAGCCCGGGTCGGCCGACCGACGCGGCGCGGGGCCGGAGTCAAGGACGCCCCAGCCTGCTCCTGCTGCGGCAGTTGCACATCACACAGTAGGGCCGCCACGTCTTGAAGCCGAACGTAGTAATCCTCCTTGCCACCCCCATGAACCGGCAAGGGAAATTTGCCCTCTCGCACAAGTTTGTAGCCTGTGACCTTAGTCTTGCCCAAGACCAGTCGGGTCGCTTCCTCAATGCTGAGGCGGACTGAGTACTTCTCCAACAGACTGGAGAGCAACTGCGCGTATCGATCCATTTCCTGAACCTTCTGATGGTTCAGGCGCTGCGGGCGGGATGGAGAGGCCTGCGGCTAGCTTTGCACTGCCTGACTCAGGTCAGGTGCGCCTGCCTGCGAAGCGGAGAAAAAGAGAAAGTGCCCCGTGCGCGGCCAGCCGATCAGGCCGGCGATGGATTGGGGCGAGCAAAGCGGGGAGTCAGAACCGCCGAGAAGCGGCCGGAGCTACGAACTAGATCAGGAGGTGCCCGCCTCAAATTCTGCGCCGCGCCGACGAGCAGGTGGAAAAGTTCGTCGGCGAGTTCCAGGCAATCGCGAAGCACTGCCTCGCTACCATTGGCTGCAAGCCGCGCCGCCAGGGCGACCAAATCAAAGCGCTTGGCCAGGAGGGCCGCAGCCAAGCCCAAAACCACGATCCCGGCTGTCGGCGCACTAGGCAGGCCGCTCGGCGTGACAGTGGCCCAGAATGCGTCAGCGAACTCAGGCGAGTCGGGATCAAGACCGTCCCACGCGCAGGTGGCTGCGTGCTCAAGGAGGTCGGCTTGTTCCAGGTCCATGCCAACAGCTTACCTAACTCAACCAAGGTATGCAAGCAAGAAATTCAGAAAAAACTCTTTTAGAACAACATGGCGGAGACGAAGGGATTCGAACCCTTGATGCGCTTTTGGCACATACTCCCTTAGCAGGGGAGCACCTTCGGCCACTCGGTCACGTCTCCAGTTGCCTCAAGTTTCCTTTTGGCAAATTGCTTGTGGCTTCATGCGTTCAGCAAAGTCGGCAATTATTACACGCATTCACCTGCGATCGCCACCTTGACGGAAAACGTCGCGGCTCAGACGCTTTGTTCTAGGTCGAAGGCCTTGTGCAGGGAGCGCACCGCAAGCTCCATGTACTTTTCTTCGATGACCACCGAGACCTTGATTTCCGAGGTGGAGATCATCTGGATGTTGATGCCTTCTTCCGACAGGGTGCGGAACATTTTGCTGGCCACGCCGGCGTGCGAGCGCATGCCCATGCCCACGATGGAAACTTTGCACACTTTCGGATCGCCGAGAATTTCCTTGGCGCCGATGTGGGCCTGTACGCTGGACTTGAGAATGTCGAGCGCACGCGCGTAATCGCCCCGGCCCACGGTGAAGGTGAAGTCGGTGAAGCCGGCCACGCTCTGGTTTTGCAGAATCATGTCGACTTCGATATTGGCCTCGCCCACGGCGCTGAGAATCTGATAGGCGATGCCGGGACGGTCGGGCACGCCGACCACGATGATCTTGGCTTCGTCGCGGGCAAAGGCGATACCCGACACCACGGCTTGTTCCATGTTTTCGTCTTCCTCAAAGGTGATGAGTGTGCCGCTGCGCGACTCTTGCTCCAGCGGCAGGTCCCACGGGGTCAGGCTGGAGAGCACGCGCAGGCGAACCTTGTACTTGCCCGCGAATTCCACCGAGCGGATTTGCAGCACCTTGGAGCCCAGGCTGGCCATCTCCAGCATTTCTTCGAAGGTGATGGTGTCGAGCCGCCGGGCTTCGGGCACGATGCGCGGATCGGTGGTGTAGACGCCGTCGACGTCGGTGTAGATCTGGCATTCGTCGGCCTGCAAGGCCGCTGCGAGCGCCACGCCCGAGGTATCTGAGCCGCCCCGGCCCAGGGTGGTGATGTTGCCCTGCGCGTCCACGCCTTGAAACCCGGCAACGACGGGGATGATGCCCTGAGCGAGATCGGCCTTGAGTTTGTCGGCGTCGATGGACTCGATGCGGGCCTTGGTGAAGGCGCTGTCGGTATGCACGGCGATCTGCGCGCCGGTGTAGCTTCGAGCTTTGCGTCCCAGCGCCTGCAGCGCCATGGACAGCAGGCCGATGGTGACCTGCTCGCCGGTCGAAGCCACGACGTCGAGTTCGCGCGGATCGGGCTGGGGTTGGATTTCTTTGGCCAGCGCGATCAGGCGATTGGTTTCACCCGACATCGCGGAGACCACCACCACGACCTGATGCCCGGCTTCGTGCCACTTGGCCACGCGCCGGGCCACGTTTTTGATCCGTTCGGCTGACCCCACCGAGGTGCCGCCGTATTTCTGGACGATGAGTGCCATGAGAAATGCGTTCGAGAGCTGCGAAAGTCTCTTTGCCCGGCGCACGATGCACCTGACCGTTTCGCTGCAAAGCTTCGTATTCTAGGCTTTCTCTGCTGCGGCATCGCCCCATTTCAGACGCAGACAAGCCCCCTGACGCTGAAGGATGCAGCCTGGCAGACGCAGTTCGAGGCGATGCGCGCCCTGCCCGGTCCGCAAGACTTGTCGCACTAGTTCGTCGGTCCGCGCACGGTCCAGGCGCTGCCCGTTTTGCCGCAGCCAAAGCCGCAAGACCTCGCTAGCAGATACGGCGCCCAGTGCGCGCAAGGCGGCAAGATCCAACCCCTGGGGTTGCAGGCAAAGGCGCAATTGCTGCGCCGCCGTCGATTGAATCTGCGCGTCGGCCGCTGCGCACAAGGCGGCGCTGCGGCCCAGCGTCTGCCGATAGGCGGGTTCGAGCCGGGCGAGAACCGGCACCAGTTCATGCCGAATGCGGCTGCGCCGAAACGCGGGGTCGGCATTCATCGGATCGTCCAGAAAGCTCACCGCCTGCGACTTAAGCCAGCTCCGCAATTCGGCCGCGCCGCAGTCCAGCAAGGGTCGCGCAAAGCTGCAGCCGTGGCGCTGCATCTGCGCGGGCATCGCCGCCAAGCCGCGCGGCCCTGCCCCGCGCAACAAGGCGAGCAAGAGCGTCTCGACCTGATCGTCCCCATGCTGCGCAAGCAGAACCACCGCGCAGTTCTGCTCGCGCGCAAGCTTGGCCAGCGCCAAATAGCGGGCCTCGCGCGCGACTTCTTCCAAGCTCTGTCCCCGCGCCACATCGACCTGCAGAGTGGCCTCGGCATACGCCACATCGAGGGCGGCGCAGGCTTGGGCGCAATGTTGCGCGAACAACTGGGCCGAGGTTTGCAAGCCATGATTGACGTGCAAGGCACAAAGCCGCCCACCGCCCCAGAGCGTGCGGGCCGCGAGCAGCAAAGCCGTGGAATCGGCCCCGCCGCTGAAAGCTATGCCGATGCGCTCGGCCTGGGCGACGCCGGGGTGCTGCGACGCGAAACGCCTGAGCGCGCCAAGCGCGGGGTTGTTCAGCAAGGGCAGCGCCGACTGTGAAGCCGACGAGGTGGACCCATCAAGTGAACCGACGAAGGCGGTCAACGTCCCGCCGTCTTGGTGTCTTCGAATTTGCCAAAGCCCTGCAGCCGCTCCAGCCGCTGCTTCACCAGATCGGCCGGCTTGGTGTGCTGGAAATGCCGCAGCGATTCGCCCAGCGCGCGCTTGAGCGAAGCCGCCATCGCCGCAGGGTCGCGGTGTGCGCCGCCCACCGGCTCGCTGACGATCTTGTCCACCAGACCCAGCGCCTTGAGGCGGTGCGCGGTCAGGCCCAGCGCCTCGGCGGCTTCCGGCGCTTTTTCCGCGCTCTTCCAAAGAATGGAGGCGCAGCCCTCGGGCGAAATCACCGAGTAGATCGAATACTGCAGCATGAGCAACTGGTCGCACACCGCAATGGCCAGCGCCCCGCCAGAACCGCCCTCACCGATGATGGTGGAAATGATGGGCACTTCGAGCTGCGCCATCTCGTAGATATTGCGGCCAATGGCTTCGGACTGGCTGCGTTCCTCGGCATCGATGCCGGGATAGGCGCCGGGCGTATCGACAAAGGTGAAGATGGGCAGATGGAATTTTTCGGCCAGTTTCATCAGCCGCAGCGCCTTGCGATAACCCTCGGGCTTGGGCATGCCGAAGTTGCGCATCGCGCGCTCTTTGGTGTCGCGCCCTTTTTGGTGGCCGATCACCATGCAGGCCTGCCCGCCCAGACGCGCCAGGCCGCCCACGATGGACAGGTCGTCGGCATAGGCGCGATCGCCGTGCAGCTCGTGAAAGTCGGTGAAGATCTGGTGGGCGTAGTCGAGGGTGTAAGGCCGCTGGGCGTGCCGCGCAATCTGCGTGGTCTGCCAAGGCGTGAGCTTGGCGTAGAGGTCTTTGGTGAGCTGCTGGCTTTTTTTCTGCAAGCGCCCGATTTCTTCGGAAATATCGACCGCCGATTCATCCTGCACAAAGCGCAGTTCGTCGATTTTGTTCTCGAGTTCGGCAACCGGTTGCTCGAAATCGAGAAAGACTTTTTTGCTCATATTCACCTCGGGAAATGATCCGCTCCTGCGTTGCAAACATGCAAAACAATGCGCAAATCAATACGCAACCGGCAACGGGTCCAGACTGCGCCAAATATACCAAGTCCCCACTGAACGCCACGGCGCCCAGGCGGCCGCCACTTCGCGCACCTCGCTCTGGGTCACGGGCTCGCCGGCGAAGTAAGTCTGGCTCACGCCTTTGATCAGCCCCAGATCGCCCAAGGGCAGGACGTCCGGGCGCATGAGGTGAAAGATCAGAAACATGTCCGCCGTCCAGCGGCCAATCCCGCGGATGGTCAGCAGTTCAGCGGCGATGGCCTCGTCGGGCATCTCTTGCCATTGGTCCGGATGCACCTCCCCGGCATGGAATTTGACAGCGAGGTCGCGCACATAGCCCGCCTTGCGACCCGACAGGCCGCAAGCACGCAGAGCCTCATCATCGAGGCCGACCAGATGTTCCGGCGCGACTTGCGGCACGGCGGCACAGAGCCGATCCCAGACCGTCTGCGCCGCCTTGACGGAAATCTGCTGGCCGATGATGGAACGCGCCAGCGTCTGAAACGGATCGCCCCGGCTTTGCAGCCGCGTGCCCGCATGCGTCTTGATGAGTTTGCGCATCACGCGATCGGTGCGCTGCAGGTGGGCGCAGGCCTTGTCCCAATCGAGCGGGATGGGGCCTTTGGTGGACACGACCGTATCCGACCAAGCCGGTGCTCGCGCCATCAAGCCGCCCTCCATACCGTGATCCCGCCCGGCTTGTCTTCGAGCACGATGCCCTTGGCGCTGAGCTCGGCGCGGATGCGATCGGCCTCGGCAAAGTTGCGCGCCTGTTTGGCGGCGATGCGTTCCTGCACCAATTGCTCCACCCACGCCGCATCCACCGCGGCGGCCTTGCTTTGCAGGAATTCGCGCGGGTTCTGCTGCAGCAGACCGAGCACGCCGCCCAACCCCTTGAGCAGCGCCACCAGATCGGCATCGCCCGTTTTGTTGACCTCGGTCGCCAACTCGAACAACACCGCCATGGCCTCGGGCGTATTGAGATCGTCATTCATCGCGGCGGCAAAGGCCTGCGCGCGCGGGTGGCTCCAGTCGAGCCGCGCGGGTAGCTCGGCGAACGGGTCGAGCGCGGTGTAGAGACGGGTGAGCGCAGCGTGTGCGTCTTGCAGGTGTTCGTCGCTGTAGTTCAGCGGGCTGCGATAGTGCGCACGGACGATAAACAGCCGCACGGTTTCGGCGTCCACATGCTGGAGGATGTCGCGGATGGTGAAAAAATTACCCAGCGATTTGGACATTTTCTCGCCGTCCACCCGCACAAACCCGTTGTGCAGCCAGACATTGGCCATGGGCTTGCCGCTGGCCCCCTCGCTTTGCGCGATTTCGTTCTCGTGATGCGGAAATTGCAGATCGGCCCCGCCGCCGTGAATATCGAAAGTCTCGCCCAGCAGCGCGCAGCTCATGGCCGAACATTCGATATGCCAGCCGGGACGGCCCGGGCCGTCATCGGAAGGCCATTTCACCTCCTCGGGCTCAGCGGGTTTAGCCGCTTTCCACAGCACAAAGTCCAGCGGATCTTGCTTGGCGGTATCGACCTCCACGCGCTCGCCCGCGCGCAGTTCATCGAGCGACTTGCCCGACAACTTGCCGTAGCCGGGAAACGCGCGCACATGAAAGTTCACATCGCCCGCGCTGTCGCGATAGGCCAGACCGCGCGTCTTGAGCTTGCCGATCAGGTCGAGCATCTGCGGCACATAGTCGGTGGCGCGCGGCTCATGCGTAGGCCGCTCCACGCCGAGGGCGTCGGCATCTTCGTGCATCGCGGCAATGAAGCGGTCGGTGAGCGCACGGATGGTCTCGCCGTTGTCCTGCGCGCGGCGGATGATTTTGTCGTCGATATCGGTAATGTTGCGCACATAGGTGACGCGCAAGCCCTGCGCCTTGAGCCAGCGCTGCAGCAGATCGAACACCACCATCACCCGCGCGTGCCCGATGTGACAGTAGTCATACACCGTCATGCCGCAGACATACATGCGGACATGGCCCGGCTCGATGGGCACGAAATGGTCTTTCCCGCGGGTGAGGGTATTGTGTAGATGCAACGCAGTCATGGAATTGGGTTTGGGAACAGCGGTTTGTGCGCGGGCGCGCCATGTCCCCAGATAAAATTAAAAACTTAGCACAAGCAGCCAGTTTCCGGCTTGACGCGCTGCACTTGAATCCGCGCTGCGCATCGCCAGTCGGCACGGCGCTTGTCCAGACTTCAAACCACTCACTTAGTCACCCAATGCGAAATCGCCTCCTCGCCACCCTGATCGCCCTCACGCTGAGTGCACCAACCGTCTGGGCGGCAGACGCAGCCAGTGTCAGCCAAAGTCTGCAAAAAGGCGATCTGAGCAGTGCGCTGACGCAGGTGGACACGCTGCTGGCGCAAAAGCCCAAAGACCCCCAGTACCAGTTTCTCAAAGGCGTCATTCTGACCGAGCAGAAAAAAGACGCCCAGGCCATCAAAATCTTCCAGTCGCTCACCGAGCAATACCCCGAACTGCCCGAGCCCTACAACAATCTGGCCGTGCTCTACGCCCAGCAAGGCCAGTACGACAAGGCCCGCGCCGCGCTCGATATGGCCATACGCACCAACCCGAGCTACGCCACCGCGCAAGCCAACCTGGGCGATATTTACGCCAAGCTCGCCAGCCAGGCCTACCAAAAGGCGCTGCAACTCGCCCCCGATGAAAACGCCAGCGCCCGCGTCAAGCTCAACCTGATTCGCGAATTGTTCGAGCAGGGCAAAAATCCCGCCGTTCAAACCGCCTCTGCGGCGCCCTTGAAAGTGACCACGGCGCAGCCCGCGAAAGAAACCAAAACCGAGATCAAGCCCGCAGCAGTCGCGCCTGCGCCGAAGCCGATGGTGGTCGCCGCCGAAAAACCCGCGGCCAAACCCGAGCCCGCGCCGACGGCCCCAGTGGCCGCCAAACCTGCCGCGCCCGCACCCGCTGAAAACAAACCAGCGCCCGCCGCTGCGCCTGCGCAGACCAACGCCAGCGAACAGGCGGCGGTGTCCGAGGCGGTCGAGCGCTGGGCCGACGCCTGGCAAAACAAGAATCTGCCCGGCTATTTCGCCGCCTATGCCCCCAATTTCAAGCCGGAGAAGGGCATGAGCTTGAGCGCCTGGAAGGATCAGCGCCGAGCCCGCATTTCCGACAAAGCCAAGATCACGGTGAAAGTGCACGCCCTCAAGGTGCAGATCGACGGCGACAAAGCCACCGCGCGCTTCCGTCAGCACTACACCTCCGGCTCGCTGGATTTTGACGGCCCGAAAACCCTGCAAATGCAGCGTGAAAACGGCAAGTGGCTGATCGTGCGCGAGATCGTCGGCTGAACAGCCACTCTAGCCCCTGCAAGGCGCCTCATTTAGGCTGTGATTTCAAGCCCTCGCATCGATCCGCCGTGAAGCCCGCATTCCGCCGCCCGCCTCTGCGCAAGTTGTTGCCATGGGCGCTGCTGTGCGTGCCGCTGGTGTTCGCGGCCCGCGCTGCGACCGACTACAACGCGGTGCCCAGCGCCGCACCGGGCAGTCGCCTGCTGCATGACCCGGCGGCCGAACCGACAGGCGAGCTGGCCAGCAACACCGCAGGCCCGTCCACCGGTTCAGTGCAGCAACCCGTCGTTTCGGCGCGCACCCTGCTCAAACTCACCACCTCGCTGAGCGCACTCCCCAATCAGGACGGCGCGGAACGACGCCTGCTCCACGCCTACGCCGAAGTCGCTGCCGGCCACCTCGACGCGGCGCGGGCCCAGGCCGAGCAACTGGCGCGGGACTACCCGCATTTCTCCCTGGCGCAATTGCTTCTGGGCGATGTCATGCAAGCCAGCGCCGGAAACCCTGCGGGCTTCGCCGCGGCCGCGCCACCCGCGCTTTCGGAACAACAGGCGCAGCAACACGCCCGCGTTCTGGAACTTCGGGCGGAGGCCCTGGCCCGCCTCGCCGCCTACACCGCACCGCCCCCGACCGGGGCGATTGCCGCCAATCTGGTGGCGCTAGCGCCCGACGTGCAGCGCGCCATCGTGGTGGATACCGCCCGTTCGCGTCTGTATCTTTTTGAGCAGCGCAACGGCGTGCCCCAGCTCGAGGCGAGCTACTACTTCAGCCAGGGCAAATTCGGCGCGGGCAAGACCCAGGTCGGCGATATGAAAACGCCGCTGGGCATTTACTTCATCACCCGCAAAATCGGCGCCAAAGACCTCAAACCGCTCTATGGCGCCGGCGCGCTCACGCTGAACTACCCCAACGAGTGGGACAAGCAGCAAGGCCACACCGGCTTTGGCGTCTGGCTGCACGGCACACCGCCGGGCAGCTATGCCCGCGTTCCCCTGGCATCTGACGGCTGCGTGGTGCTGTCCAACCCGGACGTGCTCAGCCTCATGGCCGACACCCCGGCGGGCAGCACCCCGGTGGTCATCACCCGCCATGTGCAATGGCTGAGCGTCTCGCAGTGGACTGCCCAGCGCCAGCGCATCGCGGCGCAGTTGCAGACCGACGTCGTTCAGGCGGCTGCGCAAGGTGCGCGTCCGCAAGACACGCTCGCCGCCAGCGCCTCGGCGCCGAATACTGCGCACGCGCCTGCGCGCAACCCATCCATCACCCCCGGCGCGCTCACCGTCCTGCAATACCCGGGGCAAAGGGTGGTGCAGTACAGTGCGGCCGGTGCGCCCTCCAGCCCGCTCTATCGTCAGTACTGGGCCCAGCGCAACAACCAGTGGCAACTCATTTTTCAAGGAAGCGTTTCATAATGAATTCCAGCCTGACCACCCCGTCCCACTCATCGCTCCCCAATTGGCGACGCATCATGCGGCAGCACATCGCCCCCATACTCGCCGCGCTGAGCTTGGTGTCCGCAGCGGCCCTGCCCCCAGCACACGCCGCCGAAGCCCCCGCCGCGCAACCCAAGGTGGAATTCGTCACCACCATGGGCAATTTCGTGGTGCAGCTCGACCCGGCCCGGGCGCCTAAAACCGTGGCCAATTTTCTCGACTATGTGAAAATCGGCTTCTACAAAGGCACCATTTTTCACCGCGTGATTCCCGGCTTCATGGTGCAAGGCGGTGGCTTCACCGCCGACATGCAGAAAAAACCCACCCGCGCGCCCATTCCGCTGGAGAGTCAGAACGGCCTGCGCAATCTCAAGGGCACCATCGCCATGGCGCGCACCTCCGACCCCAACTCGGCCACCTCGCAGTTCTTCGTCAACGTGGTCGACAACCCCAGCCTCGACTATCCCAAGCCCGACGGCTACGGCTACGCCGTGTTCGGCAAGGTCATTTCAGGCATGAACGTGATCGAAAAGATCGTGGCCGTGCCGACCAAGAACGAAGGCATGTTCCAGAACGTGCCCGTCAAGCCCATCGTCATCGAAGACGCCAAACTCCTCAACTAAATCCGAAAACAGAAAGCCCATCATGGTCGAACTCCAAACCAACCACGGCAACATCCGCATCGAACTCGACACCGAGCACGCCCCCAAGTCGAGCGAAAACTTCCTGGCCTATGTGCGCTCGGGCCACTTTGACGGCACCGTCTTTCACCGCGTGATCGACGGCTTCATGATCCAGGGCGGCGGCTTCGAGCCGGGCATGAAGCAAAAACCCACCCTCGCCCCGATTCAGAACGAAGCCAACAACGGCCTGAAAAACGACCGCTACACCCTCGCCATGGCCCGCACCTCCGATCCGCATTCGGCCACCGCGCAGTTTTTCATCAACGTCGCCGACAACGCCTTCCTCAACCACACCGCCCCCACGGCGCAAGGCTGGGGCTACGCCGTGTTCGGCAAAGTGGTCGAGGGGCAGGACGTGGTGGACAAGATCAAGAGCGTGAAAACCGGCCGCAAGGGCTTTCACGACGACGTGCCGCAGGAAGACGTGGTCATCCTCAAAGCCGTCGAAGTCTGACGGCGCGAAGTTTGACAACGGCATCACCGCAAGATCGGGGCGGCAGTTCGCGTGTCGGCTAACACCTTGTCCGCAGAGGACGCCGCGCACGCCCCCCGCCCCGAGCCCGCCTTCCCCAGCCTGATTGCCCCGCCTGCCTGGCGGCGCATCGCCCTCGTCTCCGATCTTCATCTAGGTGCGCAGGCCCCGCGCACCACGCAAACTTTCATCGCCTGGCTGGCCGGCCCCGCCCGCGTGGCCGACGCCCTGTTCATCCTGGGCGACCTGTTCGAAGCCTGGGTCGGCGACGATCTGCTCGACCCCGCCGCGCTGGCCGTCGCACCTGAAGACGCCGCCTGCGCCCAAGACATCGCGGGCGCGCTGCGCGCCTACACCGACTCGGGCCGCGCCCTGTTTGTGCAGCACGGCAACCGCGACTTTCTGCTTGGCCAGCGGTTCCAGCAAGCCACCGGCGCGCAAATCCTGCCCGACCCCGTCGTGCTCACGTTTCAGGCCGAGCGCATCCTCCTCACCCACGGCGACCAGCTCTGCACCGCCGACACCGCCTACCAACAATTCCGCGCCACCGTCCGCAACGCCGAGTGGCAGCGGCAAGTGCTGGCCCAGCCGCTCGCTGCGCGCGTGCAGCAGGCCCGCGCCATGCGCGCAGCCAGCCACGCCGCGCAAGCCCGCCCCGAAAACTGGGCCGACGCCGACCCTGCCGAGGCTCGCCGGTGGCTAGACCGCGCCGCCTGCACCTGGATGATCCACGGCCACACTCACCGCCCGCGCAACCACTGGCAAGGCGGAGAGCTCCGGCAAGTCCTCTCCGACTGGGACTGCGACACCCCCCGCAGCACCCCGCCCCGCGCGCAAGCCCTCCGGCTCTGCGCCCAGGGCCAGGGCATCGAAGTCAGCAGCCAGCGCTGCGACTGACGTCTTTTCACCCCCCTCTAGCGCACAGGCTGGGGGGTTGTTGCACCGATTGATACAAAAAATACCGTTCGTCGGCCATAAACGACCGTTCGTCGGAAAGTCTGCGCACGAGCCTGCGATGCATGGAAAACTTTGGTCACATTGTTTCAATTTGGAAACCACTGTGAACCACAGAATTTCTGGCTTCACGTTGATCGAATTGCTCGTCACCATCACGGTCGCAGCAGTTCTTTTGGCGGTTGCTGTCCCCAACTTTCAGAACCTGATGCTCAGCAACAAATTGAGCACCAGCGCCAACTCCGTGGTGTATGCACTGAATTTAGCCAAATCCGAAGCCGTCAAACGCAATCAGGATGTCAGTTTCACCAACAGCGCGCAGATCAAAAACACCGACGCCGCCGGAACAACGCTCGCCGCCGCCCCAGCGCTGCCAGCGGGCGTTCAAAAAGTCAGCGGAAAGGCGTTGATCGCTTCGCCAGCCGGATTCCTGAGACAGTCGACGCCAAACGCCGGATTCTCAGGCTTGGTGATGGATCTCTACGCCAGCAATCTACCGAGTAATCAACACCGCTGCGTCTATTTGATTACCGGCATCACTGCCGTGACCTGCACGGTGAACGGAACTGGAAATTGTCCCAATGCGCAACCCAACCCTTGCCAACAGTAAATCGGCGCCTTTTGAAAAAGGCCATCAGTCTCAGGTCGGCGCCGGTTTGCTGGAAATCCTGATCGCGGTACTGGTGCTGTCCATTGGTTTCCTCGGCATGTCCACATTGCTGGTGCGGTCGATGACCAACAACAACAGCGCCATGGCGCACACCCAAACCTCCGTGGTCACCTACGCCATTCTCGATTCGTTGCGCGCCAATCGAACAGCCGCACTCAACGGCGACTACGACACAACCGCCACCTTCAAGTTGACAGGTAGCACGCCAAGCTGTTCGCTTTCCACAAATCTGACGGGTCGGCCCGATACCGAGGTTCAAGCATGGTGCCTGGGCTCTGGCGGCACGCCACCGGGCGGGCTAGCCGCCCTGGGAAATGGCGCCACCGGAAAAATTGACTGCACCAGCAACGGCGATTGCACCGTGACCGTTACTTTCGACGACAGTCGCGCCACTGTCGGTTCAAGTACACAGACCTTCGTCACCAAGGCCATGCTATGAACCCAAGCTCTGCCCACATCAAAGCGCAGGGTGCGTTACCAAGCCGCCAGCGCGGCATGACCCTCGTTGAACTCATGGTGGCCATGTTGCTTGGTCTGGTCGTGACCGGCGTAGCGGTCAGCGTCTTTCTGGCCAGTCGCAGCTCCTTCAAGACCAATATGGCGATCGGTGAAGTGCAGGATGGTTCACGCATCGCCTTTGAATTGCTGACACGCGATGCTCGCCAGGCGTCGTTGACCGGCTGCGGCAACGGCACCTTTATTGCCAACGTGCTGAAAAACAGCGGTACAGACTGGTGGGCAAACTGGGGCAATGCGGTCCGCGGCTACGAAGCCGGTTCTACCGATCCGGCAGTCACCACTGGCACGGCGACCGGCAACCGACTTGCCGCCACCGATTCGGTACAACTGATCGGGAGCGAAAGCGCAGGCTTGAGCATTCAAAATGCCACTGCGGCAAGCGTCACGCTATGGTCGGCAGCAACCGATTGGAAGAACGGCGACGCGCTGCTGATCTGCGACCCGGATCACGCGGCACTGGTTCAGCTGGGCGGCGGCGAAGGCACCGCAACACTGACTTGGGCCGCCACTGGCGCCAACCCTGGAAACTGCACCGCCGACCTCGGCTTCCCAACAGCCGCTCCAGTTCCGCCCGCCACCGCGTGCACCGCAGAGGCCTACACCTTCCGCACCAATGCCCAGGTCTCGCGCCTCAATGCGGCAGACTGGTACATCGGCACCAACCCGACAGGCGGGCAGTCGCTCTACCGCATGACGCTGAGCAATAGCAGCGGTAGCTTAGCAGCGACTGCGCAGGAAATCGTGCGCAATGTCACAGACATGCAAATCCTCTATCACCAGAGTAATGCGGCCAACTACGTTGATGCCAACTCTGTGACCAACTGGAATGAAGTTGATGCGATGCAGGTCACCCTGACTCTGGCCAGCACCACCAAACAAACGGTGACGGATAGCAACGCCAAATCCCTCAACCGCACCGTTACGACCGTCATCGCGCTGCGCAACCGTGTGAGTTAAGCCATGCAATCGATCTATTCGACCCATTCATTTGAAGCAGGGGCCGTGCAGCGCCAGCGTGGCGTGGCGCTCATCGTCTCGCTGATTTTGCTGCTCATCGTCACGGTCATCGGTCTGGCGGCCATCCGCAGCACCACCCTGCAGGAAAAGATGTCCAGCAATCTGCAGGACCGACAAATCGCGCTGCAGAACAGTGAAGCCGGGCTGCGCGTTGCGCAAGGATTGCTGCAAGCGAATACCGCAGTGATCTGGCGCGACTGCACCGTCGCCGCCACCCAGTGCGACAACAACCCCTCCGCACAGGCAACCATCGCCAACGCTTGGCAGACAGTACCGACCGGCACGGGCGCTAATCAGTACACCGCGGGCAGCAATGCAGCGGGACAGCCGCAGTATGTGATCGAAGACATGGGCCTCTGGAATGACCGCCGCACAGCCCTTGGCCCCCAGCAAACGGCCAACAGCGCGCAGTACGGGGCTGCCCCGGTTGTCCCAACGGCGCATTTCTACCGCATCACCGCGCGCAGCGCCGACCCAAGCACTTTGCCCGATCGGGCCACCGTCACCCTGCAAGCCTGGGTACGCAAATAACGCCGGTTGATCGCCAAGCAATTTCATAAATCTATTCCCCAAGGGACCCACCATGAGCCCGCAAGCAATGCCCCATCGTCCCCCACTTTGGAAGAAATTCGTCCTGCTTGGCGTTACTTGGAGCTTGTTGACCGCGCCCATCGCACAGGCTGCGGTATCGATAGCCCAGCAACCGTTGACGCTGAGCAATAACGTCCCCGGCAATCTCGTGCTCACGCCCTCTGTGGAATGGCCCACGATCATGAGCATGGCCAACGTCGGCGCTTTCGATACGACCAAAACCTATTACGGCTACTTTGACCCCAACAAGTGCTACGGCTACACCATCGCAGGTACGTCGGTGCCAGCCTTCACGGGCGTTAACGGCGGCACAAAGAACTACTTTGCGCCAGCCAGCGACGCGACCAATCGCACATGCTCCAAAGCATGGAGCGGCAATTACCTGAACTGGGCCGCCACCCAAACCATCGATGTCTTTCGCTCAACGCTGACCGGTGGCAACCGGGTGGTGGACACAGCCAACCTCACCATTCTGGAAAAGGCGCGGCATACCGGTCAAACCGGGACGGGCGCTCTCAACATTTCCGGTGCGTCCACGGTAGCGAACAACACTCCTTCCAGCCTTAGCTACTTTTCGACAAAACTCAGTGGCCTGGGAAACCGGATGTACTTCATCTCAGCTAATAGCACTAGCGTCAACGACAAAGACGGCACATCCCGCAGCTTGCGCTATCTGCTCGATAATCCGGCCGTCGCGCAGAGCAAAGGCGCAGTCGAATTCGATCCGTCTGAGGGTGTGAAGTCTGGCTGGGTCTATTCCGTCAACATCGACGTACAGGTCTGCAAAAGCGGCATGCTTGAAGACAACTGCGTCGCTTACGGCAGCAATGCCAAGCCCCAAGGGCTGATCCAGAAATACGCCTCCGTATTCACTTACAGCGTCTTCGGCTATCTCAATATTTCCAAGGTGCTGCAGGACGGCGCGGCGCTTCGAGCGCAGCAAGGCTTTGTCGGCCCGAATACCTATGAACCGGGAGCCACGCCTACCACCAACGCTCAGGCCGAATGGAGTGCCACCGACGGCACCTTCATCCGTAACCCGCAACCCACTGCCGCGTCCGACACAACCAGCGCATATTCTGCAGACCCGGCCATCCAAGACAGTGGAGTCATCAATTACATCAACAAATTCGGTCAGATGACCACGGCCAGTGACAAGAGCTACGACCCGGTAAGCGAGATGTATTACGCCGCGCTGCGCTACCTGAAACATCAAGGCCCGGTCGAGTCGTACAACAGCATCAGCAACTATCCGGATGGCACGGCTTACAAGATGACCGACGGCTTCCCCGTCGTCCGCACCTGGACTGACCCCTGGAAATACTCTTGCCAGCGTAGCTTCATTCTGGGCATCGGCGACGTGAACACCCACCGTGACAAAAACCTGCCGGGCAACGGAAATCGCAATGATGAACCCGCGGTACCTAGCGAAGTCAGCGCCGACACGACAGTTAATGTCGTCACAGCTACACAAAAAGTGGCAGCGCTGGAAGGCATCACCATCAACGGCATGACAGCTGACGACAGTACCGGTTTCAGCGGCCGCTCTAACTCCGCCTATATCGCCGGCCTAGCCTACGACGCCCATACCGTCGATCTGCGGTCAGACCTGAGCGGCAAGCAGACCGTCTCAACCTACTGGGTCGATGTGATGGAAAACCAGGTTCTGGAAGGCAAGGCCAAGAACCAATACTGGCTTGCGGCCAAGTACGGTGGCTTCTCTGTACCGGCCAACTACGACCCCTATGCCAACACAACGGCGCTTCCAGACGCTTCGTGGTGGACCAATGGCCAGACGCTGAGCACGAAGGACAAACGCCCAGACAATTTCTTCACGGGTGGCGACGCCAAAACCATGAAGGACTCTCTCGAGGCGGCCTTCTCGGCGATTGCCAGCGAAAACATCGGCAGCACGGCTTCGCTTTCCACCAACTCCACGCAGCTCAACAGCGGCAGCCGTGTCTACCAGGCGAGCTACAAAGAGGGTGTCTGGAGTGGTTCGCTCAAAGCCTTCAACATCGATGCAACCACCGGCGCAGCAACCACTGAAGCTTGGGACGCGGCTCTCCAACTACCCGCAGCGGGTGCCCGTACCGTCTACACGTTGGTCGGCGGCAGTTATGTGGCGTTCGACGGCACCCATGTCAACGGCAAGTACGGCTGGACCACCGACCTGGTGAATTACATCCGTGGCGACGCCTCGAAGGAAATTCGCAACGGCGGCGCCTATCGCAACCGCACCACGGCGCTGGGCGACATCATCAACTCGCAGCCGATCTATGTGGGCAAGCCCGAAGCGGGCCCCTATGCCAACGCTACTTTCACCGGCTCCGCCAGTTTCAAAACCTTCGCCGCAACGCAGGCAACGCGCACGCCCACTATTTATGTCTCGGCCAACGACGGCATGCTGCATGGCTTCAATGCCAACACCGGCGTGGAAACCTTTGCCTTCATGCCCGGCGCGGTGCTCGCGGCCTCCACCAACCCCAGTGTGCTGGCTCAAAAGAGTTATGGCTCTGGGCTAAACCCCCATCAATATTTCAACGACGGTGAGATCACCGTGGCGGACGTCTATACCGGCTCGCCTGCAGCTTGGCGTACGGTACTGGTCGGCACAACAGGCCGCGGCACAACGCGCACCATCTACGCCCTGGACATCACCGACCCAGCATCTGTGAAATTTCTCTGGGAAGTTGCCGCTGGGTATCTCGGGCAGATCATCGGCAAACCCATCATCGCCCAGACGGCGAACGGTCAATGGTCGGTTCTGGTGGGCAACGGCATGAACAGTGACAGCGGCACTGCCGAACTGTTGCAGATCAGCCTGAACGACGGCACCGTCTCCCGTCATGCAACAAACACCGCAACAGACAACGGGCTCTCCACGCCTGCGGTCTGGATCGACAACCTTGCCAATGGCATCAGTACAAAGGCTTATGCCGGCGATCTGCAAGGCAATGTGTGGTCATTCGATCTCACCAGCGCAACCAGTGGCGGCACCCTGCTGTTCACCGCAAAGGACGGCAGCAACAAGGCCCAACCCATTACCTCGCCCATGTTTGCCGCCAAAGACCCAGACACCGGAAATCTCTGGCTGTTTTTTGGCACCGGGCGCTATTTGGGCCAGGACGACCTCGCGAATAAGGATGTACAGAGCTGGTATGGGCTGAATGTGTCGCAGGCCAGTTTTCCGATGGTCAAAAACGATCTGATCAAGCGCAGCATCACCTCAGAAATCGCTGGCACAGCGGCCGATCCGACCGCCACTCCGCCAGTCGCCGCAACTTTGCCCGCACGCACTGTCAGCGTGGGAGCTGCTGGTGACATGGCCACCAAAAAAGGCTGGTATATGAACCTCTTGCCTCCCTCTAATGCCGCCCAAGGTGAGCGCATGATCGTTGCGAACCAGGCGTATCAGAACCTGCTCGTTGGCAGCACGCTCATTCCAGACAACGCCGATGTGTGCGCCCCATCAGGCCGCGGCTGGATCATGGCCGTCAATCCGTTCACAGGCACGAATCCGACCGACATCTTTTTCGACCGCAACGGAGATCGCCGTTTCAACGACTCAGACAAAGTCACCATGAGCGACAAAACCCTCATTCCGATCGCTGGCATCGGGCTCACGGGGCTCACCGGCTTGAGCAATTTCATCAGCACGACGCTACTGGCCAATCAAAACGGCACCATTTTCAATACCCAGGTCAATCCGCAGGTTTCCAACCCCGGGCGCGTTTCCTGGGCAGAACTCATCAACCCCTGAGCGGAGGCTTATTCATGCGGCATTTCAACCGAGCAATTTTTGCCCCCGGCCGTGCGCGCCAGCTGGCTCTACGGGGTTTCACGCTGATCGAACTGATGATCGTCGTGGCCATCGTGGCCATCATCGCGGCTGTCGGCTACCCCTCCTACATCAGCCATATCACCAAAACCAAACGAGTTGCCGCTGAAGCCTGTCTCAGTGAGTATGCCAACTATATGGAACGGTATTACTCGACCAACTTGCGATATGACCAAGATTCAGCAGGAACAGCGAACACGCTACCCACGCTTTCATGCGCTTCAGATCTGAGTACTGATTACAAATTCAGCTTTGCCGCCACGCCCGGCCAGTCCACTTATCGAGTGCGTGCCGTGCCGCAGGGATCTCAAGCTAGCCGTGATACTGAATGCAACACAATTTCACTGAATCAGGCAGGAACAAAAACAATAAGCGGCACAGGCACGGTGGCCTCCTGCTGGTAAGAAAAATTTTTTAATTTGTCAAAAAATCAAGAGAATGTTTTGCTTTCAGTGATTGAACTTGCCATAATTGAGGCTGCCTCAACCATTCAGAGGGTCTCACAGTGCGGAGTTCATACCCATCTCGAATCGACAACTGCCGTGGCGTCAGCTATGCGGAGTTGTTGGTCGTCGTGGCTCTCGGGGGGTTGATGACTGCACTCGCAGCGCCTGCGTTTTCTCATCTGCTTGCTCAGCATCGCCTCACCGTCAGCAGCAATGCCTTGATGAGCGCCTTCATGATGGCGCGACAGTCTGCCATCACCCAAAATCAGGTTGTGGCGCTCTGCGCGGGTAACCCAGAGTCAGGATGCCATTCAGATTGGGGGAGCGGTGAATGGCTCATTTTCACGGATCGCAACCAAAATGGAGCCCGTGACGCCGACGACACTTTGATTCAGAGCGGATCTACGGCGCAGGAGAGTGGCATTCAAATTCTGCCCAATCGCCCCATGCAGAAGCCCGTTCTTTTCCAGCCCATTGGGCATGCCGAACAACCCAGTGGCGCATTTGCAGCGGGAACGTTGCGTCTATGCAGCAACACGTTGAACACGGTTTTGGGTGTCGATCTGATCTTGTCCAAATCAGGCAATATCCGCGCTCAGCCACACCATTCGGCCGGAAATTGCGCGCGTCCTTGATCCGTCGTGGAAGTCCGGATTGATCGAGTCTTCCGTCCTTCCCTGGATCGCCGCCCTCGGCGTCGGCCTGCTGATCGGCATCGAGCGCGAGCGCAGTCAGCCGCCTGAATCGCCTGCGGGTCTGCGCAGTTTTGTGCTGGCGGCGCTTGCGGGTGCGACTGCGGGCGTGCTGGGGCCGG
>JABEBX010016668.1_pt1 | contig 29744 bp, 26 predicted proteins | sample 7245971 | NCBI WGS metagenome assembly JABEBX01 (sample SAMN14506365, study PRJNA622280) | hot springs metagenome | biome: hot spring [ENVO:00000051]|acidic hot spring [ENVO:00002120]; feature: spring [ENVO:00000027]|sediment [ENVO:00002007]; material: sediment environment [ENVO:01001048]... | reverse complement strand
CCAAAAGGCCGATGAGAAAACTCATCGGCCTTTTAAAATTTTAGGAGGTGTTAAAATGGTAAATGTTCAAGAAAGTCTCAAAGTAAAAAAAGAAGTCCTCGAAATCTCAAGTGATATTATGTCCGTGGCTGGGCAGTTTCTAAGAAAAGAGGGATTTATCGAAATTTTACCCGTTATAATTTCTCCAATAACAGATCCTCTCAATCACAGTGTTTTTGATGCCTCGATCAATTACTACGATGGTCAGTATGCTTTAACCAAATCAATGATCTTTCATAAACAACTCGCAGTTAGAGTTTTCCCCAAAATCTTCGCGTTTTCTCCGAATATACGCCTTGAAGCGGAAGAAAAGAAGTCAACCGGAAGACATTTAATAGAATTTACACAACTCGATCTGGAGGTTAAAGATGCAAAAAGAGAAGATATTTTAACTCTTGTGGAAAACATGTTCGTGGAAATTTTTAAAGATCTTGATAAAAAATTCGGTCAAACTATCAGATCAATGAATCCTCATTTTTCAATTCCGAAGATTCCTTTTGAGCATGTGAAATATCTCGAGGCTTTCGAAAAATACGGAAGCGATTTTGAAGCCATTCTTTCAAAGCGGGCAACAGAACCATTTTGGCTCATAGACATACCGATAGAAGAAAGAGAATTTTATGATAGGTTAGACGGAGACGGAAAAGTCCTTGTAGACATGGATTTGATATATCCATATGGCTTTGGAGAGGCAATTTCTGGAGGAGAAAGAGAACATGAGTATGAAAAAATTCTTTACAGAATGTCTCTTAAAGGCAATGATCAGAAGGCTTTAAAATGGTACCTTGATGAGGTTATAAAAGGTATCCCTCCATCGGCAGGATGCGGTATCGGTATCGAAAGACTTACAAGATTTGCGTGCAATTTAAAGCATGTTTCTGAAGCAAGGTTATTTGCAAAAGTGCCAGGAAGTTTATCAATATAGAAAAACAGCCCCTGCTGGGCTGTTTTCATTTTTTAGTTGTTGAATATCTTTTGTTAAACCTGTCAACTTGTCCTTCAATGTCAACTATGTTTGACCTTTTACCTGTAAAGAATGGATGACATGCAGAACAAACTTCTAATGTTATCTTCTCTTTTGTTGATAACACTTTATACTCTGCACCACACGCGCATGTAGCGGTAACTTCGTGCAACTGTGGATGTATACCTTTTTTCACGTTAAAACCTCCTATGAAGACTTCTCTTTTATTATAACATCTTTTTCTTTTTCCGGAGTAATTTTTATTCCTTTTAAAGATTCAAAAAGCACAACGATAAATCCTATAATCAATGGTATGAAATATCTCAAAATTCCCCATTCTATGGTGATCGTTGCAAGATATCTTCCAGGTACTATCGATGAAAAGAAGAGATAAAATTCACCTTCGGCAGTTCCACTTGATCCAGGAGTTGGTTCGGCTTTTGGCCTTATTTTTTTGCTAAATTTGAATATCGATATGAATTTTCTTATGACGTTAAAAAAAGCGTTGTAAACCCTTCTGTTGAAGTTGAACAGCACCATAAGAGTTATTATTGAAGACGATATGATAAAACCTATTAGGGCAAGCGAAAGGGCTGAAGGAACAACGTTTAACAACGCTATTGCACGTCTCAATTCAAAAATCGCTATCATCTCTATTGCACCTTGCCAGGCTATGAACTTGAAAACAAGAGTAGAGGTTGATACTCCCGGCGAAACGCCAACCTTATTCAAATAAACAACCTGCATTGGTTGACCGCCTGTTGATGAAGGCGTTATCATTCCAAAAAAGTTAGATATGATAGTTGCCTTCAAGGATTGGAAAAAGCCTATTCGCGATTTTGAAAGCCTAACGAGTATGTAAGTGTTGAGAGCATCGGTCAGCCACGAAACCAAAAGCAACGCTATACCAATCAGACCCCACCAACTTTTCAAAAAGAAAAAATAGAGATCGTTAAAATTTATACCACCACCGAAATAATTCAGTAAATATATCATCACGCCAGAAACTATGCCTACGATTAGGCCATAGATAACGAATTTTCTCAATTTACATCACCAATTATCTTTTTAAGCGCCGCTTCCTCTTCCATTCCTAAATTCATCTTCATTTCAACGATTTTTTCAAGTGTTTGCTTTATTTCGATACCTTCCATTCTATATTTTTCTTTTAAAATAGCACCGTTAACTTTTTTAAGCGTTATTTTCGATAACTCATCTAAATATTTAAAAGCATTTCTTTCAGTTCTTCTGTCATAAGCGAGTACAAGTATAGCCTCGATGGGAAGTGATTTCATCAAAGTGTAAAGATCGAAATTACTTCTTGGATTTTCAATTGATGACAAGAATTCATCATTTTGGATCAACGATAGAGCATTGACAAATTTCGACGGTATGCCGTAAAGTTTTATTATTTCAACTGCCCTTTTAAACTGACAATTTTTCAGAACAAGCAAAAAAATAGCGTACAGTTTGTTTAATTTTACAAATTTGTCCATTTTCGCCAGAGTAAAAAATCTGGAAAAATCGATGTTGGATGGACAATAGAGTAAACCTAAAATCCCATATTTTTGGTAAAGTTCAAATATCTTATCTGCCTTTTCATCCTCAACTGACCTTTCAAGTTCGGATCTGATCCTCGAAGGTGTTACAGAAAAAAGATATCCGTTTTTAATCGCATTTACAAGGAGTAATTCCGTGTTCGATGATAATTTGTAATCAAACCTTGCCGCATATCTCAAAGCCCTCAGGATTCTCGTTGGATCCTCTACAAAACTCAAACTGTGCAAAACGCGTATCTTTTTATTCAAGATATCTTCCATTCCACCAAAGAAATCTATCATAGTTCCAAAATTATCTGTTAGATCTATGGCCATCGCATTTATCGTGAAGTCTCTTCTGTAAAGATCTCTTCTCAAATTAGATCTTTCAACCTTGGGCAATGCCCCAGGCACTTCGTAATATTCCGTCCGTGCCGTTGCAAAATCTATCGATATCCCATTTAATTTTATCGTTGCAGTACCAAATTCTGGATGGGTAAGACATCGAACATTTTTAAATTTAGCAAAACCTTTGGCCGTTTCAATTCCATCACCCTCAACGACGATATCTATGTCAAGACTCTCGTTGTCCATCACGAGATCTCTTACAAAGCCCCCTACTGCATATATTTTTTCCCCTCTCTCAGAGGCTAATTCACCGATTTCTTTAAGTGTAGAAAAAAGTTTGGGAGAAAGTGTTTTTTTCATTTTATCAATCACATTCCATACAAGGTGATATTCCGTCGTTGTACTTACAATTGCCCTTATAAGATCTCTTCTTGTTATTATCCCAATCACTTTTTGATTTTCATTCACAACGACAATTCTCCCAACATCATGAATGGCCATCAATTCCCCGATCTTTTGAACTTGCTCGTTACTTTTGACGGTTACAACGGGTATACTCATCACAAGCGACAGATCATCAATGTCAGATTTGATGGCACGATCGAGATCTTTTTTTGTCACCATACCAAGAGCATGATTTTCTTCATCTACAACTGGAAGCCCTGTAAGACCTGTGTTATCGATCACTCTTTTCGCATTTAAAACGCTAACTCCCTTTTTAACAGTTGTGACAGGGGTCGTCATTATGTTTACCGCCAAAAGATCCGTCTTTTCTGAAAATTCAGCCATGATTGAACCGAGATTGAGACCAAATTTCACACAATATGCAAGTGCGAGTATATCTTCTTCACATGTTATGGGAGCTAATAAAGCCTTCGTCTTGGAATATATCACGAAAGCAAACAATTTGAGATCCTCAATTTTCGGATTTATCCGTTTTTGCTGGATCTTTCTCAAAAAATTGGAGGTCTCGCATCTTGATGATTCAGGTCTTTCTTCTTTAAAATCTATCTCAAAATTTTCAGTTTGAGTGAATTTTTTAAGGCTATCGTCAGGTTTACCAACAAGCAAAATTTTCGATGATGGGTAAAGGTATGACCACGCCACAGCACTGCCTAATCCATCTAAAGTGGCAGGAAACTTTTTAATTCTCATATTTCGGCCTGCGATTATTTCTATCAAACATCAAAATCATGATTTTACTCTCCTATTACTGTAACCCCTGTGCCACCTTCGCCTTCACGTCCTATTCTGAATTTAACGTGCTTTGATCTTAAAAAAGACCATATTCCATTCGAAAGTTTTCCCGTACCCTTACCATGAATTATAAAGCCAACCGAATTTGATTCTATCACATGTTCGACGAATTCATCGACAATTGGAATGGCATCTTCTACCGTTAATCCTCTTAAATCTATTTTGTTGGAAATTTTCTCGTTTTTAACGTATTCAATGCTTTCTTTATTTTCCGCAATTTTCTCCTTTTTCTCAATTTTTTCGATTTTTTCCGGAGAAATTTCAACATTCGATCCATCAACATCAAGAATGACCCTATCTTTTTTGAAAGATTTTATCTTTCCAACAACATCTGTACCCTTTACTTTTACGTAATTGTCTGAGTTAAACAAAGTTTCAGATGATTTTTCGACTGTATCTTGCTCGAGAATTTTTCTCAACTCTTCAAGTTTTTTGCTTTGCATCACAAGTTCATCCTCATTTTTCGACGATCTTAACGTATGTATGGCTTCCTCTGTCTCTTTTTTTATTTTTAAGGCACGATCGGAAAGCGATTTTATTTCTGAAGACAACTCTGAGATTTCTTTGGATTTCAACTTTTCAAATCTGGATTCGTAATCTTTTTCTTTTTGTTCAAGCACTTTTTCTCTTTGCGTTAATTGTGCAATTTTGTTCTCATAATCGTGTATTTTGGTTTGAAGTTCCTCTATGAGAAGATCACCATTTGAAAAGGAAGTTGAACGATTTTTTTTGAAATTTTCTATGATTTCTCTTGAAACACCCATTTTTTCGATTATTTCAAGTGCTCTGCTCCTTCCCGGTAAATCCATGTGCACATGATAAGTAGGCGCCATTTTTTCGATGTCAAAACCAACTGATGCATTCCTGACATTGGCAACGACGTAAGCAAGATTTTTGAGTTCTGGAAGATGTGTGGTGACAAGTACCTTTGCACCTTTAGAAATTAAGATGTCAAGAATAGATTTTGCAAAGGCCGCACCCTCAGATGGTTCTGTTCCTTCCCCTATTTCATCTATCAAAACGATCGTTTTTTCATTTGAAAGATTGCATATTTCATTTTCTCTCAGCACCCTCGCTGAAAAGGTACTTAATTCGTTTTTCACAGATTGATTATCACCTATATCAGAGTAAAGAGATTGGAAAAGTGAAAGTTCAGTTCCATTTTTTGCCGGTATAGGAATACCCAGCACAAACATCAAAGAAAAAAGGCCTATCGTTTTTAAAAATGCAGTTTTTCCACCCATGTTCGGCCCGCTTACGACTATAACACGATCTGTATGCTTTATCTCAACGTCGATGGGAATAACTTTGTCGTTTGGAATGAGAGGATTGCGGCCTCCAACGATTTTGATAAATCCATCGTTCCTTACCACTGGAATGATGCATGAATTTTTAAGACCGTAAGAGACTTTTGCATAAACAAAATCAAATTCGCCCATTGCATTCATAATTTTGAAGATCATGTCGGCATTTTTATCCACCATATCAATTCCGTTGTTAATTATTCGTGATATCTCGATTGATTCTTTAGATCTCGCTATTGCAAGTGCATCGTTAAGTTCTATCATTTCTTCAGGCTCAACGTAATAGGTAAGTCCTGTTGCAGATTGACCGTGTATTATGCCCTTTACCATGGAATGACTTGAGGCGTTGATGGGAAGCACATATCTATCGTGTCTTTGCACGACAAGAGCCTCTGAAATGTAACCCGATTTAACACCTTCTGAGATCATATTTTTCATCTTGTAATCTATTTCTTGCTCTATCCCGTGTATTTCCTTTCTAATTTTAACAAGTTCAGGAGAAGCGTTGTCTTTAACACTTCCATCAGGATTAAAGGTTTTGTCGCAAAATTCTACAAACCCCTTTGGAGGAATCATCTGCTCTGAAACGGTGATCATCGAAGGGACAGATAAAAGTACATTGGAAATTTTCTTGGAGATTCTAAATAATTCTGCAAAATCGAGGAGGTCTTTTGGACTGACCTTTTTACCGTTTAAAATTGATTTCAAAGGTTCTTCCATATATTCAACTTTGGATATCAAAGAAGATATTTGCTGGAAAAGATTGGTAATTTCTATAACTTTTAAGTATGCCTCTTGTGGATCTTCATCAAACTTCAGATTATCAAAATATTTTCTCCCATAAGGAGAAAAAGATAAATCTTTTAAAGCCTCTATAAAAGTGTAAAATTCCAATTCTTCAAGAGTTTTACGATCGACTTTCAAAAATTCAACCTCCAAAATTGTAATTCATAGAGACGGTGAAAGGACTCAGAAGTTGACCGAAATTCTCAGCATCAAGAAAAGTGTAAGAAACGAAAAGATCGAAACCGAGATAATTTTTTACACTCAAACCAGCACTAAATGCATTTGAGATCTGGGCTCCAATTGATCCTTCGTAACCACCGACAAGGCTGAAGAATTTTGTCAAAGGAAACTCGACGCCAGCCCCAAATTCTTTTGAAGTGAAATTAACGAAGGTGTTAAGATTGAAAAGCGAAGCCGAATAACCAACTCCGATGATTATCTCGGCTGGATAGTTTTCAACGGTTGGTGGTGTAGATTGCCAGGTTATAGAAGCCAAAGCATTTTTCAAAACAGCAGCAAAGGTGTAATTGCCCGTTTGAAATATGCCGCCCAAATCCATTGAAAAACCATTTATCACGTCTGTACCAAAAAAGCCATTCATATTCGTACCAATCGAGATATTTTTTGTTTTGTATGCGACGGCACCGGAAAATATGTACTGAGAATAATTCAAATAATTTGCATCTATCGTTCTTGTTGTTTGCATCGAACCACCAAAGTAAAAGTTGCCTGCATTCAAAGAACCAGCCAGAAAATCATTTCTTATGACTCCCAAATAATGCTCTATATGAGAAAAGAAAAAGCCACCATTTTCAGTTGCAATTCCGGCAGGATTGTAAGCGATAGATTGTGATCCCGCGTAAACGGTGTACAAAGCCCCACCCATTGCTATGCCATAAGCAGAAGGGTCGTCTAACTCGTCTAACACACCTCCAAAGGCCATAATCGAAAAAACAGACATAAATAAGAAAACATAGGTTATCTTTTTCATCCCATCACCTCATTTTGAGATGGCAAATGGTATTGATTGAGTTTGAGTGAAAGTATTTGCAAGATTCCCAATTCCTATAACGGCAACGTACAACCCATTTGAAATTGAAGATGAATTAAGGGTGTAAACAAGATTTCTGTTTGCAGAAACTGCCATTCCGCTTTGAAATCCAACAATTCTTCCACGCATATCGTACAGATATAACTTGTAATAGCAATCGTTGTTAACTGTCAAATAGAAATAAACATTTCCCGTTCCGATCAGATTGGAAGGGACCGACCAAAACGAGACAATTGAAGGAGACTGGTTATGCTGTATCTGAGCGCTTAATCCAAGCGCATAAGTTCCGGTTTTGGCTTCAAAATTGACCATTTGCATTCCTACTTCCACGTTGGGATACACCGTTGAGAGTTCCCAATTTCCATTCTGGCATGAATAAACTTTTATATCTGCAAAAAGTCCATTGACAGTTTGATTAGAAAAATAAAGATTGTAGTCAAAAGAAGATACAGGAGTTACGGTAGAAACAATGGAAATGGCATCTGATACTTGATTGAAATTTGAATATCCCGTGTAAAAATCTTGTGGATTGAAAGTTTCAAGATAAACCGCTATCATGGATGGAGAGAGGAAAGCGTTAATAGGTATTGTAATCCATCCTCCATCAGAAAGTGTGATGTTCATTCCTCCACTTACCATGTATTTTGAGAAACTCTTCGATATCACAATTGAATTATTCAAGAAAGTCGCAACGATGGTAACATTTCCGGGAGTATTGGTGTAGGTGTAAGTTCCAACCCAACTTTGACCTATTTTGTTTACGGCTATAACCTGAGAAATAGAAACATCATTAACCGTGATCGTAGGCGTAGAAACAGAGGAAACATTCACAACTACTTTAGGTGTACCGTTAACAAGGTTTATGCTCATGGAAGGAATGATGTTAACAGCACGTGCGTTCAAATTTGGAGTCAAGACCATTTGTAAACTTTGATTTTTGTACACATATCCAACTATTATCTTTGACAAAGTGTAGGTACCAGGTAAAGTCATATTTACAGTTGATGAAAAGTCATTTCCAACGGGAGACAAATTCGATGTTTGCGAATTTTGAGGTGTTATCCATACCACGTAAATGTAAGAAAGAGAAACGTTATTCGAATAATAAATTGAAAAATTTGCAGATACGTTGCTACCAACACCAAAATTTGTGCCTGAAATCGAAACGGGAGTTATCAAAAGTCCATCAGGTCCCAAGAGGAATCTTGCAAGCAAATAGTTAGACAATCCAGCGCGAGGATCATTTGTCTTCATAATGGCATCAAGAGTGTAATTATTTCCAGGGATAAAAACGCCAATTGACTTTACGGAAAAGGTTGCCGTTTCACCAGCCAAAATTTGTCCGCTCGAAGGAGCTATTGAAAGGCCCGTTGGAGAAGAAGAATTTGTGAAATAAAGTGTTTTAGATCCGATGTTTTTCACGTTTACAAGACATGATGGCAATTCATTCGATATGAATGGAACGTACACAATCGTTGATTGAACACTCGCAGCAGGTATGTCACTTGTGAAAGTTGCAATATTTGAAACAAAAGATGAAACTGCCGTTTGTAAGATGCCCTCAGCTCTGTAATTTGCAACATTCGTGACGTTGTAATTATAGATATATTTACCACTTGAAAGATATGGAATACACAACTGAGTGGAATTTGTTGATGAATCGTAAACTGCTATGATGGCAGAGGCGGAGATAGTAGGAGATGAAATCATAGTCAACGTTACAGTACCGTTTAAAAGAAAAGTTGGCATTGCTGTCAAAGTAACGGATATCCCCATTACAAAAATCGGAATCAGAATTGTCAAAGTAAGAAATAAAAGTTTTCTCATTTTGAACCCTCCCTCAAACTTACTCGTCAATCCTTGTTCACAAGTTCGTACGCTTAATTATCTCACAAAAAAGTTCAAAATCACATCTCCATAATTTTTTCTTGATTTTAAATGTATATTTTTACCTTCCTCAGGCAGCATTTCCTTTTCAAAAGATTCTATTACGATTATGCCATCCGATTTTAATATCTCGGAATGATCATCGATTTCTTTAAAAGTTTCAAAAAGCAAGCCAGTTTCAAATGGAGGATCGGCAAATATGAAATCAAAATCACTTCCTTTTGATATCAATCTGCGAATCGCTATTCTAAAGTCAAGATTAAGGATCTTGAAATCATCATTAAATCTTTCTAAATTTTTTCTTATGGTCATGCAAGATGATCTTGATATTTCAACTATGGTAGTGCTCGCAACCGATCTACTCAGTGCTTCTGCTGAGATAATTCCACTTCCTCCGAAAAGTTCTAACATCTTTGTGCCTGTTACGTCTATCATGTTGAAAAGTGCTTCCCTCACAATTGCCGGTGTGTAACGGGTTCTTTTATCTGAAACTGTAGAAATGTTCATTCTCGAATACTTACCTCCCGTTATTTTCATCAACCGACCTCCACGAATTTGATTTTTTCACCGTATCTTTTATTTATCTCCTCAAGTAATTCGGCATGATGTTCAAGATTTGGATCTGCTTTTATAATTTTAGCCGCATCTTCTCTTGCCATGAGCAATATATTTTCATCTTCAACAAGATTGGCAACTTTGAACTCTGGCATTCCATGTTGGCGGGTGCCCATGAATTCTCCTGGACCACGCATTTTGAGATCGTATTCAGCAAGATTAAAACCATTGAAAGTATGCTCAAAATACCTTAATCTATCAAGTTCAGCACCGTTCGTAAGTAATATGCAAAAAGACTCGTTACCGCTTCTTCCCACTCTTCCTCTGAGTTGATGAAGTTGTGCAAGGCCGAATCTTTCGGGATGTTCTATCACCATAACGCCGGCGTGTGGAATGTCTATGCCAACCTCTATAACGGTGGTAGAAACAAGCAGTTGAATTTCTTTTTTCAGGAACTTCTCCATCGTATTCTCTTTTTCTTCGGAAGGCATTTTCCCGTGAAGTAAACCTATTTCGCGCCCTTTAAAAGGTCCATTTTTAAAATCTTCATAAACTTTTTTTGCAGCGCTAAGATCTATTTTCTCAGATTCTTCTATTAAAGGCACAATCCAAAAAACACTGACGCCTTGATCCATTTCTTGCATGACAAATTCATAAACTTCACCCTTCTTCGAATCATTTACTATCAAAGTTCTTGGATTTTTTTTGCCGTGTGGCATTTCATCTATAACCGTAACGTCAAGATCGCCATAAAGCGTCATAGACAAAGTTCTTGGGATTGGAGTTGCCGTCATTACAAGTGTATCAACAGCTTTACCTTTTGACATAAGAGTCTCACGCTGCCTTACGCCAAATTTATGCTGTTCATCTATCACGACAAGTCCAAGATTCTTGAAGTTTACATCTTTTTGAATCAAAGCATGAGTTCCTATGACAAGATTGAGCGCTCCAGACGATAATTTTTCTTTTACGATCATTTTTTCAGAATTTGGAGTTGATCCAGAAATAAATCCGACTTCGATATTCAAATCGGATAGATCCTTTTTTATCCTATCGTAATGTTGTTTCGCAAGCACGTATGTTGGAGCCATAAACGCAACCTGAAACCCGCTTTCTATTACATCCAAAGTTGCTATTTCGGCAACAACTGTTTTGCCACTCCCAACATCTCCGTGAAGCAATCTATTCATTGTCCTGTCACTCTTTAAATCGACTTCGATCTCGTTAATTGCATTTTTTTGTGCACTTGTAAGTTTGAACGGCAGGGATTCAATGAATTGTTTGGATATGCGACCTTTAAATAGTTTCGATATTCCACCCTTTGATTGAACGTTATTCTTGATCATCATTTTTGATGTCTCAAGCAAAAAAAATTCATCGTAAGCAAGTCTTTTTTTCGATGCTTCGAGGTGAAATTCACTTTTAGGAAAATGCATTCCATAAATTGCACGTTTTATGTCTATAAGTTCTCTTTGCGCGAGAAATTCCTCCGGAATGATTTCTTTAAAGGTGTTGATGTACTTAAAGTTATTTTCAATTATGGATCTCATGACTCCTTGAGAGATACTTGAAGTCAAATCGTATATTGGAAATATTCTTGGAGGGACTTCATCAACAATCTGGAAGTCTGGAGAGTAAACTTTGAAATTTCCATATTCTTTTTTCACCAAACCACTAAAAGCTATTCTTTTTGCTTTTGATAACGAATCATAAATGTAGTCCTGATTAAACCACACAAGGTACATGTTCGAAAATCCATCCGTCACAACAACATTTACAATCTTGAAATTTTTAACTCTTACCTTCTCGACATTTACAATTTCAGCAGTTGCAGCGACTTGCTCACCGATTCTAAGATCGAGTATTCTCAAAGGCCTTCTCCAATCATCGTAGAGACGTGGAAAATGATACATAAGATCTCTTACAGTATAAATACCAAGTTTTCGTAAGGCCCTTTCTCGCATTGGTCCGACTTTTTTCCCGAACTTCACATCTACGTCTGGATCAAGCACTTCATCGCTAAGTGGTGGAGGCTCAATGAGATTTTCCATTCTTAACTTCTGTATCATTCTAAGTCCATTTTTCAATCTTACATCAACATGATCCTTTGTTAACTTTGAAATGCCCATAAAATACCCACAAAAAGCCTCAAATCTTTCCTTGACATCTGGTGTAGCCAGTGTATTTCTAACGGCAGATCTTATGAACTTTTCAAACTCAACAACCTCAAGATCATCCTTCAAACTCTCATTTATTTTCTTTTCCGCAGTATCGACAAATTCTTCAAATAACATCTATAATCCTCATCGTCCAACAAAAAAATATTGAATGAGATTATGGATATTCATTCTTTGAATCTCCATTTGATTTGTTTGAATTTGCAAATAAATGTTTACAACGATCTCAATTGCTAAAAGCAACAAAAGGACGATAACCAGCGTAATTTGCCCGTCACGCATCTTCGACCCCGACAAAAGGCAAGTTACGCTTTTTTTGATCGTAATCAAATCCGTAACCAACTATGAATTTATCACCTATCTCGAAGCCTACAAAATCTATCGGTACGTCAACTTTTCTGTGAGCCTTTTTTTCAAAAAGCGTTGCAACTTTTAACGTCGCCGGTTTATATTTCGAAAAATATCCAAGGATGTAATTAAGCGTTATTCCAGTGTCAACTATATCCTCAACAACAAGTATATGCTTACCGTATATGCTTTCATCAAGCCACGATTTTACCCTGACCCGTTCTGTGCTTCCTGTGCCAGAATAACTTGAGACCTGAACAAAACTGTAAAGTACATTCATATTTATTTCAAGCACCAAATCGCTGAAAAAATGTACTGCTCCCTTCAAAACACAAACAGCCATTATCTCATTCGTAAAAGGACTGTATGTATTCGTTATTTCATCTCCAAGTTCTTTAACACGAGTATAAATCTGATCTCTTGTAAAAAGTGTTTGCACGAAGCACCCCCCATTTACATTTCAAATATGACAACTTTACGATCAAGTTTTCTTACATCTTCTAACTTTGTTTCAAAGGGTCCTTTTACATTCGAAATATCTTTAAAAGATGATGTAAAATCTTCGAGCTTTCCAAGTTCAAAGCTCACATATTTGGTCATGTAATGCATCGGGAAAATAAGGTGTGGCTTTAAGCGATTGACAATTTCCGTTGCCCGTTTTGCATCTATGGTAAATATTCCACCGACTGGAATCATTATCACATCAACATTTTCAAGTTTTTTGATCGTACTATCATCGATCATATGGCCCAGATCGCCAAAATGTACAACCGTTAAAGACGATGGAAATTTCATCTTGAAGATGATGTTAGGACCCCGTTTTGCTCCTTTTTCTTCGTCGTGATAGGAAGGTATACCTTCAATTTGAAGGGCACCGAAATTGTGAATTCCTGGTTCTTTGACAACTTCAAAATTTCCTCTTAACAAGTTATGTGCGTTGTGATCAAAATGTTGATGACTTTCAGTTACATGCGTAGGCTTCACATTTGGGATCGGATATCCTACACTTTTGTCGAAAGGATCTGTTACAAGGAAAATGCCATCATCTTCTATTGCAAAAGAAGAATGTCCGAACCACCAGAATTTCATTGGAGATCACCTGTGCTTTCAAAATTAACATTGACTGGCGGATCTATTTTTTTCAAATGATAAGGTGAATATTTATCTTGATGTTTTTTTGAATACCAACTCAAAATCCAGTAATAAATTCCAGCACTTGCAAGTGAAATTCCAAGAGACCAGAAATTTCCAAGTTTTGTTAAATTTATAAGCGTTATGGTCAATCCAATGAATATGATGAGAGGAATGCCATAAAGTAACATCGATAGTTTTGTGGCATTCAAACTTTTTGGAGTTTCAAATTCGACGTAATCACCGACCTTTATGTCAAGATCTTTTGGTTTGGGAATAAGCGTTTGGGAACTCGAATTCATTGCGCAATGGCCAGCCATAACGCACTCCGAACATGAACTTGTCGAAACAACGTTAACTCTCACAGCACTCTTTTCGACTTTTATAACTTTGGCAGTTTCTATCATCAAAATCGCCACCTTTCTGATATAATATTATAGCACTGTTTTGAGGAGAGATAAAGTGAATTTAGATATTTTAACCGTAGAGGTTGGAAGCACAACAACTGTCTTAAGTGGATTTATGGGAATCGGTGATCGTCCCAAATTGCTTGTCCAGGGAGAACATTACACGACCGTCAACGAGGGAGATGTGACGATCGGAATAGAGAAGGCTATTAAATCTATTGAGGAGAAGATCGGTGAAAAGGTAAATTGGGAGAGGATGCTTGTTTCTTCAAGCGCTGCCGGTGGCTTGAAGATGACAGTTCACGGTCTCGTTTACAGCATGACGGTGAGAGCGGCAAGAGAGGCTGCTCTTGGAGCAGGGGCAATTGTGACTTTTGCAACCGCGGGAAAGATCTCTGATGAGACTATTGATGAAGTGAAGAAAATATCGCCAAAACTCATTTTACTTTCTGGTGGTGTTGATAACGGTGAAAGCGAAACAGTCATTCATAACGCAGAAACTTTTGCGAAAAGTGATTTGAATCTTCCATTTGTTTATGCCGGCAATGCCGCCGTTTCATCAAAAGTTGAAAACATCTTTAAAAAACACGAAAAAGAAATAATCATAACTCAAAATGTTTACCCAAAGGTTGACTTTTTAAACGTCGAACCGGTTAGAAAGATAATTCAGGATGTATTTGCAAAACATATAATTCATGGGCCAGGCATGTCTAAACTCGATGGTGCAGTTAGCGGAAAGATAATTCCTACGCCTGCAGCCGTTATGTCGGCCGTCGAGATATTACAAAAGGAAATGGGAGATTCACTTGCCATAGATATAGGTGGTGCCACAACCGATGTTGATTCGGTTACAAATGGATCTCCTGAAATTCAAAAAATGCTCATTTCGCCCGAACCTTTTGCAAAAAGAACGGTCGAAGGAGATCTTGGTGTCTTCGTGAATGCAAAGTATGTTGTTCAAAATTTTGAATGGATAAGAAATAAATTCTCAGATCACCAAGCACTTTTGGAACGGATAACTCCATATCCAAAAGACGAAAGAATGGAAGAATTCATGAAAGACCTGGCTTTAGCCTGTGCATCTGAGAGTATAATAAGACATGCCGGACAAAAAAGGTATCTTTACGGTCCAACTGGAAGAGTTGAAATTGCAGAAGGAAAGGATCTTACAGCGGTGGAAAATGTATTTGGTACAGGAGGAGTGTTAAGCCGTTCCAAGTTAAATATTGATATATTGAATGAGATCAAAAACATCTCCAAAAAGCACCCTATGGCTTTATTGCCCAGACCTGAGGTTAAACTTTACGTTGATTCAAATTACATCTTTGCCGCTTGCGGCCTTATATCTCAAATAGATCCTGAATCCGCAAAGAAGTTGTTGATAGAAGATGTCAAACGTGTCAGATGATATCATAGTAAGGACAGACGGTGGATCAAATCCAAATCCTGGACCTACAGGCATAGCTTTTGTCGTAGAAGAAAATGGAAAAATAAGATGTGCTCATTGTGAGTACATTGGGATAGCAACAAACAACGAAGCAGAATATATCGCTATTTTGATGGCTTTGGAATATTCAAAAGTGCATTTTCCTCGAAAAAGCATAAGAATTCTTAGCGATAGTCAATTGGTTGTAAGTCAGATGAAAGGTGAATATAAGGTAAAAGCCAACAATTTGCTTTCAATAAGGGAAAAAATAGTTGAACTATCAAAAGGAATGAAAGTGGAATTTGAATGGAATGAAAGAAAAGAAAATAAAATTGCCGATTTTCTTGTTAGGTTCGTGAGGGGGGAAAGAGGTATTGAATAAGATTTTTGATTTGTTTTTTACCCCTAAAACCTTTTTCAAAAATTCAATTTTTGGACCTTTTGATTCAATTTTAGCAACTTTGATCTTGTGGTTTGTGAATGTGCTCGTGATTTTCCCAATTTTCAAAGAAACACCGCTTTTTGGTGGCTTTTTTGATTTTTCTCTCGTAATTTTGGCCTTTATATTCCTGTATGAAATTTTCTCCGGGGCGCTTCATATGTTCGTGGCAAGAAATGAAAAAATTTTCTGGGGATTTCCATACGTTTTGATGCCACACATTTTGACTGGTTGGATTCTTTCAATTGGTATCTTCTGGAATTTGTTTTATGTGTTCCTTATCATTCCCATAGGATGGTCTATCTTGCTTGAATTTTATCTTGTTAGATCTTCAATGGGAAAAGGAATTCTATACACTTTAACGATGAGAATAGCGAGAGATTTTGTCTTTTTTATGGTAATTGGGCTCATCCTCAGGAGATGGTTTTTGTGAATGTTGGCATGATGAGCGATACCTATATTCCACAAATAAACGGCGTTGCCACCTCTGTTCATCTTTTCAAAGAGTATCTTGAAGAGATGGGAAATAACGTTTACGTTTTTGCTCCCGTTGTTCCTTCAGATGAAGCGCGCACTTTTAAGGTGAGCGGATTAAAATTCTTTTTTGAGCCCCAACACAGATTTGCCATACCTCTTTCTCAAAAAATACTTAAATTATCCTCAAAATTGGATCTCGACATAGTTCATTCTCATGCTCCTTTCAGCATGGGCTTCCAGGCGATAAGGCTAAGTGAGAAAATTGGAATTCCACACATACACACTTATCATACACTTTTAACGGAATACAGACATTACCTTCCAATGCCATTGAGGCCAACGGAGAAGGCTGTAAAGGAATTCAGCATGTGGTTTTGTAACATGACCGATGCCGTTATCGCTCCAACGGAAAAGATAAAGACCGAACTTACAGATTATGGTGTGAAAGTGCCCGTTTATACACTGCCAACAGGCATAGATGTCAAAAATTTTCAAAGAAATCTAAAATATTCTATAAGAGAAAAACACAGTATACCTCAAAATGATAAAATCGTGCTTTTCGTTGGAAGAATTGCAAAAGAAAAAAATATCCTTTTTTTGATAGATGCCTTTTTTGAACTTCACAAAAAGATTGATAACATAACGCTTGTGATAGTTGGAGACGGTCCGGAAAAGCAAGAAATAATTCACAGAGCATTACATCTTGGCATAAGAAATAAAGTTATACTTGCAGGATACATAGCAAGAGAAGACATAATAGAATATTACAGACAATCGGATCTCTTTGCTTTTGCCTCTGTTACGGAAACCCAAGGCCTTGTCGTTTTAGAGGCCCTTGCGGCGGGACTTCCCGTAGTTGCTGTTGCAAAGGAAGGCATAGCAGATGTACTCATTGAAGGCAAAGGATGTTTACTCGTAGATAAACCTCTTATAGGACCATTCGTCGATAAAATGGAGAAAATTCTGAAAGATAGAAATTTAAGATTAAAATTCTCTGACGAAGGTCTAAATTACGTTAGTCAAAATTGGTCAATGGATGCAATGGCTAAACGCTTACAAGAGATATATCATGAAACAATGGACCTTTCAAGAAAAAGGAGGAAAATATATGGTACCAAATCTTTTTTTACTTATTTACACGACATCGGATTACGGTTTTTCTAACAATTCATTGGTATATCGCCAAAACAAATCCGAAATTCAAAAAGCCGTGCTCTGGACCATACTTATAGGCCTTGGCCTTTCATTTAATTTACTTGCTTTTCAGACAGGGTTGATCGCCATACTGGCCTATATAGCCATAACAGCAGGACTTACATTTTTAAAACCAAGAAGCGACAAATTGTCATGGTATCTTGAAATGGAATTGATGAACCTCGGCGTTGCGCTGATTTTCACCTTTATTTTCAGCGCTTTTATTTCGGAGCACAATTACATAGAGCCACCGTTCATAAATTATCTTTTTGGGCTTGTCATATCTTCTGTTGTACTTGCCGATATTTTCAGAAGATCTGATTTGATAGACATAAAATCTAACGATGCCGATGGAAATTTTGAAAGGATCCTGATCTTCATCTTCATAATGGCACTTCAATGGTGGTATTTGGCTTTAACCCTTGCTGGGATGTTGATTTACAGGTTGATAAGATACAGAAAGTTCGATAAAACGTGGATTATAAGTCCTTTGGCCGGTGTGGGTCTTTCATTCCTCTGGCTTTTGCTGATGAATTTTGGCTTGATTTGAAAAGCACCAAACATTTTAAAGATCCAGAATTGTCTGGTTCTCGCTTCGCTGCGGAAGCCATACGCTATCTGCCATCATGGTACATCGGCTCCAGCATGATGCCCCGTCGGAATCTGTCCTCACTTCGTTGCGAAGGCTTCCTCTGGGGCATCACGCTCTCCGCCAAGGTTTTACCATTCACTAATCCCTAACCTCTAATCCCTAATCTCTATTCGCCATATGAATGGACACTCGACTTTTAAAGTTGAATCAGTATAGATTGAAAAATAAAGGCCCTAATAAAGGGCCTTTTCTATAATTAAGGGGGATAGGGGGTATTTCAAAACATTAGACGGATCAAATCAGGTTTTGTTCAAAAAGAAATGACATTTACATTTTTCCTTGAAAGAACGCTGTGTTTGTGATGTCCTCGCAATTGCCGGCTTCCTCTGAGGCATCATGTCCTCTGTCTTACCTTTCACTATTCTCTAATCCCTAACCCCTAATGTCCAATCTCTAATCTCTAATCTCTATTTCCTATTTGCCATAGGCTATACGCCATGTGCTGTCTTCACTAATCCCTAATCTCTGTTTTTACGAAGCAATTCGTTGACTTGACATTTTAAAAAGAGTTAAGGTATAATCTTCGAGTAAGAGCGCGTAGCTCAAATGGTAGAGCGCTTCCTTGACGCGGAAGAGGTAGCAGGTTCAATTCCTGCCGCGCTCACCAAAAGGCGACCTTGAAAGGTCGCTTTGCTTTTTTTCATGCTATGATCGATATCGAAAGGAGAGGTTAATTTGAAAGTTGGAGTCGTGGACGCTGGAACAAATTCATTCTTACTTTTGATGGCAGAAAAGTCAAATTCAAGAATCAACTACTTCTTTGATACATCGACAATTGTCGGTCTAGGACATCTTGATAATAATGGAAAGGTAAAAGCAGAAAATTTAAACAAAGCCTTCGAAGTCATCCAAAAATATAAGGAACTTTGCAGATCTCATGGAATTGATAGGACTGCCATCACAGGTACCGAAATTTTTAGGAAAATAGATGAAAGTTATTTTAAAAAGCTCTCTGAAGGATTTGATGAGGTTCGCAAGTTGACAGGCGAGGAAGAAGCGTGGCTTTCTTACAGATCCGTTGTTGAAGACGAAAATTTTTCAAACTTAAAAGATCCCCTCGTTGTTGATATAGGCGGAGGAAGTTTTGAGATCGGTAAATATATGGACTCTAAATTCAAATTTGAAAGCATTCCAATGGGGGCAATTGTGTTAACCGATCGCTTTGTGAAAAAATATCCGGTCGCACATCAACTTGATGAAATTGGCGATGAATTAAAAGATTACCTTTCATCGATTCCTCAAGGGTCTGTTGTCTCAATAGGAGGGACGGGAACTACCGTTGCGAGCATATTGGAAGGGAAATCATTTGATCCCGTTGCCATTCATAAAAAATTTCTTGATCTCGAAGAAATGATGAAACTTCTTGAAAGGATGAAAGAAATGAGTTTGGAAGCGCTTTCAAATATTGCTGGAATGGAAATGGGAAGAGAAAAGATCATAATCGCAGGACTCTTTTTGCTCGTTGAGATTCTAAAACACGCGCACGCTAATGGACTTTATGTCTCTGTCAGAGGTCATAGGTATTCAGTGGCAAAGGATATGCTGGATGGTGTCAAATGATAGTTGTGAAATTAAACAAAAGAGGGATGGAAAAGATCGCAAGGAATCATCTTTGGATCTTTTCAGATGAAATTAAAGATGTAATCTCAGATGAAATATCTGGAATGGCAAATTTGTTTTACGAAGACAAATTCGTTGGTAAAGGACTTTACAACGGTAAGTCAAATAATGCCATCAAAGTTTTAACCCTTAAAGATGAAGAGATAAACGTTCACTTCTTCGAAAAAAGATTTGAAATGGCGGGAATTAGAAGAAAAAATTTCTCTCAATTCAGGCGCGAGATAAATTCGGAAGGCGATCTAATCCCTGGCCTTGTAGTTGATAGGTTTGAGAAGACTCTTGTAATTCAAATAAGATCTTTAGCGCTTGAGAAAATGAAAAATTTCATAACTGAAGCACTTGTTAAAGTCTATTCTCCGGATTCTATTTACGAAAGAAGCGACTTTGAATCACTTCCGGAAGATGGATTGTCAAGAAGTAAGGGCTTACTTTACGGTAAAGAGCCAACGCCGCAGATTATAGAGGAAAATGATCTTAAATTCTTAGTCGACGTTATAAAAGGTCAAAAGACAGGTTTTTTTTACGATCAAAGGGAATCGAGAAAATTTGCAAGGAATATAGCGAATCTGGTTTCATCTGGAAAAGCACTTGACCTTTTTACTTATACCGGTGGTTTCGCACTTAACCTTGCCAAGTGCGGAATGGATGTAGATGCAGTTGATGTATCTCAAGAAGACCTTGAAATTGGCCGTCAAAATGCCAAAACGAACGATTTGAAAATTAATTTCATCGAAAAAGATGCTTTCGATATCAAAATGCTCGGTTCTTACGATCTCATAATTGCCGATCCTCCATCTCTTGTAAAAAGAAAAGCAGAGAAAGGCAAAGCCATGGATTTATTTTCGAAATTGGCAGATCAAATGGTTGATCATCTCAAAGATAAAGGTTATGGATGCATTTGCTCTTGCGCTTACAACGTAGATGCGGAAATGATAGAAAAAGTCGTTCTAAGTGCTGCCACAAAGAAATCGGCAATCGTAAGACCAATAAATTGGACAGGATTACCGATGGATCATCCCCATTTACTTTCTATGCCTGAAACTGATTACTTGAAATGTTTCTGGTTTGAGATTTTGAAGGGAGCAATGTAGGGCATGGCATATGGCGCATAGCCAATGGCATATGGCCTATGGCAAATAGGAAATAGAGATTAGTGAGCGTTAGGCGGAGGGCACAGGATGCCATCGAGATGACCTCCGCAGCGCAGCGAGGACCAGACATCGAGAGGGGGTGCCTGCCGGAGCCGAAGCAAATAGAGATTAGGGATTAGACATTAGAGAATAGTGAGCGGTAAAATCTTGGGCGAAGGGCAGTATATCTACACATAATTCTAACAATTAACAATCATCAATCCATTCTCAAATATTTGTAGGTGTATAATTTGTTTGTATGAGAATGCGAGGATAAGGATTGTCAATATGGCTAAAATTTTGCTTATCGAAGATGACAGGACAATAGGAGAGATTCTTTCTTTGTATCTTGGAAAACAGCACGAAATTGTTCTCATTGACGATGGAATAGAAGCGGCTAAAATCGTAAGGGATGGTGATTTTGATCTTTTGCTGCTTGATCTTATGCTCCCAGGATTAACGGGAGAAACCCTTGCCCAGATGGCAAATCTGAAGGGTATTCCATTCATAATTGTAACGGCAAAAAATTCTGAAGAGGATATACTCAACGGTCTTAAACTTGGAGCGGTAGATTACATAACAAAACCCTTTTCACCGAGAATTTTGGTTGCAAAGGTAGAGAATTTTTTTGCCCGAGATCTTAGAGCACAAAAGTTAAATTTACATCTTAACGAAAGGGAACTCATAACAGATAAAAAAAAGGTATATCTCACGCCGATCGAGGCTAAACTGATCGATTTTATGCTTAAAAATCGTGGAAAGGTTTGTAAAAGAAAAGAATTACTTGATATCGCATGGGAAAATAAAAGGTCTGAAAGGATAGTGGATGCAACCATAAAAAATTTAAGGAAAAAACTTGAAGGTAGTGGAATAAAGATAAAAACGGTGATAGGCCTTGGCTACACGATCGAAGAATCAGAAATTATCGACTAAATTCATTCTATACGTTATAATACCCGTTGCTATAATGGGTATCATAATGGCTTTTGCCGAGCAGAGAATTTTTGAAAACAGGTTTGAAAATTTTGCAAGGGCACAATTTATAGGCAGAAATTTTTACGGTATTAGCCCTTATTTCTCAGAACAAAGGTTAAAAAACATAGATAACGTTAAAAATATGACCATGGTAGAGATATTAGTCTCATTCGTTTTTGCTTTTGGTACTTCTTTGGCAATTTCAATCATTTTGGCAGAACTCTTTCAAAACAAAATCTCTCAATCTCTTAAAGAATTGTCCGATGCAATTGAGAAGATACAATCAAACGAGAAACCTGATTTTTCAAATGTCACTTTTTCTTATGAAATATCTGATCTTGCAAAAAAAATAGAAATGCTTTCTGAAAAGTTATCTGAAAGATCTATGGCAAGAAAGGCCATGACGTCGAGCGTTTATCATGAAGTGATGACGCCACTTGGCGTTGTCAAAATGGAACTTGAGGCTTTAAAAGACGGTGTGATACCTTACGAAAAGCCACTTGTCGATAAAATGTTGATAAGCGTGGATCATATCTCCGAAGTGCTTAAAGATCTCAAAAATATCGAAGGTGAGGAACTCGCTTATTCCAATGAAATTTTTGACGCAGGAGAAAAAACGGAAGAGATATTTAAATCTTTCATGGCCGTATTTGAATCAAGAAATATAACATTCGCAACGCAATTTGAAAATGTTCAAATAAGTGCAGACAAAAAACGATTTAAACAGGTGATCTTCAATTTACTTTCCAATGCTGCAAAATACACATTACCTGGTGGCATGGTTCGTGTTAAAACTGGAAGGGAAGGAATAGAAATTTCGAACACATTCAAAGGAAATCCGCCAGAAAAGTCAGATTATGGAACGGGCTTAAAGTTTGTAAGTAACTTTTGTGAACATCATGGATTTGAATTTTCAATTAAAAAAGTTGATGAAAATGTCGTAGTTTCAATTAAATTCAAAAATTGAAATTCACAATCGTTGAACCTTTTGAGTAAAAAATGTTATCATTGACGTTGTAACAGAGTTGTTCTGCGGAGCGTGAAAATGGAAAAACCAAGATTTTTCAAAACTATGCCCGATTACAAAGAACTTGTTATTTTGTCTGAAATAGATGAAAATTCAAAGATAACTCAAAAAGAAATTGCCATCAAATGCGACATAACTCCACCGATGGTCAACAAGTATCTTGCAATCTTTGAATCTAAGGGTGAAATTGAGATTAAGGGAACGACAACTCGAAATACAACTTATCATCTCACAACTGAAGGTAAAAATAAACTTATGGTGCTTAACATATCCTACAGCAGAGAAATTCTAAGAATGTACAAAGCATCGGAAAAGAACTTTGAACCGGTATGGAATTACCTGATTTCACATAAATTGGAAAAAATATTGTTGTTTGGCGCTGGAGACATTGGAGAGATGGCTTTAGAGATAATGGAAAGTCATGGCATTGAGATTGTGGGATTCATAGACGAAAATGAAAAAAGAATCGGGAATAAAATACAAAGATTTACGATAAAGTCGATCTCTGACTTGAATACACTTGATTTCGATGCAATTGTGATAACTTCTTACCGTCATGGCGAAAACAAAATAGCGTACTCACGCCAATTTTATAACGATATAGTTACAAGATACAACACGAAAACTGCCGTCTTTCCATCAAATATCGTAGCCAATATCTTTAAATTTGAGGAAATGACTTTGTTCAAAGTTGAAGAAGAAGTTAAAGCCGTACCAAAAGTAGATCTCAATTTTTGAAGTTCAGGAAGGAGGAATAAAATGTATGTAAAGAATACAAAGGAGATCCTCGATAAGGCTAATACCGGATATTATGGCGTTGGAGCATTCAACATCAACAGTTTGGAGTTTTTGGCTGGAATTATAAGTGCATCTGTCATGAAAAAATCTCCCGTCATAATTCAGGTAAGCGAAGGTGCAATGGCTTACGCTGGCAACGGCGATTTCAGGAAGGGTGCAAGGGTGCTTGCCGATATGGTTAGAAGGTATGCCGATAATATCTCGGTTCCAGTGGCTCTTCATCTTGACCACGGTCATGATCTTGATCATGTGCTTGCTGCCATAAGGGCAGGATTTACATCGGTCATGATTGATGCATCGGCAAAACCTTTTAAAGAAAATGTCGAGATCACGTCAGAAGTTGTAAGAATAGCCCACGCTGCTGAAATTTCTGTCGAAGCAGAACTTGGAAAACTCGTGGGTGTTGAAGACAACGTTTCTGTTGCCGAAAGGGATGCAACGCTTGTCGATCCGAATGAGGCAAAGATCTTTGTTGAAAAAACGGGTGTTGATTTTCTTGCGCCCGCAATTGGAACAAGTCATGGTGCCTTTAAATTCAAAGGAGAAGCAAAATTGGACTTCGAAAGACTAAGAAAAGTCAAGGAAATGACTAAAATTCCTCTTGTACTCCATGGAGCCTCAAGCGTGCTTGAGGCAGATGTTGAAAAGGCCAATTCTTATGGGGCAAAAATAGAAGGCGCAAAGGGAGTTCCATTTGACATTCTGAAAGAAGCCATAAAGTACGGCATAAATAAGATAAACACGGATACAGATTTGAGGATTGCATTTATAGCAGAACTCAGGAAATCGCTTCATGAAAAACCATCAGATATAGATCCAAGGGATTTCTTCAAGCCTGCAATAGAGGCTGTTAAAAATGTAGTTGCCCAGAGAATGGACATACTTGGATCGTCTAACAAAGTTTAACTGGAGGTGTCTGAATTGAAGGTTCTTGTGATCAACGCTGGAAGTTCGTCTTTAAAATACCAACTTTTTGACATGAAAGATGAAAATGTCTTATGCAGTGGGATAGTTGAGAGGATAGGATTGAATGGTTCAAGATTGGTACACAAAGCCCATGGTAAAAAATACACAATTGAAAGTACTGTAAAAGATCACAAAATTGCTTTGAAACTTGTGCTTGATATTTTAACAGACAATGAAAAGGGAGTTATAAAATCCATGAACGAAATAAATGCCGTCGGTCATAGAGTAGTTCACGGGGGAGAAACCTTTTCAGGGTCGGTGCTTATAGATGAAAAGGTCATGAAGGCGCTTGAAGATAACATAGAACTCGCTCCTCTTCACAACCCACCAAATATAATGGGAATAAAAGCAGCCAAGGAATTACTTCCAGATGTTCCTCACGTTGGTACTTTCGATACCGCCTTTCATCAAACATTATCAAAAAAAGCGTACCTTTATGCCGTACCTTTGAAATATTACACAAAGTACAAAATAAGAAGGTATGGCTTTCACGGTACATCTCATTTTTACGTTTCGAATAGGACGGCCGAAATTTTAAACAGACCCATCGAAGAGATGAAAATAATCACGTGCCACATAGGAAATGGCAGTTCTGTCACGGCCGTCAAATACGGAAAAAGTGTCGATACATCTATGGGCTTTACGCCTCTTGAAGGGCTTGTTATGGGAACAAGATCGGGCGATCTTGATCCAGCAATAGTTACATTTTTACAGGAAAAAGAGAATTTATCTTACAAAGAGATAAATAACATTCTTAACAAGGAAAGTGGTGCTTTTGGCCTTTCGAATGGGCTTAGCAGCGATATGAGAGATATAGAGAATGCCGCGCTTGAGGATCATAACGACGATGCAAAAATGGCTCTTGACATATACGATTACAGAATAGCGAAATATGTTGGTGCCTACGCTGCAGCGATGAACGGAGTTGATGCGATAACATTTACAGGGAAAGAGCATAGTAAGTATAGACGATTTGACCATTGAAGAATTGAACCAGTTGATTGACACATCGATTCGCCTCAAAGACGAACTTTACAGCGATGAAAGAAGAGACGTATTGCCGGGAAAAACGCTTGGTATGATCTTTGAAAAGCCTTCTTTGAGAACACGAGTTGCCTTTGAAACTGCTATGACGCAACTTGGTGGTCATGCGATATATTTAGGACCTGATGATATAAAACTTGGTAAACGTGAAACAACAGAAGATATAGCACGTGTACTTTCGAGCATGGTAGATATCATCATGGCAAGGGTTTTTGCACACAAAACAGTGGAAGATCTTGCCAAATACTCACGAGTGCCTGTTATAAACGGACTTTCTGATTTCGAACATCCAACACAAATTGTCGGTGATATGGTGACCGTCAAAGAAAAATTTGGGTATTTCAAAGGATTGAAATTCTCCTTCATCGGAGATGGCAATAACGTTGCAAATTCAATAGCATTTGCCGGTGCAAAATTGGGAATGCATGTTGTCGTCGCTTCCCCGAAAGGGTATGAACTTCAAAAGAAAGTTGTTGAAAGATCTCTTGAAATAGCAAAGTTGACGCAGGCAAAAATAGAGATCACAAATGATCCCGTCTATGCTGCCAAAGACGCAGACATTATATACACCGATGTATGGGCTTCGATGGGACAGGAAAGCGAAGCAGAGGCGAGAAAAAAGATATTTGCGCCGTACCAAGTCAACGCAAAGATAATGAGTCTTGCTAAGCCAACGGCAATTTTCATGCATTGCCTACCGGCACACTACGGCGAAGAAGTTACAGAAGATGTTGGTCATGGTGCCCAAAGTGCAATTTTTGAAGAAGCCGAAAATAGACTTCATTCCATAAAATCGATGATTGTCCATACTGCGAAATGATTTGGACGTTTTTGTTTCGAGATAACATGAGATAAAACGATATAACGGTAGGAAAGTACCATTAAAAAGTGTTTTTTGCCTTTAATTACTCTTGATTACTTATAATCACCATAAATTGGGTATATGTTAAAATGAAATTTGGTTTATAATTGTTTCAAGCCTAAAAGGAGGCGATACCATGCAGGAAAAGAAAGAAAAGAAACAGGAAAAAAAGCCAGATAAGAAAGATAAGAAATAAGTAAGTGTAAAAATAAATCCCTTCTCTTAAAAGAAGGGATTTTTTGATCTTCTATTTTTCGATGATATGAATTTGTCCTTGCTGTGCTGCGAAGGATTCCTCTGGGGCATCATGCTCTCCGCCATAACCACTCTCTAATCCCTAATCTCTGTTCACTGATCACGCGTTACTCGTTACTGTTTTCCTGCTTCGGCAGGCACCCTCTCGATGTCTGGTCCTCGCTTCGCTGCGGAGGCCATCTCGAGGGCACCCCGCCCTCCGCCTACCGCCCACTAATCCCTAGTCTCTATTCCCTAGTCTCTATTCCCTAATCTCTATTCCCTAATGTCTAATCTCTAATCCCTGTTTTTGTCTTTACTGATCACCGATCAAGCGTTACTCGTGACTGCTTTTCTGCTCCGGCAGGTACCTTCTCGATGTCTGGTCCTTGCTTCGCTGCGGAGGTCATCTCGAGGGTATCCTGCCCTCCGCCATTACCCACTCACTAATCTCTAATCCCTATTCCCTAATCACTATTTACGCGTCACTGATGTATTTGCCATACGCTATAAGCCATTTGAAGTGGAGTATCTTCAGAAAGTATGGTAAAATTTAAGCGTTAAAAAGCGAAGGGAGAAATAAATGAATTTCAGAGATATCAAAAGATTTTTCGTAGGTCCGCCTCTTCCGAACAAAAGCATATCACGTGAGAAATTGCCGGTATGGAAAGCACTCGCCATTTTTTCATCAGATGCGCTTTCTTCTGTTGCCTATGGCCCTGAAGAGATGATAATAATGCTTATGGCTGGCGGTGCCATCATGTATACCTTTGCCATTCCGATAGGCATTGCTATAATTGCACTTGTTGTGATAGTAAGCATTTCATATGCTCAGGTTGCCAGGGCAAATCCGGGTGGTGGTGGTTCTTATTCGGCAGCAAAATCAAATATAGGAGAAGGCCCAGCGTTACTTGCGGCAGCATCTCTTTTGGTTGATTACACTTTAACGGTCGCCGTGAGTGTTTCTGCCGGCACAGATGCCATAACGTCTGCCTTTCCTTCGCTTTTGCCTTATCATCTCCTGATAGATATTGGAGTCTTATTTCTTGTCCTAATGGTCATAAACTTAAGAGGTGTAAGGGAATCATCTTCGATTTTCGTATTTCCAACTTACGCATTTGTGTTTGGAATAATTGTAACCATAATCGTTGGGACAGTTCTCGTCATTGTCGGGAGGTCTCCTGCATCTTCCACGGATATAAGCGGTAAAGTTGCCATAAATGGCCTTATGATTTTTTTGATACTTCGTGCTTTTGCAAATGGAAGCAGTTCGATGACAGGTATAGAGGCAATATCCAATGGAGTTCCAATGTTTAGAAAGCCTGAAGTCAAAAACGCTCAAAAGACAACGTATATACTTGCAGGAATACTTGTCACCATGCTCGCTGGAATAATTTTTCTTTACGTCCATTATCATTTTATGCCCGAGCAAAATAACACGATGCTATCACAACTTGCTGGGGCTGTTTTCGGTAGAGGCTGGCTTTATTACTACATTCAAATAACAACCATGCTCATACTTTACCTTGCAGCCAACACAGCCTACAACGGTCTTCCTCCACTTCTTGCCTTACTTGCAAAGGATGGATACATGCCAAGATATCTATCTGCGCGCGGCGATAGGTTATCTTTTTCTGGCGGAATAATTTTCCTTTCTTTTCTTGCTGTCGCTTTCATGGTGGTTTTTGATGGTCATGTCGATGAACTGATATCGCTTTACGCGTTGGGTGTTTTCATTTCATTTACGATAGCCCAAATATCTATGGTTGTTCACTGGAGAAGAGAAAAAGGTCGAAGATGGATCACTTATGCCGTTATAAATGGCTTTGGTGCTGTGGTAACAGCAACGGTCGTGATGGTCATAATCGTCGCAAAATTCATGTTGGGAGCCTGGATAGTAACGATTTTGATTCCAGTTATAATGATATGGTTTTTTACGGTACGAAAACATTACGAAAACGTGAGAGAGCAACTCAGAGTGCCTCCTCAAGATTATTCGAAGATCAAATCGATGCCATTGGGAAAAAATATAGTCATAGTGCCTGTTTCAGGTGTAAGCAGGGTCGTTGAAAACACGATAAAGTATGCGCGCATGATATCTGATGACGTGCGTGCTTTTTACGTAAGTATAGATGAAAACAGCGCTAAAGAGATCGTTGAAAAATGGAATAACTGGGATCCGGGTATACCACTTGTGGTGAAGTACTCTCCTTACAGGACTATCGTTGAACCGGTGCTTGATTACATCGATGAGATAAAGAAGAAAAAAAATCCTGATGATTTCATAACGATCCTCATACCAGAATTCGAGACAAGAAGGTTCTGGCACAGATCTCTTCACAATCAAACAAGTTGGATTTTGAGAAGATATCTTGTCCACGAAAAAGATATTGTGATAAGCGTTGTGCCGTTTCAATTGAAAAAATAGAAGATTAAAAATTTATAGCCAATAGCCAATAGCGTATGACAAATAGAGATTAGGGATTAGACATTAGAGATTAGTGAACGGTAAAACCTCGGCGTAGGGCAGGATACCATCGAGATGGCCTCCGCAGCGAAGCGAGGACCAGACATCGAGAGGTACCTGCCAGAGCAGAAAAGCAGCGACGCGTAACGCGTGATTAGAAGTTAGGGATTAGACATTAGAGATTAGTGAACGGTAAAATTTGGCGTAGGGCGTGATGCCCCAGAGGGATCCTTCGCAGCGCATATTTGTTTATCGTCATCCCACACTTGATGTGGGATCGCATTGAAGTTCTTAGATACATGATGGAGCCGAGACACATAGAGAGTATGGATTAGTAAATATTAAGTAAAATCTTGGCAAATAGCATCACAAGCCAAGATTAGGAATTTAAAAAAGATTTAGTATAGTAAAGAGACCCTTTAGGGTCTCTTTTATACGTTTACAAATTCGTTGGCATCAATCTTTTCGACTGCATCGAATCTGCACACCTCGTAACAACTCCCACATTTTATGCACTTCTCTTGGTCTATAACGTGCACATGCTTTACCTCTCCACTTATCGCACCAGTAGGACATGCCCTCGCACATGCAGTACACCCTGTGCATTTGGTCGGATCTATCTTGTACGCAATCAAGGCCTT
>JABEBX010017371.1_pt1 | contig 29832 bp, 30 predicted proteins | sample 7245971 | NCBI WGS metagenome assembly JABEBX01 (sample SAMN14506365, study PRJNA622280) | hot springs metagenome | biome: hot spring [ENVO:00000051]|acidic hot spring [ENVO:00002120]; feature: spring [ENVO:00000027]|sediment [ENVO:00002007]; material: sediment environment [ENVO:01001048]... | reverse complement strand
CACGCATTGCCACCGCCGCCGAATCGGCATAATCCGACCGTCCTGCCTGGGGCAGTTTGACCGGCCATAAGTGGAGCAGTTTGGGGTGGCCAGCGGGGGGCCTGTCCAGCGTTTCCGTCTCGAGTAATTCCAGCGTCAGCCGTTGCGGGGCCAGAGCGTCGTCCTGCAGCAGCGTCTGTACCTTGCCGGGCCAGGCGTCCGCGGCCAGCAGAGACGGTGGCAGGTTGACCGACACATCGATGATCAGGCCGTCATCCTCCCAAGATTTCACCGCTTGGACGCTTTGCCGCAGTCCCTCTTGAAACAAACGGCGCAATTCGGGCACGCCCAGCAGCGGCAGGAATTCGCCCGGAGAGAGCCACGTGCCACCCGGCATCTGCAGACGGGCCAAAGCTTCAACCTTGGCCGCCTGGCCGGTGCGCAGATCGACGATCGGTTGCATCCACATGTGCAAGCCGCCATCAAACAACGCTGCGCGCCGCTGCTGGGCCTGCGCAAGGGGCACAAAAAAGGTAGGGGATACGTCCCGGCTGGCCAGCAATTGCCAGCGCAGCCGCAAGCCTTGCAAGAGTTGCTGCATCCAGGCAGCGGCGAACTGGTTGGGGTAGGTGCCATACAGCGCCAGAACCGCCTGGCTGCGCCCCTGCGCGTCGCAGACCGGCACTGCGGCCAAGCTGCGCACTCCATACGCGTGATGGAACTGCGTCCAAGGCTGCAGGCCCGGCTCGCGCCACACGGCGCCGGTCTGCTCCACCTCGGCGCTGCGCCAGGCGCGCGCCATGAGCGCTTGGCCCCGCGCAGACTGCGGATCGATCGTGGAGATCAGTTCTACTTGACGCAGCGCGGCCAGCACCTCATCTATCGGGACGGTGCCCACGGCATGGGTGAGTTGCAGCACGCCCTGTGCATCAGGGCGGGCGAGCGTCACCCCGAGGATCCCCGGCAAGCGGGCCAGCATGCTGATTTCGTCGCGCACCACTTGCGCCCAGGGCGTGCTGTTATCGGGCAGGGGAGAGGTCAAGGGCGCCAGGAGCACACTGAGGGTGTCGGTGTGCGCCTGGAGTTGCGCGCCCACGTCATCGTCCAGACGCGATTGCAGCAGATGCAGCAGCAAACTCCGCTGTGCCGGTTGAGAGAGGGACTGAAGCCACTGCTCGGCCAAGATGCGCTGATAGGCCCGCATCATGGTCAACAGCATCGAGGCGGTCACCCCGGTGAGGGCATGCACCTGCCCGATGTGCTGCGCGGCAGACACGATGGCCTGTTGTGCGGTGCCCGGGTCGAGCAGGAAGCGCAAATGCTGCGTCTGATGCGCCTTGAGCTGCGCGAACTCCGCGGGCTCAAGGGTCTGCACTATGGCCTCCATCTCGGGATGTGCGGCCATGTCGGCGTACCAGCTTGCAACAAACCGGTCGGTCGTCGCCTCCCAGAAGGCGCGGTGACGCTCCAGCAGCGCCTGCGCCTGCGGCCCGTAGGCGTCCAACGGCTGCCCGTCATCGGGCGCAGCGGCTTGCAGCGCGCTCGCGTCGAGGGTCCACCAGCGGGCACGGTCGCCTTTGTGCGCCTTGGCGACGTACATGGCCGCGTCGGCCTGGCGCAGCAGGCTGTCGGCATCTTGCCCGTCGCCGGGAAAGAGCGCCGCGCCCAGGGTCATGCCCACCGTGGCCTGCCACCCTTCGCCCAGGTCGAAGGGCGTCTCTACCCCCGTGTGCAGACGGTCGAGCGCGGTCTGCAACTGCGCCATGACGGTTTCAGCGTCGAGGTCTTCGAGGATGACGACGAACTCGTCGCCCCCCAGACGCGTGAGCAGATCGGGGCGACGCAACTGCGCGCGCAGGCGCGCGGCCAACTGCCGCAGCAGGTCATCGCCCGCCGCATGGCCGAAGGTGTCGTTGACGGGCTTGAAATCGTCCAGATCGATCATGCCCACGGCCAGATGCGTGCCGCGGCGCCGGGCCCGCTCGATCGCCAAGGGGAGGTGCTGCTCCAGGGCGAAGCGGTTGGGCAAGCCGGTCAGCGCGTCGTGGCGGGCGCGATAGGCTTCGTCGCTCTGCTGCTGTGCCAACTGGTGACGCAGATCGAGCGCATCAAGCCCCCGGCCGAGCAGGTCGCCCACCCGGGTACACAAAGTCACGGTATCGGCATCAAAAACGCCGCGCTCGGCTGACACGAATGCCAAGACGGCCCAGATCGCTCCGCCCCGTCGCACCGGAGTCGCCAGGGCGCTTGCCCAGCGATGCCGCTGCAGAAACTCCAGCCAGGGCGCAAGCTGGGGGTCGGCCTGATGATCGTTATTGAACACGGTGCTTTGCGTCAACCAAGCGCGCACGATCAGTGGGCCGTTGCCGTCTTGCGGCAACCTGATGTGAAGATCAGCGAGACCCTCAGTACCTTCGCCGACTTGCGCCAACACCTGCATCTGCCGCTGGGCGTCGGGGCGGCCGATCCACACGGCATGAAATGCGGTGTCGTGGGTCATCTGCTGGCACAAACGCGCGAGCAGGTCGCGCTCGTTGTGCGCGTGAATCAGCACGTCACCGGTCTGCATCAGCGCTTGGTACTGGCGCTTCAGGCGGTTGATCTGGCGGCGCTGTGCGATGCGATCAAGCCCACGGGAGACATCCTCCGCCAGTTCAGTGAGCAAGGACTGCATCGGGGTGTCGAAGGCCACGTCGTCACTGCGGTAGAGCAACAACAGCCCAAAACGCGCCCCGTGGTGATGCAGGGCAAGCGTGGCGCTGGCGTGCAGCCCCAGAGCCTGCGCACGCTGGCGCCACGGGGCCAAGGCGGGCGTATCGAAAGAGGTATTGAACATCGGCCCGCCATGGCGCCAGACCTGTCCGGACGGCCCCTGTCCCTGCGGGATGCCGGGGTCTGTGCAGAGCACTAACCCCTCGAGATAAGCCGTCTTGCCTGCTGACGCGACGGGCGTGAGCAGGCCACTCTCCTGCGGGCGCGCCACCAAGGCCAGCGCCAGTTGGCCCCGGCTGATCGCCAGGTCGCAGACGGTTTGCAAAAAAACATCCGGGTCGGAGCTCTCAGCAGCCACCTGGTTGACCTGCGCCAGAACATCCTGCAACTCGCCCATGCGGTGCAGCAGCGTGACCTGCCGCTCTCGCTGCGCTAGCAGCCGCACGATGCTTGCCCAGGCCAGAATGAGCAGCAGCAAGGAGCCGAGCTCGAACCCCCAGCGCAGCTTCGCCCCGCGCGCGTCAGTCTGCGCCAGCAGCGCGGCGGGCCAGCTCGCCTGCACCACGAGCGGAAAGCCGACGATGGGCGCGGACACCGTATCAGAGGATCCGCGCGCAAGCGAAGCGGGTTGAGCCAGGCGCACCTGGCCGTGGTCCACCATGCCCAGCAGGCTGCCATCGCGGGTATCGCGCACCGAAAGCACCCAGGGGTGAGTTGCGTGCGGGCTTTGCGGCTGCAGGAGTTGATCGAGTCGGTACGGGGTGCCGACGAAGTAGCGGGTCGCGCCGCCGCGGCCGCGCACCCGATACCGCATGGTCAGCACATACGTGCCGACGCGCGCGGAAAAATGGTCTCGGCCCAGCAGAAAATCAGGATTACTGCGCAACGGGGTAAAGTCCGATGCCGCGCTGATGGGCTGGCTGCTTTGCGTCTGGCTCGACCACACAAGGGTGTTGCCGTCGGCCGACTGGATGTTGAAGGCGTACAGACTGGGGTGCAAGGCCATGAAGCGTCGCAGGGTCTGCATCACCTGAGGGGCGGGATGCGCGGGATCGGCATCCGGCCCGAGCAGGGCGACGGCCGCGAATTGCAGCTCGGTGAACTGGGTCTGCAACCGGCTGGCGATATCTCCCGCGAGGTTGGCGGCGGCGGTGTGGGCTTGCTGCTGAATGCGGTCACGGGTGGCGTGATACGCATTGAATTCTGTCCAGCCAATCCAGGCCAGTAACAACAGCAAGGGCAGGAGCAACACGGCCCCACGCAGGGCGCGCGAGCGCAGGACGCGCTGGGTTAGGGTGCGAGGCATGGCGGGCTGCGCTCACTGATGAGGCGGTTGTTTCGTGCTGGGATGCGCTGCGAGGTCAGGCATAGTCCAGAGCGTGTGCCGGGCCGCCCGCAGCAGCCACTGTTGCGCCAGTTGCTCCAGCACGGCGAAGCGGTTTGCGGCGTCGCGCTGCAGTGCGTCCAGCGCGCTGTCGTCGCCCCGCCGCACGGCCCGATCACACGCCTGGAGTGTGTCGAGATACGCCTTGCGAGCGTCGTCCAGCATGTTTTTTAGCGCCTGCGGCGGATCGGTAGAACGGGAGGGCATGAGCGGGGTGTGGGGTTCGGAGCGTTTGCGGGCAATCTGTTTTTAATCAAGAGAATCTTATGCGGCCCGTCGATTCCGCAGAAAAAATACTCCACGAGATTGTGAAATAGTGCACGTAAAGCCAAAAAACAGGCACGGGGCTCGGTCCAGATCACGCCACAAGCAGCCCACCATCAAGCACACAGAATCTGCATGGCCAAGCAACCCGATGAGCAACTCCCTGCCCGATGCGAAAGCGCCAGCCCCGTCGCTTACGGCGCGGGTGGAGGCGCTGTTGCGCGATCCCCGCGGCGCGTTCTGCCCTCGTCCGGTCTTGCTGTGCCTGGCGCAGGACCCCAGCGCTGAGCAGGTGGTTATGCAGGTGGGCGAGGATGAGCAGGGCAGGGTGCGTCTGATTACCGATGCGCCGCTCGCCGACAGGGTGGAGTACGCCCTGCGCGCTGTCTCGGGGCCGCCGGATCGGCCAACACCGGTCTATGTGCTCGACAGCTCTCGCGAAGGCGTGCGCCCCGAAGACGCCGAGGCGCGCCGCTGGATCAACACCCTCAGTCCAGTGCGCGTGGCGCCGACGGCTTTCCCTCAAGACTGATGCTCGCTTTCTGGAAAAAACCCGCCCGCTCCAGCCCCCCGCTGGTCGCGCTCAGCGCTGACAACAGCCGTCACCGCCAAAGGCAAGATGAAGTCAAAGAAGAACAGCGCTTGCGGATCTTGTGCAGCCCCCCAGTGAATCAGGAACATCGTCCCTACAAGCACACACAGAGCCAATCCAACCTGGATACGCGGCAAGCTGGCAAAAATCTGTTTCATGCCCGCCACCCAGAGGATGGACAGCAGCGGGATCAAAGTCTCCAGGATGGAAACATGCTGCCACACTACGGCGGCAGTCAGTTCACCCACGACCAGGGCGAACGCGGCGCCAACAGCCCAGCGGGGTATTCGACGAGGTACTGGCCACTCAGGCAGGGCGGGGCGCATGGACAGGCGGACCGTCGTCAGTCCGAAGAATTTGACCCAGCCAAGGCATCGCGTAGGGCGGTGAGATGGCGCAGGAGGCGTTGGGAGATCTGTGCAAAGTCCCCGTGCTGAACGGATTGCAGTGCGCTCTCTGCTGCGCCGGCTTGAATCAAGGCAACCACGACGGCGGCCTTGGCGTGGAAATCAGCGTGTTCTTGCAGGAGGCGATCTAGATCTTGCGCATGCACAGCAGCCAACGGGCGGTGGCGGCTCAGCCATTGGCCTAAGGCACAACGGTTGGGATGGCAGGCGGTTTCTGCGTCTAATCGCTCGCCCAGATCCCCCAACCCGCATCGACGCAAACGGGCGCTCCATTGCTGGTGGTCTTCGATCACGTCCTGCAAATCCATCTCGGCCGATTGCGGGGTGCAGGGAAGGGCGCGAATTCTGTGGGGATTGGCGGGTTCGGGCGGTCGCGGCGAAGACCCAACATGGATTTTCTGCGCGCGTCGCATACTGTGCAGCAGGTGCGTGGCGAAGTGTCGCAAACGCAGCGGGACGATCTCCTGGCCTGCTCGCGGCAGCCGAATCGAGTGCGAGGTGTGAGCATTCATCGTGTGCGGCGTCTACTTCTCAAATCTATCGATTGGATTCTGACGGCGCAGACCGCGCCGGTCTTTGCGCCAGATCGAATTTTGGAGGAGAGTCTCACAAAAATGCGCACCCCACTTTTAGTGCGCGCGATCTGGTTCCGGCAGGGGCTGCACACGGCGTATCAAGCATGACAGGCTGCATTTGGAGCGGCGTTGGCCTCGGCGCGGGCTATGGCCTTGCCGCCAGCACGGGAGGGCGAATGATGAGGCGCAGCGTCACGACGAACAGGCCTTCGTCACCGACGCGTTGCCCCTGGCGGCAAGAGGACACCTCGGCGTAAATCCAGTCGGGTTCGTCAGCGCCCGGTTTGCGTCGATCGAGCATGATGGGTTCCCCGGGCTCCAGCGCAAAGGTGGTGAGCAGGACGCGCTGCGCCGCGTCGGGGCCGAGATCGACCCAGATGGCAGCCTGCGCTGGCGCGCTGGTATGCCAACCCTGCCGCAGCAAGACGGGGCGCTTGTTGACCGGGTAGCGGTTGTCCAGATGCAAATGCGCCGTTTTGCGCAGCAACTCCTGCAGCTCGGGTTTGTTCCAGTCAACATCGACGAGGCGCTGCGTGGGATCAAGGTCTTTGTGGCTCATGCTCGGCTTTCATCAACAAGTCGACCATGCGGTCGGTAGTCGCGCGGTATTGCGGCGAATGAATGTCTTGTTCGCGGGCGAGGACGTGCAATTGCGCGTGCAGACGACCAATCTCGCTGTCCACGAGACCTTTGCGGCGCAGATAGCCGCCCAGGAGGCATTGCTCATGCGCTGGTGCGGCGACGGTGATATGGGCGTCGCGTTCTCCGTATTCCCAGCGCCAATGCGCCGCCAAAGCGCCCAGCACGGTCTGCGGCTGGAACGGGTCGATGGACAGCGCGAAGGTCTTGCTCCACTCCGCCAGACCATCAGCGGGCATGGGATGGGCCAAGGCGAAGCCCTGACCCTGGTCCGCCCCGAGGATGGCAGCCACCTCGATCAGCCCGGGTGATTCCAGCCCCTCGACCACCACATCGAGTTCAAGCGTATGCGCCAGACGGATGAGCGAGCCGATGAAGCCGATCACGCGACGCGGTTCTTTTTCCGCTTCGCGCACCAGTCCCTGGTCGATTTTCACGGTCTGGAAGGGCAGACTCCTCAGGCGCAGCAGGCTGGAGTATCCCGACCCGAGATCGTCCATTTCCAGATGCACGCCAAGGTCAGACAGGGCGCGCACCGCCGCGTCCCGCGCCTGTGGATCGGGGAAGTCCGCGCTCTCCAGAAGTTCAAGATGGAGCCGATCCGGTTGCACTGCTGCGCGCTCGAGGGCCTGGGTGATCCAGCGCGCGCAGTCTGGCTGCAGCAGCACTTCGGGCGGAAGATTGATCGACAGCGCAGTGCGCCTGCCTTGCGCTTCCCAGGCGCGCAGATGTTGCAGCGCCTTGTCCAGGCCGAGGGTGAACAGCCGGATGATTTCGCTCGCGCCAAACCAGGGCAGGAACGCTGCCGGACTGGCCCACTGTCCATCGGCTGCACGCAGCCGCGCCAGCGCCTCGACGCGGATGAGACGTCCAAGACGCAAATCGATGACCGGCTGCACCCACATGTGCAAGCCCTCGGGCGTCAGCCGAGCGCGCCATTGTCGGCGCTGCTGATCGGACAGCACCTGGCGCGGCGCTTGCCGCATTCCGGCCAAGGCCTGCCCGACCGCTTGCCCGAGTAGCGTGAGATGGCGCTGAATCCAGTGCGATTCGAACTGATTGGGATAAGCGCCATACACGCTGAGAATGGCGACCATGCGGTCTTCGCCATCGCGCAGGGGTATCGACGCGGCGCTACGAAACCCGACCTCCTGCGCCGCCGCCCGCCAGGGTTCGGCGCGCGCATCGCGGGCAAAGCTGAACACGGTTTCGATGCGCTCGCTGCGCCAGGCGCGACTCTGACTGGCTTGCGCCAAGCGATCGCTGTCCGCGACCCCGGGCAGGTAGTCTTGCTGATGGCGCCGGAAATGCGTCACATAGGTCTCGAAGCGCGGCGTGGAGAATTCCACCACCATGCGCCCTTGTTCATCCGGACGCCCAAAGGCTGCGGCCACCATGCCGGGCAGATGCGTGAGTTCGTCGAGCAGCCAGCGCAGGAAGTCGATGCGGTTAGTGAAGCCTTGGGGCGACCGCCAGAGAGACTGGACCGAAGTCGCGTAGTGTTCCTGCACGGTCTGCTCGCCTTGCGCCTGCGCCCGCAGCTCGACGCGCAAGCGGCTAGTGGCGATGCGTTGCAGCGCCAGGCGATCGGCCTCGCGCAGCGGGCTGTGCTGGATGAGCGTCATCGCCTGTTGCAGATACATCTCGAAGGCGTCGACTAGCGCCGTGGTGGACACTCCCGTCAAGGCATGCACGCGCCCCAGTTTGCGGGCGTCTTCGCGGTGCGACGCTTCCTCCAGATCCGCAGAGAAAAAGCTCAGCAGATGCGTTTGCTGCATCTGCTGCAGATGCGCCAGCTCCGGCTCGCTGAGAGTTTGCAAAACGGCCTGCATGTCGGGCTGCCGCGCCATGTCGGCATAGAACCGTTGCACAAAACCTGCGGCAAAGGCGCCGACTTGCGGCTGCAGCAAACCCAATAGACGCCCAGCCTCGGGGCCATAGGGCGGCACGGCGCCGGATGCGACCTCAGTCCAGATCGCATCGGCAGGCGCCTGCCCGGGGTGTTGCCCAAGCTCGCCATAAAGTAGCCACCAACGCGCTCGCCCGCTCTTGTTGGACTTGCTGGCATAGAGCGCGGCGTCTGCGGCGCGAATCAGCGCATCGGCGTCGGCGGCATCTTGGGGATAGAGCGCCAGTCCCAGGCTCAGACCGACGCTGGCGCGTTGACCGTCGGGCAAGTCGAACGGCGCCTGCACCACCTCGCGCAGACGCGACAGCACGGTCTCCAGATCGGCTTGTTGCGTCAAATTTTCCAGTACGAGAACGAATTCATCACCACCCAGGCGGCCGATGAAATCGGTATCGCGCAGAGCCTGCTGGATGCGCTGGGCAAAGTCGCGCAACAAGGCGTCGCCTGCAGCGTGCCCCCAGCGATCGTTCACGGGTTTGAAATCGTCCAGATCGAGCATGCCCACGGCCAGAATCTGTTGCTGGCGCCGCGCCCGGCTGATGGCGCGCGACAGATGCAGTTCCAGGGCGGCGCGGTTGGGCAGTTGGGTAAGCACATCGCGGGTGGCGCGCTGGCGCAACTTGCGTTCCAGGCGTTCTCGCCGCAGCGCGCCTGCCATCAAATCGGCAAGCAGCCGGACGTTCTCGGCCTGCTGTGCATCGGGTGCGTATGCCGGGTGGCGAGAAAACCAGGCCAGCGCCAGAATGGCCAGCGTTTGGCTCCCAGCGCGCACCGGAACGAGGTAATTGGCTTTGAGGCCGCTGTCCACGAAATCCGGCAGGGCTTGGGGGTCCGAGGCGTAGTCCGGCTGGAAAATCTCGCGGCCTTCGCGGATCGCCTGTCCTGCTGATCCGGCCTCAACGGGGAAACGATAGGCGGCGAATCGTTGCTGGTAAGCGTCGGGCAGGCCGTGAAAAAAGCGATAGCTCAGCGAGTCGTCGTCGCGCTCGATGAAGGCCGCGCCATCGGCGCCGACCAGATGCGCGGCGGCCTGCGCAGCGCGTTCGAAGAATCGGCCGAAATGCACTTCGCGCGCCAGCGAGCGCAACAAGGAGAGCGGCAGCAAAGCCTGTGCGTTTGCGCGCGGGACGCCGTGGCGCGGGGCTGCAGGCGCGGCATCCGTCGTCGGCAGAGGGCCATCGAATAGAACGCAGCGGTTTTTTCCTTGGGCTTTGGCTGCGTACAGCGCCGTGTCGGCGCAGTCCATCAGCACGGCGAGCCGGGTCTCGTCATCGACGCCCTGCAGCGCCGCGGCGGGACACCACGCCACGCCGATGCTGCTTGTTGGCAGCGGCAGCGCTTGGCCATCGGGGCATTGGGTCACCTGGCCGTCAATCTCCAGGCGCATCTCTTCGGCGCGTTGCAGCGCCTGGTTGGCGTCAAGGTCAGTCAGTAGCAGGCAGAACTCCTCTCCGCCCAGGCGCGCGAACACGTCCTGTGACCGGACCTTGGCCTGCAGCAGACTGGCCACTTGCTGCAACACCTGATCGCCGCAGGCATGCCCGCGGGTGTCATTGACGAGTTTGAAGTCGTCCAGATCGAACAGTACCCAGGCCGCCGCTTTTTGTTGCGCGACCAGTTCGCGCAGCCGCACGGCGGCCTGCGCCATGAAGTGACGCCGGTTGGGCACGCCGGTGAGCGCGTCGGTCAGTGCCTGCGCCTGCAGCAGCACCTCACGCTGTATCCGCTCGGAAATGTCCTTGAATGCGAACAGCAGCGCGTCCGCTTCGTCGAACTGGGTTTGAATCACCGAGGCGAGCACCCACACCACCGTGCCATCGCAGCGGCGAAAGGCAATTTCACGGTTTTGTGCGGCATGGTGTTGCCGCACTTCGCCCAGCAGGAGCTGGCGTATGTCGGGGTCGAGCCATTGCGCCAAGGCGGACAGGTCGTCCTTATCGGACTGGTCGGTCTGACCGTGGGCAAACAGTTCGCGCGCCGCCGGATTGGCATAGAGCACCTGCGCGGCGTCCGGGCTGGTCATCACGATGGGCGCGGGCAGGCGCTCGATCATGTCGCGGAAATTGTGCTCTTTGCGCAACAAGGCCTGGGCACGTTCCTGCGCCCGGCTTTCCAGCTCCCTATTGAGCGCACGCAGTGCGGTCATGGCCTCCTGTCTTTGGCTTTGCAGGGCGCCGGCGAACAAAATGGCCGCTGACATCGCCATGCCGAGGAGTTCCACGCCGATGACGGCCTCGGTCATGGGCAAGCCCGCATAAGGGCCATAGCCTGCCATCGTCGCGCCGAGAACCAGAATAAAGGCGACGGCCAGATGCAAGAGCGTGAGCCACTGATCCAATCGAAACACTGACCAGATGGGCGGCAGTAGCAGCATACCCAGGACGCCAAGGCGCGCGGGCAGGCTCAGGCTCGGCGCAAAAAACGCAACGCCCCAAACCATCAGGCTGAAGGCCAGCGCGGCCAGCCCTTCCGCATGCAACAGCAAACGCCACCAGCCCGTGCGTGTGCCGCGGCGCAGCCATAGCAAATGCGCCACGGGCGCCAGCATCAGCGCTGCGGAAGCATCGCCGATGGCCCATCCCAAACAGGTTGGAAGGAGTCGCTCCATCCCCTGTCCTTCGAACGCGACCAGTCCGACCGCGCCGATCAAGCCCGACAGCAGCCCCTGGACAGCGCCCATCCAGAGCAAAAACCAGATGACGGCTGCAGGCGAGTTCCAAAACTGCGGCTTCACCTCGGTGCTGCGTCGCAGACCCCAGTTTGCGACCATCGGCGCGAGCACATTGCCCAAGGACACCCAAAGCGCGCCCGCCAGACTCCAGTCGAACAATGTGACGTTTACCCATAGCGATCCCAGAAAAATCGCTGGCATCGCGCGCCAGCCCCACACCAGGGCGGCAAACACGGCCAGCGCCGCAGGCGGCCAGAAGGGCGAGACCCCGCTGAAAATCAGCGCGGGCAGCGTGCCCAGCAAGGCATAGCCCAGGAACAGCGCGCCGTTCAGCAGCGCCCAGCGCAGGGTTTGACGGGGCTGAGCAAGCGTCATGCGCGACTCCGCGGAGGGAAATCGCTGCGGCGCGTGATGTTCTGCGGGCAATGGGCCGTTTGGATCGCGGTAGATGTCTTGAGGCCTGCGCGCGGACAACGCTCAAACACTCAGTTCTCCCGATGGAATCTGATACTGCCCCGGCCCCATGAGATCAATGCCGCAAGACAGGCCGTCGAGCCAGTCGAGCAACTGGCCGATGGCCGCGCCGACCAGCGGCGCGCCATGCTGGGGCGCGATCATGGCGATGTCGAGCTGGCGCACCATGCGCACCCAGAGCTTGAGGATTTTGTTGCTCACCATATATCGCCGGTGAAAGGCCTCCATGCCCGGCGGAAAGGGGTCAAGACTGGTGAGGGCGTGCCCGGCTTTCTCCCCGCTGAGCAGCGACACGCCCAGATCGCCGGAGAACAGGATTTTGCTCACCGGGTCATAGAACTGGAAGTTGCCCTCGGAATGCATGAAGTGCGCCGGCAGCAGCCACAGGCTGGTCTGGCCGTAGCGCAATCTGCCACCCGCGTCGGGGACGGCGATGACGCGGTTATCGGTCTTGCCCAGTTTGCAGAAGTGCGGGGCAAACCGGGCCCAGAGGGAGGAAATCACCAGCTTGGCCTGGGTGGAGGTCATCCAGCGGTCGAGCGAGGCGATGATGTCGGGGTCGGCATGCGAGGCCAGGATGTAGTCGAGCTTGCTCGGCGCGATGTATTTGCGCATGGTCAAGCTGAGCTCGTTGTAGGTCATGTTTCCGCCCGGATCGAGGATGACTCCTTCCCCGTGATCAACGATCAGGAACTGGTTGGCCTGCACCGCTTCTTCGTCGGGGACGAGATCGGTGAACAGCACGCAAGCGTGGTTGGCGTCTTTATAGAGTTCGATGGACATGGGACGCAGTCAAGAGAAGAAAAACAAACAGGAAAACGAAGGCGAGGGCTTGGATCAGGCCTGCACCTGCAGACCGACCGATTGCAAAAAGGGCACGAGCAGGGTATGCGCGCCACGCAGCTCAATGGATTTGCCAAGGTGTGTCTGCGCTTCCACCCAATTGAGCAAATCAGTCGCCGCCGCAAAATCGACGCGCTGCACGGCCTGCAGGTCCACAGAGACTGTATCGGCTCGCAAGGACTGCGCTCTCAGATTGCGTAGGAAGGTAGCGTCTTTGCCGGAGAGTTTTCCGCTCAGGCGCACGCTGGTCTGGATCGATCCGGCGTCCAGGGCGCCCGCCTGGGTGCCCATGCGGGAAGGTTGGTGCGCGCTGTGCAAGGTGGTGAGGCCGCGCTCGGATGCGCCGACGCGCTTGAAGCGCGGGGCAACCCAGTCCACCGGGGAGCAAGCACAGGCGATGGACAACTCCACGGCAAGATCGGCAAATCCGGCTTCATCGCCGACCAGCCGCAGGGCTTGCAGGCGCAGCGCACTCTGCGCCGCAGTCGCCGGGCTGGACTGCAGCCGGGTCGCGGCCAACAGCATGTCCTCGCCGTGCAGCTCGAGTTCGACCGGTCGATCATTGAGGACTTGCAGCGCTTGGCCCAACTCCGCCTGCAGCGGCTCGGCAATGCCGATCAGCGCGCTCCAGTCCAGCACCAGATGCCGGGCGGGATCCGCCACGAAACGCTCGAAGGCGTGCCACTGCAGGATGTCGAACTGCTCGGCAGCGAGAAAGCTCGCGGTTTGCAGGGGCGCGGCGGCCACAGCGTCCAGTTCGGGCCGAGGCAGGGGCGTCTGACCATACCGCTGCACATAATCGAGCGAACGCGATTGCAGTTTGTCCTGTTGGCCGGTGGCCCAGTAAAAATCGAGCAAAGCTTGGAAAAGCTGCTGCACAGTAAACAGTTCCTGCTCAGTCTGCAAGCTGGTCAGGAGATGCGATTCCACTTGCGCATCTCGCCCCTCGGCGAAATCGAAGGCGGCCAGCTCGATCACGGCGGGGATGGGCAGCACGGTTTGTCCCCACAACCCTTGCGGTCGTGTGGCAGGCGCCGAAGACGTTTTCAGCCGGGAGGCAGGCAGGAGTTGGCTTTGCGCCCAACGCGGCGTCTGACTGCGGCGCAACGAACCCGGACGCAGCGTGGAGGCGGCAAACCCCACATGCGCCAGACCGCTGTGTTCAATCATGCCGCCTAGCAAGGTGGAACGACTCTCCCGCCTTTGTTCATTCTTCATCTGCCGTTCGATGGCATCGATCTTGTGCAGGGTGTGCTGCCGGGTCGCGGCAGGCGCTGGCGGCGGAAGCGTGGACGGCAAAGACAGTCCTTCGAGCCGCTCGCTCTTGAGGGCATGCCGATTGCGCATTTCGCGGCGCAGGATGTCAAACTCACGATTGCGAACCAGGATGGCCGCCTGCGCCGCCCATTGCGCCTCGCGTTGTTGCGCTTTTTGTTTTGCTTTGTCGAGAACCTCACCCTGCTCGTGTCGCGTTTGCGCCCAGTCCGTGGTCGGATGACGCACGAATCGGGCGATACGCGACAGAAAACTGGTATGTGGCTGGGGTTTGGTCCGCTTGTTCATGTCACATGTAGCATCAAATCGACCGCATCAAATCGGTCGGCCCGAAATCAGCGGGCACGGTGAGCGCTTCATGGAACTGATCGCTGCTTTCCCGCGAGGGTTTGTCGGAGTTTTCGCGGGCGGAGGGCAGCAGACGCAGCGTGCAGCCGCCGATGCGCAGCGTGTCTTGCGGAAGCAGGATCGAGGCGTTGATGCGCTTGCCATTGAGCCAGGTGCCGTTGGTGCTGCCGAGGTCTTCGATCCACCAGTCACCGTCGGTCTGCTGCAGAACCGCATGGACGCCGCTGACGTGCGGATCGGGCAGCGCAATGGTGTTGTGGCGGTGTCGGCCGATATGCAGGCGGGGCTGGCGCAGCGCGATGGCATGGCTGACTGCGTCTGGCAAGAAGATCAGGATTTTGCTCATGATTCAACGGCAAGGTGGCGGGGCATACTTAGACGGCAGGGTGGGGGTCGCATTGGTGGTCACGCCGTCTTTGCTGGTCTGCCCCCCGGAAAAACACACCCAGCGCAAGCTGCCTTCACCGGGCGCTGGTTGCAACACCAGCGTGTATCCAGTGGCTTGGTTGGGGTTGAGAAGCTGGTTGTAGGTGATGATGATGGTGCCGCCATAGCCCACGAGCACGCTGATGCTGTAGGTGCCCGACGGCGGTTCGGCGCCGTAGGCGCGAGTGCAAGCCGCGGTGGCGCCGGTGCACACGGGATCGGTACTGGGCCAGTCGGAAATGAAGCTGCCGTGCGTGGCCCAATACTCGGCCACTGCGGTTTTGATGCCGGAGGCCAGGTTGATGCCTTCGGTTACTCGGGCGCGCACCATGTAGTCGCGATACTGGGGTATGGCCACGGCGGCGAGTATGCCAATGATGGCCACGACGATCATCAATTCGATCAGCGTGAAGCCGTGATCTCGCTGAACGCTTGGCCTGCGGCCCTTGCACATAGCCTTCATGGGGTTGTTATTCATGGCAGCCGCTCCAAGCTCAGGCGGGTTGCAATTGCGGCGCGTGCAGCACCCAGTCCCAGAACGCGGCATGCACTTCATCGCTGCACTGGCTGAGCTGCATGTCGGCATCGACATCGACATCGGTCTTGACGATAGCGGCACTCAAGCTCTGGTGGAACTGCGCATGCGCTTGCACCAGCCGTTGAAACTGCGGCTGCTGCGCATACAGATCGGTCTGCGACGCCAGCCAGCGCCCTAGATAGCAGCGCTGCGTGGCTTGTGGATGCCGCAGTTCTGCCATCTCCGCGTCATCCAGGGTATGAGAGAGCAGTTTGCGTGCGCGCATGCGGTGGGACACGAGCGCCTGAACCGCTCGCTCGGCATCAAGCACCTGCGGTCTGGCCAGGACGCCCAGCCAGGACAGTTCGGTTTCAAAAGAGTCGAGCCAGCCCATCACCTGTTCCGCAGGCATGGGTCGTGCAAACGCGTAGCCTTGCAGGTGCCGGAAACCGATCAGGCACAACGCTGCGCACTGCGCGCGCGTTTCCACCCCTTCAGCAATGGCGTTGATACCCAGCATGCGCGCCAGGCGCAGCATGCCATAGCTCAGACTCAGATCGATGCCGTCCTGCAGCAGATCGCGCACAAAACTGCGATCGATTTTGACGACCGAGACATCGAACTGTTGCAGATGCGCCAGACTCGCGTTGCCGGTGCCGAAGTCATCCAGGCTGATGGACAGGCCGAGCCGCCGCAATTCAAGAATGGTGGCATTCACCACGCGCGAACTCAGTGAGGGGCCGTGCTCGGTGATTTCCAGGCTGAGTTCTTGCGGCCTCACCTCGGGGTAGGCCTGAAGGCGCTCGCGCACCGTGCCCACGAAGTCTGGATGCGAAAAATGATGTGGAGAAATGTTGATGGCAAGACGCAGCGGCAAGCCTTGCCGCTTCCAGTCGGTCAGCTGTTGCAGCGCTGCGTCGAGCACGTAACGGTCAACTTCGATGCCTAAGTGCGGATCGGCCAGCGCGGTTTCGAATTCTTCCGCGCGCCGCAACTGGCCCTGCTCATCGTGTAGCCGCAGCAGCGCCTCGAATTTGCGGACAAAAAATCCGTTGCGCTCCGGTTCCAGCGTGAGAATGGGCTGGTAAAAGAGTTGCAGTCGGCCTTGTTGCAAAGCGTCGCGCAGCATCTCTCTTTGATGATGCAGGGTGTCATGCTGGTGTTTGAGCCGCTGCGAAAACAGCTTGAATCGATTGCGGCCGGCGGTTTTGGCGTCGTAAAGCGCCAGATCGGCGCGTTGAAACATCGGCGTCGAACTGCGCCCCGAGCCCCGTTGCACCGCCAGGCCGATGGAGCAGGACTGCCAGAGCTCGACTCCGGCGATCTGCATGGGCTTTGCCATCACGCGCAGCAGGCGTTCGCCAATCTGAACGGCCTGCTCTTCCGTGCGGCATTCCGGCATGAGGAGCGCGAACTCGTCTCCGCCGATGCGCGCGGGCATGTCGGTCAGGCGCACCAGCGCCTTGAGCCGGTCTGCCACCTCAGCCAGCACCGCATCTCCGGCAGGATGCCCCAGCGTGTCGTTGACCCGCTTGAAATCATCCAGATCAATCAAGGCCAGAGTGAAGCCATGTTGCCCCAATGGATGACGCCCCAGCATGGTGAGCCGACGGTCAAAGCCGCGTCGATTCAGCAGCCCGGTTAGCGGATCGCGTTCAGTGAGATATTCAAGTTGCTTTTGCTGCTCCTGGATGGCAGTCACGTCCTGCAATTGCCACAGCGCGCCTTGAATCTCGCCCTCATGCACAAAAGGGACGTAGTGGCGTAAGACAATCCGCCCGTCGCGCAGGCGGAGTTCCGCCTGGTCTGGGGCGTCCTGCTGGATCAGTGTCTTGATGCGGGCCAATTCCGCTTCAGAATCCTCAAAAACCGGCGCCAGATGATCAAAAAAGGACCGCCATCCCAGGCCGATCAGTTCTGCCGGATGCCGACGCAGGCTAAACAGCTCCAGGCAGGCGGGATTGATTTGCGCCACCTGGCCTGCCGCATCAAACGCCACTACGGCGCTGGGCAGATGGCGCAGCAGGTCTTCCATCTGCACTGCGATCGAGAAGGGGCTTGAGGTTGTCATAGGCGTGTCATGAACGTGAATCGGGCTTATGAAACTCGCTCAGCTCAAAATAGATTTGGCTCAGCAGCTTGGTGACGCGATGCGAGCAGCGGTTATAGGGGGCGTCGGTGCGCAAGGCATCGAGCGCTTGTTGGTGCAGCCCCTGATCAGACAGGCGGATGACCTCTGCCGCGAGCTTGTGAAAGTGCGCGTGTTCCTCTTTGAGACGAGTCATCAGCTCTGGCGAGATGCGCCGGTCGCCCTCCTGCGTGGTCAGCCATTGGCCGAGGGTACAGACATCGCACCGTCCCACCACGGCGGGGTCCAGGGCTTCTTGCGATTGCCCTCTGACCACATCTTTGAGACGATTTTTCCAGCGCTGATGCGCGGCGATGGCTGAATAGAAATCCAAACCGGCCAGTTCTGACGGCACGTCGCCTTCTTCGGGCGTGGGCAGGTCGGATGGATGATCCTCTGCCGCAGACGATGCCGTGGCGGTTGTTGGGTGGGGCGTCTCGCGACCCAGATCGTTCGCGGTCGCTTGTTTGCGCAGCCAGTCAAGCCAGCTCATCATTTTCTCCGGGGTAGGGTTGGGTCAACCGGTAACGCAGTGCTGCGCGACTGGCATCGAGCCAAGCGTGTTATCCCGATGCAAGAACTTGACGCAAAAGCGCCCCAAGGGGCGAGACAGAGCCGGCGCAGGGGCCAGGCGCAAAGGAACAAACGCAGGGAAAAACATGGATGGGAGGTCGGTGAAATGTAAATTTCAGACTTTACAAATGACATCCTAAGCAGGTTTCAGGCAGAAATTTCCATCCCCTTATTGCAGGGGTACACGTAAAACTTGATTCTGTGATTTATTTCTCACAAAAAATAAAGTATGAGATTTTTCTCTAATATTTTCGAGAAGATTGCATATTGACGATGATCAAAATAAGATAAAGCCGTATGTGATTTCTGTCGTGAATTGTGCGAGGCGCTCAGCGCGGCTTGAGCCGGAATTCGAGCGCACTATCTCTGACCCTCTAGTCAAACCCCCGACCATTTCGCGCAGGCCGTTGATCACGAAGCAGGTCTACCCCTGAATTGCGCGAGCATGGCCCGGATTGCCGGGGCTGAACTTTTTAGAACGACGTCGCAATGGGCGACGCACTCGCCGCATCGAGGGCAACAGGACTCAGGGCTGTTTGCTTCAGGGCAATCGGCGCCAGCGCCTGCAGCGGTTTGCCAGCCCTGAACTTCGGAAGCCGGGCGGAGGCCTTCGGCACAGGCTTGCCGGTCTTCGGATTGCGCGCCAGATGAGCCTTGCGCAGCGAAGCGCTGAAAACGCCGAAATTGCGAATTTCCACCCGCTTTCCCTCGGCCACCTCCCGCATGATGCCGTTCAAAATGACTTCTCCAGCATCTTCGGCATCCTTGCGCGCTAGGTGAGGGTGGCTCTCCAGCAGTCAGTCGATCAGTTCGGATCGGGTCATATCACCACTTGGGGCACCACCCGGTGTCGATACTGCTTTTTCAGGGGCGGTAGCAGGTTGTTCAGCCGCTGATACCGGCTGAACAAAAACGCCACGCATGGAGTACGGTGCGGTCGCCTTTATAGCCATAGGCGGTGTCCACCGCGCGGTCGTTGACTTGGTGGGCTAGTGCCGGAGCAGCTCATTTCAGACCCCTTCCATAACCGGCAAAGCCATGAGCAGCCGTTCGATCGCTTGCCATGGCGCAGGCGAGACGGAAAAACTGCACGACAACATCAGATTGGCGGGCAGTCCAAAGTCCTCTACCAGTCCGCCGTCGAGCTTGTCGCGCACCCGGCCATCCGCATCGCGCCAGACCTTGCGCAGCACGGCAGAGCGTTCTTGGGTGTTCCAGTGGTCACCGATCCAGGCGGCTACGGGTTTGCCGATAGCGGTGGCGAAAGCCGCCTCAAAGACAGTCCCGCTATCCGGTTCCACACCCCGGAATGGGCTGAGATTCACCAGCACCCCGTCGCAATCGCGCAGCAGACGCAAGTTGTGCTGGTAAATCTGCTCGGCCACCGAAAGCGGCCCTTCCGTATGCACTTCGAGGCCGTCGGTCGGAGCCACCGCTTCCAGCCCCGCATTTGCGCAAGCCGCCCGCAGGCGCGCATAGCGCGCATCACGATCCTCAAAGAACAAGTCTGGCCCGGCCAGATAGACCCGTGGTATTGTCATCGCCGCTTCCCTCCAAACATTCTTGCTGCCAGCCACAGGCCAGCGATCACCACAACCGCCAGCCCAGCCGTCTGCATGACCGTCAGATGCCGCGTGGCCTTGAAAATCACGTCGTAGACCAGCCCATGCACCAGGGAGCTGACGACCATGTGTCCGATGTCCAGGTGCATCACGCTTCCTCCACCGACTCACCGAGGGCCATCACAGCGCCCAGGCTCGATACCGCAGAAATGCAGACATCCCGATGCGGCAGGTGCCCCCAGCGCAAAGAGACCAGCGCAGCACGGGCGGGGTGCAACGCGACCGCACTCTGTCCAGCGCTGCGCATGCTGTTCTGCGCCTGATCGATGCAACGGATCGCCGCCTCGATTTCAGCAGGAGAAGGCCGCAGGCCGATGCGCGCGAACGCGATCAAACGCTGGGGAAGTTCGAGCAAATTGTTGAGCACGGGGCAGCCTCCTGTTCAATCACAGATGCTGAGAGCGCGTGGCCATGCGACGCCGTTTGATCTCCCATCCCAGCCGCTTGTAAACCGCCCACAACAGCCTCCCGAGCGACCAGAGGAGGGGAGACAACACGATCAGTTTGATCCAGATCGGCGCCATCCAGAACAAGTGAAAGAGAGCGTAGAGAACAATCATCGCGATGATGAACGTCATTCCGGCGGATTGCATCTGAGTGACCTCGATGGTTAGAACGCGCCCGGCTGGGTTTTCGCATTCATCATTCGCTTGTAGTAAGCGCTGGCGGCTACGTCGCACGCCGGGTCATAGGTTTTGGCCTGTTCTTTGACTGTTGGGTTGAGGTAGCCGTTGTTTGTTTTGCACCAGACGTTTTCGGCATCGTTTTCTTTTGGGTGCGCAATGAACCAGGCCTCATCGCGGCCGCTAAACGGGCTAGGGCCTGCGGCAGTCGAGGCCGCGGTGATTGGGGAGGACTTCCCACACCCCGCCAAGACCCCCGCGCACAGCAGCACAGCCAACAGCACAGATCGTTTCATCGAAAAACCCCTTCAAGTTGAGATGCAAGTACGAGCCTCGCAAGCCTCCTGAAGCCGCGCAAATCGCTCCAGAAAGGCCTCGGCCCAATGGCGACAGTCGCCCCATCCGACCGCCGTCCGTTGCGGGAATGGTTCGACTCCGCGGAGTATCGGCCACGGCAGGTTGGTTTTCATGTCAAAAATCAACAAATCCCGCCGTTCCGTCGCCAGCGCAACACGATCTGCATGTTTCACAAGGTCGTGCCAGTCATTCATCGAATTGCGCAATCCGAAAGCATCCAGTACGGCAGACTCCGCCTGGTGCTCCAGATCGTTCCAGGATGTGCCCAGCATCGCTTTGATTGGCGTCGGCACGTCGCCAACATAAGCTTCGTGCGCGTCATGCAGCAGCCCGCAGAGCAGGGCTTCTGGCGGTGCTTCCATCGCCTCCAGAATGCGCACGACCAGCAGACTGTGCTGCGCGACCGAGTAATGCTCGGCGCTGTGTCCCCCGAAGCGGCAGATCAGCGATAGAGCATGCGCAATGTCCTCAATCCGCACGTTCTGCACCCGCAACGCTCCTGGCGCATAGTCGATGCCCGAACAGGTCAACATATGCGCCATGGCTGCTGCGGCCTCTTTGGGTCGGCTGTCTAGCCAGGTCGAGGCGTCGGCCAAGGCGTCTTCATAGGCGAAGAGGACGGCTTCATCTGCATTTTCTATGGCGTACTCCGCCAGCGGAAACACCCCGCCGCCAACTTCCCGCTCGTCCTCCAGCAGCCGCAGCCGCCAGCCACCGCCAAGGTCGGCAGGCCGAGGAACGATTTCATAGTGATAGCGCGTCACAGCCGCACCTCTGCTGTTGGGCTCACAATCACCGTCTGCTGCAGCGCACCCTGTGCGATGCGCTCGGCGCGCGTCAGCAACCCTTGCGCATAGCCGCGCCGGTAGGCTTCACGTCGCCACAAAGCAGCTTCCGGCGCGCGCCCGGCGAACCCATCGCGCTCACCGACAAAAACGTAGTCCACAGGGAAGCGGTTGAACATCATGACGCATCCCCGGCCTGCGCCGCATCCAGATCAGGCCATGCCAGCCCAGCGTCAACCGACGACGCCTGAGCGGTCGCAGGTTTTTCCTTCTCCCGCTTGCTCAGCAACAGCAACTCATCGGCAACGACCTCGGTCGTGTACCTTTCCACCCCATCCTTGTCGGCCCATTTGCGCGTGCGCAACTGACCCTCGACATAGGCCTGTGTGCCCTTGGAAAGAAAGTCCGCGGCAATCTCGGCAAGCCGTCCGAACAGCACGACCCGCGTCCATTCGGTTTCCTCACGGCGCTCGCCGCCCTTGTCTTTCCAGGTGCGGGACGTAGCAAGTGCGAGGGTGGCAACGGCCACTCCGTCCGCGGTATAGCGCACCTCGGGGTCGCGTCCGAGGTGGCCGATCAGCTGAACCTTGTTGAGAGAGGACATGCTTCACTCCATCGAGGGGATGGAGTGAAGATAGCGTAACGCTAATCGCGAAGTCAATAGCGTTACGCTAATGCTTGGCAATATTTTGTATCGCGAGTTCGGTTGCTTCCGGGGACTGAAGCTCGCTTCAATGGTTTCTTTTGGCTTGTGTCATCAAAGCTCCTTGCCGAGCCATCCCCAGAGCACGCGTCCATGGACATGGAGTTGCATAGCTTCAGTCGGTTTGATCTCCCAGGGTTTGTACAGCTCGTTGTCTGAGATGACAGACAGGGCCTTGGGCATGCGCTGGATTCGCTTGATAAAGGTTTCGTCGCCGAAGGTGAAGAGGTAAACGCCATCACGATCGATGATGCGCGCTGATCTGTCGATGACGACAATATCGCCGTCGCGAATGGTTGGCTCCATAGAGTCACCGGCAACAGTGACCAAGGCGAGTGAGGCCAACACTGTGCTCGAGTTGCGCAGGATGCGTTTAACGATGTCCTGGCACACCTGCATGCTCCCGATTCGTTGCTGCGCCTCCAAGTAACGCCCAGGGCCAGCAGCGGCCTTCAAATCGAAGCTGGGCAGCACAACAATGCCCTCGCCTGTTTCATCGTGCGTGGGATGGGGTTCATCCATCCACCCTCGGTTTTTGCCAGTGCGCTTTTCGATGTAGCGGGCGGAATCCGGCCGCATTCCGCGCGGCTTTCCGGTCTTCGAGTCTTTTGATTGATTCAGCCATTGGCTGATCTGGGCAGGCGTTCGCTCAAGGATGGCGGCGAGGGAGGCGGCCGTGCCGTATTCGGCGATGAGCAGGGCAAGGTTTTGTCGGCGGATTTCATCATTTGTTGCCATGGGGTCATTCGATAGCGCAACGCACAATTTTGGAATTCGCGTAACGCTATTGACTCCCAAGTTAGCGTTACGCTAAAGTCTCCAGCATGAAGCTACGCACCTATGTCTCTCAACAGCGCGGACGAGCGGCCTGGCTTGCGCGCGCTATCGGTGTTCGTGCCGTGATGATCTCTCAGTGGATGGGCGGCAAACCCGTGTCTGTGACCTCAGCCCTGGCGATTGAGCATGCTACTGACGGCACGGTGGCGCGCTGGGATCTCCGCCCCGACGACTGGCACCTGATCTGGCCGGAACTTGTAGGAACAGAGGCTGCGCCTTCCATCACCCAATCAGCGCCTGGCGCCGTACAACCGCAAGAGGACGGCCATGAATGAACCTCTGAAACTACTCGTGACCGCGGAGGAAGCGGCCCGCATGCTCTCGATAGGCCGATCGACCTTTTGGCGCAACGTCAGCGCGGGTGTCTTTCCGCAGCCCGTGCGCATCGGCGGGCTCACGCGCTGGCGGGTCGCCGATCTGGTGCGGATGGTAGACGCCGGTGCGCAAGCCATGGCGGAGCAGGGGAGGGCAGCATGAACGTGCGCCCGCCTGCCTTGATTGTCTCCTCACCCCTACACGGGGTTTGCGCCCGCCCGCCGGTTGATCCTGGCCGGCGGGCATTTCATTTTTCGTGTCCCAATTTTCCGTAGGGGGAGAGCACATCGATGCACATGTCATCACCCGCTGAACTGTCGGCACTCGACGGCGCTTGCCTTCGCTGTGACAAGACCGATGCCGCGCCCCATTTGGCAGAACCGTTGACTCCGCCGGAATGCGACTTGCGCAGCAGTGGCATGGTTTTCATGCCGCTCGACGTCGGCAGGATGATGGACTCTGACCAGTTCGCGATGGCCACAGGCGAAGAGTTCAAGGCCGCCATGGCACTGTACGCTAAGGCCTGGCTGCAAGTGCCTGCGGCCAGCCTGCCCAACGATGATCGTGTCCTCGCACACTTGGCTGGCGGCTATACGCAGCGCCGCTGGCGCAAAATCAAAGACGTTGCCTTGCGCGGCTGGCTCCTTTGCACCGATGGCCGCCTGTATCACCCGGTGATCGCGGAATTCGCCCACGACGCGTGGGAGAAGAGCAAGCACACCATCAGTGATGCCACCCCGACCCGGCGAGCCAGCAGTCCAGCAGAACGTGCACGCCGGTATCGCGAGCGGCAGCGACTCGCCAAGCTGGCCGGGTCAGCAGACGCGGAGAGTGCCGTCACGGCGCCCGTCACGCGTGACGTCGTCACGCCGACCGTCACGGAAACCGTCACGGCGAGCGTGACGCAAAACGTGACGCCCGTCACGCCTTCTTTTAAAAGTGAAACGAAAAAAGAAGGGGAAAACGTGACGGAGAGCGTGACGCGTCACGGCGCATCGACCGTGACGGACGTCACGCGTGACGCCGTGACGGCGCCGCAGCGGCAGCTTCCCATCCTTCAAGCCATGCCTGCGGCTCCAGGCGCTTACGCGCCTTCGCCGTCCCCCCTCTCTCAGACAAAGGACGCGGCGACACCCAGCCCGGCGCTGATGGACGCAAAGGTCAAAGGCAAACACCCGGTGCTGGCCCCCGGTGAAAAACACCTCGCCGAGCAACTCTGGCAGAGCTATGCGCAGGCCTTCCAGTCCCGTTACGACGCCCCACCTCTACGTGACGGCCGAGTGAACTACCAGCTCGCCAGCCTTACCCGCAGCCTCGGTCAGCAGGCCCCGGCTGTCGCCGTCCACTACCTGCAGAGCAACCACGACTGGTATGTCCGCAAGGGGCACGACCTCGGCACCCTGCTGGCCGACGCCAGCAAGGTGCGAGCCGACTGGATGGCCGCCAGTAAACGCGCCGCCCAGCTTGATGCCGTGCGAGCCCGCAACCACCAGCCGCCGCGGTCCACCCCACCCAAGGAGACTCCGCCCGCCCCAGAAACTATTCGAGCCCAGCTCGCCGCCCTTCAAGAGAAATTCACCCGTCGCGCCGCAAGCGCCTGATCCTTTTCAACACATCCACCCTGCAAGCGACCGTCATGACCTCCACTACAGCCCTTCCTTTGGACTTCGGCACCCCTGGCGCCGACCCGCAGCAACTGCGCTCCATTCCGCTCGATGCCCTCCGCATCGACAGCGATTTCCCGGTGCGCAAAAACGATCCAGACGCGCTGGACGCTCTGGCGAAGAGTCTGGAAATCGTCGGCCAGCTCCAACCGATCGGCGTTCGCGCTGCCGGCAAGAACTGGACGCTGGTCTATGGCGAACGGCGCGTGCGCGCCGCACGCCTGCTGGGCAAGAGCACGCTGCTGGCCCGCATCTACTCCCCCATCGGCGCGGCGCCCGTGGTACTGCGTGCCACCGAGAACATGCACCGGCAGGAGTACAGCCTGGAAGATGCGGCTGACACGGTGCTGCGCCTGATCGAAGCCGGCATGGCAGCGCCAAGCATCGCCAAGGCCCTTGCCCGGCGCGAGGCCTGGGTCAACAGCATGCTGTCCTTCTCCCGCAATCCCCTGGCGCGTGAACTGGCCAGCCTGGGGCGGTTGCAGTCGGTTTCTGCCTGGGAGTCCTTTGCAACGCTCGACCAGGCCGAGCAGCGCGTCGTGCTGGACTCTAGCGACACCATCACCGTGGCGCGTTGCGATGAAGCCCGCCAAGCGTCCCGACAAAAGGAAGCGCGCCGCCAACGGCTTCTGGCACCTGCCGCACCCGAAACGCCCCCCTCTGCGCCGCCCGCGGAGGGTGATGCGGAACAAACCTGCGCGCAGGCCTGCGCATCTGTTGAGCCGGACATCGGCTGGCGAAAAGAAAACCCGGCGACGCCGGACGATTCCATCACCGTCACCCTGCGGCACGGCCAAAAGCAAGCCCTGCAGCGCATCATGGCCGAAGACAACCGCGAGCTGGGTGAGATATTGCAGGAAGCAGTCGATGTCTATCTCACCCATCGGCAGGGAGCCGGCCATGAATGAAGAACAGAGGACGACATCACAGGTTGCCGAGGCGCTCTTCACCAATCTTCTCAATGAGAATGCCCAGATGTTTGCGGGCGTCAGCACCCTGAGCATGGACGATGTGCGGCAGAGTCTGTATCTCTTTTGTCTGGAACACGCCGCAGGCCTGGACGCCTTCAATCCCTTGCTGGGCACGTCCAAGAACTACATCATGGGCCGCATGTGGGGCCTGATCGAGCGTTGGCGGCCGATGTCCTCGCTTGATGAGATCGTGGACGGTGACCACGACAAACCTATCTGCCAGAGGCTTCCCGATACCCTGCAGGCGCCGGGGGTGGATGCCGCGCTCATCGCCGACGCGCAGCGTCTGGTCGAAGAGCAGATCAGGGACGATCTCGAACTTTCCAGCCGCAAATCCTTGTATGGCCTGCCGACCACTGTCGCCCTGGTCACCCATTGCAACCGGCCCGTCAGCGAAGTCGCTCGTCTGTATGGCAAGAACAGGGGGCGCTTGCGCCAGGCCGTACGTCAGCAACGCAGCGGCTTGGCGCAGGGCGGAGGTCTCGCGAGATAATGCAGTTTATGAAAACTGTCGGACGCCGGAATCCCTACCCGATCACCCTGCACGCCAGAGCCGGAGCGCTGGAGGAGTTCGGGCGTTTCAACGATACCTTTCACAGCATCGCCCACACGCGCATCATCCTTCCCAAAGGAGTGTTCAGACTGTCCCATGAGGAAGCCGACAGGCAGATGACCGAGGGCATTGCCCGCGGCATGGCCCTGCTGGCAGTGGAGCGGAATGGTGGATGAAGACGAAGCACAATCGCAGACTAGGGCTGCGACACTCGACGATCTGCGAACCCTCATCCGCGCCCTGAACGAGCGCAACGCGCCCTACCTGCTGATCGGTGGCTATGCGCTGGCGGCTCACGGTTACGTGCGCGCAACGACGGACATCGACATTCTGGTACTCGGCGAGCCCAGCGCGGCGGCCAATGTCATTTCTGCGTTGATGATCCTTCCCGACCAGGCGGCAAAAGACATCGATCCTGCCTGGTTTTCAGAAGGCGAAAACATCCGCGTGAATGACGCCATCACCATTGATGTGATGTTCAACGCGGCTGGGCAGACCTATGAGACGCTGCTGCCCTATGCCGAAGTCGTTATGCTCGGCGATCTGCCCGTGCACACCGTCAACCTGCAAGGGCTGCTGCTGACCAAACAGACTGTGCGTGAAAAGGATCAGATCGACCGCCGTGTTCTTGAACGAGCCATTGAAATCGCGGAGGCCGGAGCCATCACCCAAGATCGCCCCCGAGCAAGCCAGCCTACCCGCCACCGGAAAGATCACGGCAACGAGCGGTGAGTCACCACTTCGCGGCCAGCCCATCACCATTTGGCGCCAGCGGGCTCGCCTGCGGCGTCCAGGTGACGACAGGCCGCACCGGCGGCAGCGCGGCGCCAACAGCGGCCCATGATGCGATCTGCCCGCCGGGAATGGCTGGGACGACAACGCCCGCTTTCCCAAACACCTTCTCCCCATAAGCCATTCCCACCGGGCTGCGAAGCCTGCCGGTGTTGTACGCCGACAAGGTGGCGCGCAGATCGCCCGAGCGCATCCACCCCTCCATCAGGATACTCTGCGCAGCACGCAGATTCGTACAGGGATCGAGAACCTGATCGACGCCCAGCCCCAGCCGGGGCAGATTCCTGCTGTTGATCTGCGCCAGTCCGATGTCTACCGAGTGTCCTCGCGCGATCAGCTCGCGCGCGATGCGCGCAGCTTCCGCCACGCTTGCAGGCCGATAGCTCTTTCCGCTGGTGTTGTCATGCACTGCCAGCGGATTGCCGCCGCTTTCCTGCTGCACGATCGCTGCCAGAGTCACTGGTGCGATCTGGGGTGCGCATTGCTCCATCAAGACGACAGCGTTCATTAGCCTCCGGTCAGGGTTGCGGCGCCAGATGTTGTCGCCTGATCCTGACTCTGCTGACGTAGGACAAACGCCTCATGACCCCATCCTCCGGAGTCTTCAGAGAACCCTCAGCCCTTTCTGGAGACACGATATGCGCCTCATCATTGCCGAAAAACCCTCAGTCGCCCAAGCCATCGCCGGTGTCATCGGCGGGGCCAAGCGCGGCGACGGCTTCATTGACTGCCCGCAGGCCAAGACCCACGTCACCTGGTGCTTCGGCCACCTGCTGGAGCAGGCCAAGCCCGAAGACTATGTTGCGGGCGGCAAGGTGCTGGCGTCGCATTTGCCGGTCATCCCCACGGCCTGGAAGCTCTTACCGCGCGACGGCGGCGCTGGCAAGCAGATCAAGGTGATCCGCGACCTGCTCAAAGACGCAACCGAGGTGGTCAACGCTGGCGATGCGGATCGCGAGGGGCAGCTTCTGGTGGACGAGGTGCTACTGTACCTGGGCTGGAAAGGCAAGACGTCGCGTCTGTGGCTGTCCAGCCTGGACGACGAAAGCGTCCAGCGCGCCCTGGTCACCGTCAAGAGCAATGACGCCATGCGTCCGCTCTATGAATCCGCCCTGGCGCGTCAGCGCGCCGACTGGCTCATGGGCATGAACTGTTCGATTGCCTTGAGCCGCAATCTGCAAGCCGTGGGTGTCCGGGGGGCCTGGAGCGTCGGACGGGTGCAGACCCCGACCCTGGCACTGCTGGTCGACCGCAAACGTGAGATCGACCACTTCAAGCCGCGCGATCACTACCAGGTGGAGGCGGCACTGGATGGCGACACCCGTGCGCTGTGGCAGATCCCTGAGGATTTGCTCATCGATGGCCTGCTCATGGACAAGGCCGCGGCCGAGTCGGTCGCCAAGGCTGTCCAGGGTCAGAAGACGACGGTGGAAAAATTCACCCGCAAGACCGGTGAGCGGGCTGCACCACTGCCGTACACCCTCGGCACCCTGCAGAAGGCGGCCAGCAGTCGCCTGGGCCTGTCTGCCAAGGACACGCTGGCGGCGGCGCAGGAACTCTATGAGGCCAAGGTCGCCACATACCCTCGTACCGATTGCGCCTACCTGCCAATGGAGATGCATGGTGCAGCGGCAGGCATTCTGAAAGCCATTGGCGGCTCGAACGTTGCGGGGCTCGACCCCGAGCGCAAGCATGCGGCCTGGAACACCGGCAAGGTCGAGGCGCATCACGGCCTCATCCCGACTGGACAAAACCCGGATGCCGCCAGCCTGTCGGCCCATGCCAAACGCGTGTTCGATCTGATCCGCGAGTCTTACATCCGTCTGTTCATGCCGCCCGAGAAATTCGAGGCTCGGGAAGCAATCTTCGTCTTCTCAAGCGGTGAGCGTTTCAAGGCCGCGGCGCGCATCGTGTTGGAGCCGGGCTGGACGAAGCTCGGCGTGCAGGACGAAGGGGAGGGCGAATCAGCCGAAGCGAACGGCAAGCTGCCGATGCTGGCCGAGGGGCAGGTTCTGCGCTGCTCGGCCGCACAGATCCTGTCCAAGCGCACCGCGCCGCCGAAGCCCTACACCGATGGCACGCTCATCGCTGCCATGACGGGCGTGCACAAGCTGGTCACCGACCCGAAGCTCAAGGCGCGACTGAAGGAGTCGTCAGGACTGGGCACCGAGGCGACGCGGGCGTCGATGATCGAGGTGCTAATCACGCGGGAGTATGCCGAGCGCCGCAAGAAGGAAATCCACCCCACCGACCGGGGTGTGCAGCTGATCGACATGCTGCGCAAGGTGGCGCCTGATCTGGCCGATCCAGGCACTACCGCATTGCAGGAGGATGCGCTGGCGGACATCGCGGCAGGGCGTGCAGCGCTGGCCGCGTTCATGCAGGCGCAGGTGGATGCAACGCGGGAGTTTTCGCGGACGCTGCTGGAGGGCAAGCTGACGGACGCGCAGCTGGTCCTACATGCCTGCCCGGCCTGTGGCGGTGCACGCTGCGTGCAGCGCACCAGCAAATCTGGGAGCGCGTACCACCGTTGTCTCGACTGCGAGGTGGCATTCCGGGATGATGGCGGCAAGCCGGGAATGCGGTTCGAGGACAGGCCGGCAGGTGGGGGCGGGCAGAAGACATCGGACGCTGGTGCCACCGGCCCGAAATGCCCGAGCTGCAAGAAGCCGACGTTCAAAAACGAAACCAAGACCGGCAAGGCGTACTACCGGTGCGCCGGATGCAAGGGTGCCTGGTGGCCCGACCGCAAGGATGAAAGCAAACTTGGCACGAAGTGGGCGGACAAGACCTAAGGAAGGTCTGCAAAAGTCAGCCCCATGAGTGGCCCATGCGTTAAAGGCAGATGAAACAAATCAGCCTTGCTGTGACCGGATTTGAGCTTGCTGTGAAGC
>JABEBX010022455.1_pt1 | contig 29835 bp, 29 predicted proteins | sample 7245971 | NCBI WGS metagenome assembly JABEBX01 (sample SAMN14506365, study PRJNA622280) | hot springs metagenome | biome: hot spring [ENVO:00000051]|acidic hot spring [ENVO:00002120]; feature: spring [ENVO:00000027]|sediment [ENVO:00002007]; material: sediment environment [ENVO:01001048]... | reverse complement strand
TATATCATTGACATAAGCAAAAATATCATCAAAACTAGATGGATTAAAATCAAAGTCATTTTCATTTACATAACCAAATTGGTCATATCTTGCACGTTTGGTTTCATCTGATAGTATAGCATAAGCTTCTGTGATTTCTTTAAATTTTTCTTCACAGGCTTTATCGCCTGGATTTTTATCTGGATGGCATTTAAGTGCTAATTGTCTATATACCTTCTTAATCTCTTCTACGCTTGCGTTTCTATCTACACCCAATATGGCATAATAATCTTTCGCCATCTTTTCGTTATTCTCCTTAAAAAAAAAATAAAAAAATTGAAGCAAAGGCAAAAACTTTTTTTACCTTTGCTTCAGCGTTGCTTTTGACTTACTTATTATTATCTTCCTTTTCCACTTCTGCTTCTACCACATCTTCTTCTTGTTTTGAACCACTTGAATTTGTTGGACCTTCGTCTTTTGAAGCTTGTTTATAAGCTTCCTCTGCTAATTTATGAGCTTTATTTATCAAATCATTCATCTTTGCTTCTATTTCTTCTTTCGTGCCTGATTCCATTGCTTTCTTTGTTGCATCAATTGCTTCTTGAATATCTTTTTTCTCGCTTTCTGAAATCTTATCTCCAAAATCATTTAAACTTTTTTGCGTTGAGTATACAATAGAATCTGCTTTATTTTTAACCTCAATTAACTCTTTGTATCTTTTATCTTCTTCTGCATGTATTTCAGCTTCTTTTACCATTCTCTCAATCTCTTCTTGTGTCAAACCACTTGAAGCTGTAATGCGAATCATTTGTTCTTTGCCAGTAGCTTTATCTTTAGCAGAAACATTTAATATTCCATTTGCATCAATATCAAACGTAACCTCAACCTGTGGTATTCCCCTGGGTGCTGGAGGTATGCCCATCAATTCAAATCTGCCAAGTGTTTTATTTTCTGCAGCCATTTCACGCTCACCTTGCAATACATGAATGGTAACAGCCGTCTGATTATCTTCTGCTGTAGTGAACACCTGACTTTTTTTTGTTGGAATGGTTGTGTTTCTAGGTATAATTTTCGTCATTACGCCACCTAAGGTTTCTATTCCAAGGCTAAGTGGTGTTACATCAAGAAGCAATACATCTTTCACTTCGCCTTTTAATACTCCACCTTGTATAGCAGCACCTATAGCTACGGCTTCATCTGGATTTACATCTTTTCTAGGCTCTTTGCCAAAAAAATCTTTTACAACTTGCTGGATTTTAGGCATTCTGGTCATACCTCCAACAAGTATTACATAATCTATGTCATTTTGAGTTAAATTCGCATCTTTTAAAGCTAGCCTGCATGGCTCAAGCGTTCGCTGTATAAGTGGATCTACAAGTTGTTCGAATTTAGACCTTGTAATCTTTATTACTAAGTGCTTCGGACCAGAGGCATCAGCTGTAATAAATGGCAAGTTAATTTCTGTTTCAAGAGAGCTTGAAAGTTCAATTTTTGCTTTTTCACTAGCTTCTTTCAATCGCTGCAAAGCCATTGGATCATTTCTTAAATCAACACCCTGCTCTTTTTTAAATTCATCGGCTAAATAATCCAACAATACCCTATCAAAATCATCACCACCCAAGAAAGTGTCGCCATTAGTAGATTTTACCTCAAAAACACCATCGGCAACTTCTAATATAGAAATATCAAATGTACCACCACCTAAATCATAAACAGCAATTTTACCCTCTTTTGCTGTATCTAGTCCAAAAGCAAGCGACGATGCTGTAGGTTCATTAATTATCCTTAATACATTTAAACCCGCAATTGTTCCTGCATCTTTGGTTGCTTTTCTTTGCGAATCATCAAAATATGCTGGTACAGTTATAACTGCTTCTGTAATTTTCTCCCCTAAGTAACTTTCAGCATCTCTTTTCAGTTTCATTAATACCTGTGCTGAAATCTCCTGTGGTGTATAGTCTTTCCCGTCTATTCTTATTCTGCAGTCATCATTTGGACCTTCTACTACTTCGTATGGGAGCTTAGTTTTTGCCTCTTGAGCTTGTTTTGAACTATATCTCCTGCCTATTAATCTTTTGGCAGAAAAAATTGTTTTTTTGGGGTTTGTAACAGCCTGCCTTTTTGCTGATTGTCCAACTAATATTTCCCCTTTATCCGTGAATGCTACAATGCTAGGTGTAGTGTTTGTACCCTCAGCGTTTGGAATTACTTTGGGCCTACCGCCTTCTATAATGGCCATACAAGAATTTGTTGTTCCAAGATCTATACCTAAAACTCTTCCCATATTTAAACCTCCTCACTATTATCTGTATTTGATTTACCAACAGAAACTTTTGCTGGTCTAAGCAGTTTATCTTTATAAGTATAACCTTTTTCAAATATTTGAACAATTTTATTTGGTGTATCTGAATCTACTGTCATTAAGGCTTCGTGAACATTCGGATCAAATTCGCACTCAGTATCAATCTCTTTTATCTCATATTTTTCTAAAAGTTGTTTAAATGTTTTTATTACTAGCTCTATGCCAGAACTAATAGACTCATTATCTGCAGAAACTAAATACGCTTTTTCAAGACTATCTAGAATAGGCAAAAAATCCCTTATCACTGAACCTTTAATAACATCAGCAATTTCAAATTTCTCTCTCTCTGTACGTTTTCTAAAATTGTCAAACTCTGCTAGCAACCTTAAATATGCATCTTTTTGTTTTTCTAATTGTTCTTTTATTTCGTTTATCTCATTTTCTTGCTCCGCTTGTGCGTTTTGACTTTTATTATCTTCAACGTTCTTATTTTCTTGGGTTTCAATAACTTCTTCATTTATATCGTTTTTCTCATTCATTCTTTATCCCCCTTGTTTAAGTAATTTCTCTATTTTTTTACTTAAAAAATCCAGTGTATAAATAACATTTTCATAATCAAGATTCATAGGACCAAAAACACCTACGAATCCTAATTTAACATCTCCTAAATAGTACGGTTGGGCAACAATGCTCATTTTTTTTAGTTTTTCATTTGGTATATCGTTACCAATGAGTATCTTTTCATCGTTTTTTATTATCAAATCGACAATCTCTGAGACATATTTTCTTTTTTCAATAATATCAAGTATCTTATTTAACTGTTCATAATCTTCATAAAATTCTTTTTCTTTTATAAGATTTTGGACTCCAGAAAAATACAAATCCTTGCTTTTTTCCTTTAGCTTACTAAAGATTAAATCACACTCATTCTTGCTGCGCGATAGAGAATTTCTTAAATCTTCTTGAATTTTTTCTAATTCCCAACCTTTATAATTCTCTTGCAGAAATTGAGATATATCATTAAGCTCGCTTTGAGAATAATATTTTGCAACTTCTATTATTTTCGTTTCTACAACGGACGGCTCAGCTATAACAACACACAATAATTTATTTGAATCAATTTTAATCAAATTCATATCTTTCAATTTGAGTTTAAATATATTAGGCACACTAACCATAGATACCAAACCGCAAGAATTGGACAAAATATTAGAGATATCAGCCACAAAATCTTCAATTGTATTTAAGTTAATATTACTATAAAGTTGTTTTAGTTTGAGATTATTTGTCTTCTTTTTATTTTCCAATAAATACTGAACATAAACTTTATAGCCAAGCTCGGTTGGTATTTTACCGCTTGATACATAAGAGTGCTTAAGGTAACCCATTTCTTCTAAATCGGACATTATGTTTCTCATTGTCGCAGCAGAAAAAGGCAAATTATACCTTTTTATTAAAATTCTAGAACCAAATGGCTCTTTATATGTTATAAAATTTTCAACTACAACCCTTAACACAGTTAAGTATCTTTCGTCTAACTCTGTCTTCATTAGCACTCACCGCCTAAACCTGCTAATAAAGATATTCTAATTTTAATTTTTGTCAAGTCTTATCAAACTTCAAATGTATAAAAAATATTTTTTAATATAATGTTTTTATAAATCGTATTTATGTTGTACAAATTATTTGCAATTTTTGCAGTTTTTTGTATAATCGATGTTTAACTTATACAAGGGGGAAATATGAGTGAAAAGTTAAAAGGTGCAGAAATCTTCATAGAATGCCTCAAGAAAGAAGGTGTCAAACATATATTTGGCATACCAGGTGGCGCGATTATTGATTTGCACGATGCTATCTACAAACAAAAAGACGTAGAATTTATACTAACAAGGCACGAACAAGGCGCTGTGCATATGGCCGATGGTTATGCAAGAAGCACTGGTAAAGTCGGCGTTAGTTTAGTTACAAGTGGGCCAGGCGCAACAAATGCAGTAACTGGTATTGCTACAGCTTACATGGATTCTATTCCTCTTGTTGTTTTTACTGGACAAGTGCCAACGCATTTGATTGGCAATGACGCTTTTCAAGAAGTTGATATCGTCGGTATAACAAGATCTTGTACTAAACATAATTTTTTAGTAAAGGATGTAAAAGATTTAGCTTATACTATAAAAAAGGCTTTCTATATTGCAAAAACAGGTAGGCCTGGCCCAGTCTTGGTTGATATACCAAAAGATGTTCAAACAGCCTCATGTGAGTTCGAGTATCCAGATGCCATACATTTAAGAAGCTATAACCCAACATACCACGGCAACCCAAAACAAATTAAAAAAGTCACTAAAGTAATAGAATCAGCGGAAAGGCCACTTTTATATATTGGTGGTGGCGTAATCACCTCAAATGCACACAAAGAAGTTTTAGATCTTGCAGAAAAACTTCAAATACCGGTTTTTACAACACTTATGGGTATTGGAGGGTTTCCCACAGACCATTCACTGAGTCTTGGGATGGCTGGGATGCATGGCACTTATAAAGCCAATATGGCTATACAATACTGTGATTTGCTAATCTCTATAGGTGCAAGATTTGATGATAGGATCACTGGCAAAGTATCTGAGTTTGCACCAAATGCTAAAATTATACATATAGATATTGACCCTACAAGCATTAGTAAAAATATACGCGTTGATTATCCAATTGTTGGCGACTCCAAACTCGTATTAAAAGAACTTTTATCAGTTCTTAAAGATAATAATGAAATTAACCAAAACAGAGAAAAATGGCTAGATTTGATAAAAAAATGGGATAGTGAACACCCTTTGTCATATGACGATTCAGATAAAGTTATTAAACCTCAGTATGTTTTGCAATTGTTAAACAAGCTAACAAAAGACACAGACCCAATAATATCAACAGAAGTTGGCCAACACCAAATGTGGGCAGCTCAATTTTGTAATTTTAACAAGCCAAGAAGGTTTTTAACCTCAGGCGGTCTTGGCACAATGGGTTTTGGTTTTCCAGCTGGAATCGGTGCAAATTTTGCAAATCAAGACAAGCAGGTTTTTGTTATAGCTGGCGATGGATCGTTTCAAATGAATGAACAGGAACTGGCGGTTCTTGCAACATACAAATTGCAAACAAAAGTTATTATTCTAAACAATTCTTACTTGGGCATGGTAAGACAGTGGCAGCAGTTGTTTTATGGTAGACGATATGCCAATACTAACATTGAAGTTCAGCCAGATTTTGTAAAATTATCAGAAAGCTATGGTATAGCAGCAAAGAGGGTAGAAGATAAAAAAGATGTTGAACAAGCGCTAATTGAAATGATAAACTACAAAGGTCCATATTTGCTTGATATAAAAATAGAAAGAGAAGAAAACGTTTATCCTATGGTTCCAGGTGGGGCTCCGCTTAGTGATATGATTTTAACTTAGGGGGAAAAATGAAAAGGATATTTTCAGTTATAGTAGAAAATGAAACGGGCGTATTGTCGCGTATATCCAATCTATTTAGCGCAAGGGGTTACAATATAGAAAGCTTAAATGTAGCTCCCATTAACGAACTCAATCTCTCAAGGATGACAATTGTTACAGAAGGCGACTTCAATATTTTAGAACAAATCGGAAAACAGCTAAATAAGCTCATAGATACAATAAAAGTAATAGAATACGACAATGAGTTACCATATGTAGAAAGAGAAATGGCTCTAATAAAAATGCATACAGATTCTTCAACTAGGGCCGAAATTTTGCGCATAGTCGATATTTTTAGAGGAAAAATTGTTGATGTATCACAAAATTCATATACGATAGAAGTAACTGGCAGCTCTGAGAAAATCAATGCAATTCTCAACTTACTTGAACCGCTAGGTATAAAAGAGCTTGCAAGAACCGGAAAAGTTGCAATGGCAAGGGAATCAAAACAATAATTTCTTTTGGAGGTATACATGTTAAATATTTATTATGACAAAGATGCGGATTTATCTTTAATAAAATCCAAAAAAGTAGCTATTATAGGTTATGGTTCACAAGGATATGCTCATTCTCACAACCTAAAAGATTCTGGTTGCGATGTGGTTGTTGGTCTAAAAGAAGGTTCAAAAAGCTGGCAAAAAGCCGTAAATAACGGCCATAAGGTATTGCCTGTTGCACGTGCTGTTGAGTGGGCAGATGTAATTATGGTGTTAACACCAGATGAAACTCAAAGCCAGTTATACAAAAATGAGATAGAACCATATTTAAAAGATGGTAATTACCTTGCATTTGCACATGGATTTAATATACATTATGGACAAATAGTTCCACCAAACACCATAAACGTTATGATGATAGCGCCAAAAGGACCAGGCCATTTAGTTAGAAGAGAATATGAAAAGGGTATGGGTGTGCCAATGTTGATTTCTGCATACCAAGATTACTCTGGTAATACGCTTGCAATGGCGCTTTCTTACGCTTGCGCAAATGGCGGAGGACGAGCTGGGGTTATACAAACAACCTTTAAAGATGAAACAGAAACTGATCTTTTTGGAGAACAAGCAGTTCTTTGTGGAGGATTGACGGCGCTCGTCAAAGCGGGTTTTGAAACATTGACTGAAGCTGGGTACCCTCCAGAAATGGCTTACTTTGAAACTTTCCACGAGATGAAACTTATCGTTGATTTGATGTATGAAGGTGGCATTTCCGATATGAGATACTCAATATCAAATACGGCAAAGTATGGAGATGTTACAAGAGGACCAATTGTAGTTGATGAAAATGCCAAACAAAGAATGAAAGGTATATTAAAACAAATCCAAGATGGTAGTTTTGCAAAAGAATGGATACTAGAAAATCAGTGCAACAGACCGGTATTCAATGCACTCCTAAAAAAAGATGAAAATCATGAAATAGAAATTGTAGGAAAAAAATTAAGATCAATGATGCCTTGGATTGCAGCGCAAAAATCGATTAATAGGGATAAGAATTAGATATGAAAACAACGAAAAAAGACCCTATCGCAAAAGAAGGCTATCCATTTATAGCTTCTTTTGCACTTGCTTCATTGTTAACCAAAAAAAAATTTCTTAAAACTACTCTAGCAGGCGCCAGTTTATTTAGTGCATATTTTTTTAGAAACCCAAAAAGGCAAATTATATATGAAGACAATATGGTATTGTCTCCTGCTGATGGCACTATTGTAGATATATCAAAATCATATGAGCGATTTTTCTTTAAAACTGAGGTCAATAAAATTAGTATTTTCATGTCTGTGCTTAATGTACACATAAATGTTGCGCCATTTAGTGGAGTTTGCATTGATAAGATATACAATAAAGGGTTATTTATTAGTGCAAACAAACCAAAAGCTTCTCTTGAAAATGAACAATGTGCATTGCTATTAGAAAATGAATTAGGGCAAAGGATTGTTGTTGTGCAAATAGCTGGCATAATTGCAAGAAGAATTGTAACATACACAAAGCCACGTGATAAATTTGGAGCGGGTGACATTATAGGTCTTATCCGTTTTGGTTCAAGGGTAGATATTTACTGCGAAAAAGAATTGAATTTAGCTATTCATTTACATCAAAAAGTAAAAGGTGGCGATTTACTAGGTTATCTATGAAACAAAAAAATGCTCTATATATTTTACCAAACCTTTTTACAACAGCCAATATGTTGTCTGGCTTTTATAGTATAATAGAATCATACCAAGCCGATTATTTAACAGCTGCGTGGCTTTTGGTGCTAGCAGTATTATTTGATAACCTAGATGGCAAAATTGCAAGACTAACGCATTGCGAAAGTAAATTTGGAGTAGAGTATGACTCATTATCTGACCTTGTAAGTTTTGGCGTTGCACCAGCTTTTTTAATGTATACATTTGCTTTAAGCGATATGGGCCGCATAGGTGTTATTGCAGCATCGCTGTTTTTGCTAACAGGTGCACTTAGACTTGCTCGCTTCAATGTACTTACAACAAAAACAATTGATTTTGTGGGTTTGCCTATACCAGGTGGTGCAATTATAATAGCAAGTATTATACTTTCTATTTTGCATTTTAATATTGATTACAAAGATTATAAGATTGCATTTCTTGTTAGTGTATATATAATATCTTTTCTAATGGTTAGCACGATTAAATATCGAAGTTTTAAAAAATTTAAATTAGAAGGCAAAATTTCTATAAGGGTTTTTGCATTAATCTTGCTTGTTATTTCACTTATCATTTACAAACCATATATATTTGTCCCATTGATTGGCATAGTATATGCATTATCAGGGCCAATAGAACTAGCGATAAAATTATTTCAAAAAAGGAGGGTAAGCCATGAGCTCCAAGATAGTAAAAATATTTGACACAACATTAAGGGATGGTGAGCAATCACCAGGTGCAAGTTTAAATATTGAGGAAAAAATCGCAATAGCGAAACAACTTGAAAAATTAGGTGTTGATGTAATAGAAGCTGGTTTTGCAGCTGCTAGTCCAGGAGATTTTGAAGCAATTAATACTGTAGCAAAAATAGTGAAGAATTCTACCATAGCTTCGCTTGCTCGAGCAGTAAAACCAGACATTGAAAAAGGCCTTGAATCTATTAAACCAGCGCAGCACAAAAGACTTCATACTTTTATTGCAACAAGCCCAATACATGTAGAAAAAAAGCTCAAGATGAGCTATGATGCAGTGCTTGAAGCAGCAGTGGATGCTGTAAAATATGCAAGAAATGGATGCGAAGAAGTAGAATTTTCAGCAGAAGATGCCACACGTTCAGATTGGGATTATTTGTGCAAAGTAGTAGAAAGTGTTATAAATGCAGGTGCAAGTATTGTTAATTTACCAGATACAGTAGGTTATACAACGCCATATGAGTATGCAGAGCTTATAAAATATATAAAAAACAAAGTACCAAATATAGACAAAGCACAAATATCTGTGCATTGTCACAATGATTTAGGTTTAGCAGTAGCAAATTCACTATCTGCTGTACTAGCTGGAGCTGACCAAGTAGAATGCACCATAAATGGTATTGGTGAGCGCGCAGGCAACGCATCTTTAGAAGAAATTGTTATGGCAATTAAAGTAAGAAACGACATATTCAAAGTTTCAACAAACATCAATACAAAAGAAATTTATCGCTCAAGCAGGCTTGTAAGCAAACTAACAGGTATTGATATACAGCGCAACAAAGCTATAGTTGGCAAAAACGCTTTTGCACATGAAGCCGGCATACATCAAGATGGTGTAATTAAGGAAAAAAGCACATATGAAATAATGAAACCAGAAGATGTAGGTATTGACTCGAGTTCGCTTGTGCTTGGCAAACATTCTGGCAAACACGGTTTGGAAAAAAGACTCATTGAACTAGGCTATCAATTGACAAAAGAACAGATAGAAGACATATTCGAGAAATTTAAAGTTCTCGCCGATAAGAAAAAAGAGGTTTACGATGAAGACCTACACGCTCTTGTTGAAGAAAAAATTAAATTTAGTCCATCTGTATATGAAATCGTTAGTTTGCAAGTGAGCTCAGGCACAAATATAACGCCAACTGCTACCGTAAAACTTTCAAAAAATGGTGAAATTTTTGAAGATGCTGCATTAGGTGATGGACCAGTTGATGCAGTGTATAAAGCGCTTGAAAGAATAACATCCGTTAAAGGTCAATTAAAATTTTACGAAATCAAATCAATTACAGAAAGCAGAGAAGCCTTGGGTGAAGCTTCTGTAAAAGTGTACTTTGCCGATATTGATAAAAATATACTGGGTAGAGGCGTTGCTACAGATGTTATAGAAGCAAGCGCAAAAGCCTATTTAGATGCTATTAATAAAGCCCTTATGTATATGTAGATTTTGCAAAGCTCATGTCTTTGCAAAATCTTATTGTAGGTAATAAAAATGGAAAATAAAAGCTGTCTTATTTGTGCTTGGAGAGAGTTTTGCGCAAAAAAAGAAATAATTGAAGCAAGGTATTGTCCGGATTTTACATTAGATGTTGCTTTTTCAAAAAGCTCAATCCAGCAAAATTTAAAACAAGAGGAGCATAGTAAGGAAGATGGCAATGACGATAAGCGAACAAATTCTAAATAGCGCACTAAACATAATAGAATCAGACAGAGATATCAATTTACTTGTGTACTACAGCGATATAAAGAAATTTAGCATAGATGAATTCTTTACAAAGGATATAAAAAAAATAATTGTTTTTAAGCGCTCAGAAATTGAAGATGAAAACAATGAAGAACTTAAGAATTTGAAAAATATACCCAACATTACCGTACCAAATATAAATTTTACGAGAACAAACAAACTAAAAGTAGCAATCGTGATGGCTCTTGCAGTCAATCTTCTTTCCAAAAATTCACGTTTGATTGCATTAACGGGCATAAATAATATAGATAGCATGATTTATTTGGAAATTGAAAAAGAAAAAGAATTGCTGCTTTTTAGAGAAAACATAGATTTTGGTGAAAGCATAAGACCAGAGGTATTTGAAAAAATACTACGCATAGCCTTAGAGCTTGCCAATCAAGGAAGAGAAGGAAAATCTGTAGGGGCTTTGTTTGTTTTGGGCGATATTGAAAATTTAAAACCATACATAAAACAGATGATTTTTAACCCATTTAAAGGCTACGATCCTAAAGAAAGAAATATTATGCAGGCCAATTTAGACGATACAATAAAAGAATACAGTGTATTAGATGGAGCTTTTTTAATTAGCGGAGATGGTACATTAGAATCAGCAGGCGTACACATAGCAGCATCTGCTGATACTACAGACTTGCCCAAAGGATTAGGTTCAAGACACATGGCAGCAGCTGCTATTACCAGCGTATCAAATGCCATGAGCATAGTTGTATCAGAATCAACGGGCGATGTCAGTGTTTTTAAAAATGGAAAACTCATAACTCAAATAGAAAAAGCAATTTAAGGGTTTAATAATGATTGTATTAGACGGAAAAGCGCTTGCAAACAAAATAAAAACGCAAGCAAAAAACCAGATAGAAGAATTAAAGTCAAAAGGTATTATACCTGGACTTGCTGTCATATTGGTTGGAAATAATCCAGCAAGCCAAGTATATGTAAATATGAAAACAAAAGCGTGTGAAGAAGTGGGCATTTATTCAATAAATCACAGAATGCCAGAAGAGGTAAATGAAAAAGATTTGCTATATGTTATAGATATGCTCAATAAAAATCCTTTAGTAAACGCTATTTTAGTTCAATTGCCTCTACCTTCCAAAATAAACGAAGAACGCGTAATTGAAGCAATTGACCCCAAAAAAGATGTAGATGGTTTTCATCCGTATAATTTAGGAAGATTGTTGCGTGGCAACCCTTCAGTGTACCCTTGTACGCCGTATGGAATTATGAAATTGTTTGAAGAGTACAATATAGAGTTAAAAGGCAAAGATATATGCGTTGTAGGAACAGGCAATATTACGGGCAAGCCAATGTCTTATATGCTATTAAATGCAAACGCTACAGTCCAGATTTGTCATATATATACCAAAAACCTTAAAGAAAAAACAAAAACCGCAGACATTATTATAAGCGCTACAGGACAGCCCCATTTAATCACTGAAGATATGGTAAAAGAAGAGGCGGTGGTCATAGATGTGGGTATTACAAAACTCAATGACAAAATCGTTGGCGATGTGGATTTTGAAAATGTATCAAAAAAGGCAAGCTATATAACACCTGTGCCAGGTGGCGTAGGTCCTATGACAATTGCCATGTTGATAACCAACACAGTAGACTTTGCTAAGCAGCAAAACAATATTTCATAACAATATTGGGTTTTTTCCATATTTGTTTGTATCTTGAGTGCCTTTTAAAAAACCTAATATTACAAAAAGCCAAATATCTACTATTAAACAAATTATTATAGCTATCATCAAAGCTACATTACTACCTTCAAAGGCGTGCTCATTTATAGACGACAATAGTCCCAAAAAGAAATTGCATGCGTAGAATAAAACTGTATACCACACGCTTCTATTTGTATCATGAAATCTCCTGGTTGTTAAAGCAATACCAGGAAGCAACATTACAATCCTCCAAATGATGCCAAACAAAAAGTATATTTGGGTTAGTGTTTGATAAGAAGTATTTAGCCAATACATTACAAGCGTCAACAAAATAATCAACACTGTAAAAATGATTAAGTTACCCAAATAAAACAACCAAAATTCCTTTCTTGATGAGCGACTTTTAAAATCTAGAAAGCGCCAAATCGCAAACCACCAGTGTTTAAATGGGTTATTTGATTTGTTTATATTCATAGTTTCTTCATTTGGGTTATCGTTTTTGTTATAATCCATTAACATCTCCATTAACAACCCTCAACTTAAATTTGTGATAAATTCAAAATTGACATTCTTATTAAATTCAAAGCATATTGAGAAATGTATAGTCTTGTGTTATTTCTATCTGCTTGATATATTTCTTTGTAAATATCTATTTTATCTTTAAACATAATGCCAATATAGTGTAGTCCAACGCTTTTTTCAAGCGTTGCTCCAGTTGGTCCTGCAATGCCTGTATCACATACTACAATATCTGAATTAAACAGTTTTTTTGCTCCAAAGAGCATCTCTTGTGCCGTTTGTTCGCTTACAGCCCCAAAATTATCCAATGTGTGCTTTTTCACACCAAGAATGTTCATTTTGGCTTCATTAGAATAACTCACCACACCACCACATGTATAATCCGATGAGCCGGCAATATTGATAAGCCTTGAAATAATCAACCCGCCTGTTGATGACTCAGCAGTTGATACCGTGAGAGAGTGTTTCTTTAATAAATTGCCTACAATTTCTTCCATTTCATACTCGCCTTCTGCATATACGTATGTGCCCAACATTTGTTTTATAATCTCATAATTGTCTTTTGATGTGTAAACATCTGTTCCTTTTGCGGATACATTTAAAAAAACGCCATTAAATTTCTTTACAAGTTCGCTTACATCACTCTCTTTTAGTCCAAATGTTCTAAGCAGAAAAACTTCTCTGAGTTTTTTATTATAACCTAACAAATTCAAAACATCATTAAACATCTCTTTTGCTTCAGATGGTATACCAGGTAGGACTACAATGGTTTTATTGCCTTTTTGATAAATAAAACCTAATGCCTTTCCTATTTTATTTGGTATGGGTTTTGAGTTTTCAAGCCTCAAAGCCATTTTCATACGCAAAGTACTAAACTCTACATTGCGCATTTGATAATCTTTTTTTAAATATTCAAGCCAATCATCATCGTAAACCAACTTTTCGTTAACTGCCAAAGAAACAGCATCTCTTGTTACATCATCAAACGTTGGGCCAAGACCACCGCTTACAATTACAATGTCATTGAGCTCTAAAGCGTGCTTTAGGGTATGTGAAATCTCATCTATATCATCTTTACAAATATGTATGGATGAAACATCTAAACCTTTTTCAAAAGCTTCTTTTGCAAAAAATACAGAGTTGGTATCATGCTTTGTCCCAGTAACAAATTCACTACCTGTAATTACAATCGAAACTTTCACAACACAGCCTCCTTTGCATAAGCTAAAAAACGTTTTAAGTAAATAACACTAAAGATTAAACCAATTATTGCACCGCAAAAAATAGCCACTCTAATGCCAATATAATTTGCAATTGTGCCGGCAAAAATACTACCAATGGGCGTAACACCCAAAAAAACAAGTGAATATATACTCATAATTCTACCTCTTAACTCATTTGTAGATAAAAGCTGCAAAACAGTATTAGATAAAATTATATAAGCAATCAGACAAAACCCAGCAGAAAATATAGCAATACTTGCTTGCGTATAATTTTTTGAAAAAGCCATTAAAACCTGGAAAAAAGATAAACCAAACGCATTGATTATCATTAATTTTAAATAAGATACTTTTTTAGAAACATACGCAATAAAAATTGCTCCAAAAAATGACCCAATACCCATGTAAGTCATAAGCATACCAAAGCCTACAGCATTTTGCTTAAGTGTATATTTAGCTAAAAGAGGAACAAGTACGCTAAAGTTCATAGCAAAAATTGACAGTATAGCAAGTAAAATAATTACATCAAACAAAACTTTATTTTGTTTTATATATTTTAGAAGTTCTTTTAAGCTATCTTTTAGTGAACTTGTTTTTCTTGACGAGTTGCCATCTATGTTGATTATAAAAAGACCAATAATTAAAGGTATAAAACTTATAGAATTAGCAAAAAACGTCGCTTTTATGCCTATTTTAGCTATCAATATACCTGCAATTGCGGGTCCTATAATGCGCGCTAGATTAAAAATTGTAGAATTTAGGGCTATTGCGTTGGATAAATCCTTGCTGCCAACCAAATCAATCATAAACGATTGCCGCGCTGGCACATCAAACGTTTGGGCAAACCCCATTAATGTTGTAATAACCAAAACCTCAAAATAAGTTATAACATCAAAACTTGTAAGTATTGCCAATACAAAAGACAAAATAGCCATAGATGTTTGTGTGGCAATTACGATGTAGCGTTTTTTTATCCTATCTGCTATATCGCCTGCTATGAATGAAAAAAACAAAATGGGCATGTATTGACATGCTACAACAAGACCAAGCAATAATGGGGATTCCGTTAATGTTAAGACTAACCATGCTTGGCCTATAATTTGCATCCAAGTGCCAATCAACGATACAATTTGGCCAAACCAAAATATCCTAAACTCCCGGTATTTCAAAGAAGAAAATGTTTGAGTTATAATGCTAACAAATTTGGCTCTATTCATTTTTGAACCCAGTTAAAACCTACCATCATTTTTTGCATTTTACCATTATAGCATTTTTTTGATTTTAAAAAAACTTTAGTGGGAGCTAATAATACTATTTATAATAGCTTTTTGCTGTTCGCTAAACATCGCAGGGTTTATTGTTTTAAGCATATTGTTTATTTTTTCCAATTCGTTTAATTTTTTGTAACAGTAAATGAGATTAATATATGCGGCAGCTGATGGTTTTATCTCAATTGATTTATTTAATAAACTAATTGCTTGATTGTACTTGCCTTCTTTAATATATATACCCGCAAGGTCGTTTAAGGCAAATGGGTCTTCTTGAATAGAAAGATACTTTTTTAGTAATAATTTTACCCTATAAAAATCATTTTGTTCAATACTTTGGTTTATTTCTAATGCTAAATTTGCCAATATAGCGCCTTTTTCTTCTTGGTATGATATAACATTTTTTAATTGTTTTTGTTTAGATAACTCAACAGTGGTATCTTTAATGGTAGAATTGCTATTTTGGTGTGGGATATATAAAGAGCTATTTGCAATACTAGTAGCATTCGATTTTTGAACATTAGTTTTTAAATGCATTGGTATTGCTTGAGTTTTTGATTGGTTAATGGAAGCTGTGTTGTTTTGTGTGTGCGTTGCATTTGTGGAATTTTGCACTTTTGAAATAGTAATGTTTTGAGGCTTTTCCAGAGACTTTGGTGTATTGGTTCCAATAATATTTGATAAATGTAGCAATAGTGTGCCCACAATTATTGAAGCAAAAAATAAAACAAACCATTTAATGTTGCTTTTTTGGGGTTTTTTAATAAATTGAGCAGGCTTTATATTATTGTTTTTATCTAATCTCTTTAGAGCTTCGTATAGTTTACTCATTTTTTAAAATCACCGGTTTTATCATGATAACTAGCTCTTTGTTGTTAATTGAGTCCCGATTTTGTTTAAACAGGTTGCCTACAATTGGTAAATCGCCAAGCACTGGAATGCGTGTATTTGTTTTATTAATCTGTTTGCTTATAAGTCCACCGATTACTATCATCTGGTTGCTTTGGGCAGAAACTTGTGTGGTTGCTTCTTCTAAGTCTACTTGTGGCAGCGTATAAGAGTTTTGGCCTATTGTAGTAGGCGTCAAGCTTACAACGGTGCTCTTAATAGGCGTAATACTTAAGTTTACAGTATTTGTGGTAGTATTGATATATGGCACAACGCCTAACATTACTCCATCAAACACACTATTTAAATTCACTGTTGGCTGTGTTGTAGATGTGCCGCCAGCAACAGTTGTCGTTGTAATTTGTACAGATTGAATATATGAATAACTTGTACCTACACTAATTAGAGCAGGTTGACCATTTGTAACCAAAATTCTAGGGTTCGATATTATCTTCACATTGCCATATTGAGCAAGGGCATTTAAAAGCACGCCAAAATTGTTTGTGTTAAATGTAGCAGCAATGCCAGAAGGCATAGTAGCGCCATTTGAAGTAATGGGTGGGGCTGTGCCAAATTGTGCGGGAGAAAACGGAAACGTTTGTCCATTAATCTGGGGTGGATAGTTTGCGTTTGAACCACTTGTTTGAAGAGAATTGCCACTTACTTGAGATAAGTTTTGTTGGATTGTAAACCTACCATTTGCAGCCCTAAGCAAAGCATTCCAGTTTATGCCATAGCTTGATGAATCATTTAAATCAACTTCCACAATTTTAACTTCCAGTAAAACTTGGGAATTGTAATGTGCTTTTAGGTTTTCAATGTATTTTGAAATAAGATGTAAGTTTTGTTCTTTGTCTTTTACCACAAGCAAACCAATAGAAGGATCGAGTGAATATTTGCCATCTTTACTTAACATTGCCTTAAGCGTATTTTCTATTTGGGCATACACATCTGTTACCGATGTGCCAATAGAATCTGTGATTTTAAACTCGCCTGTTAAAGGTGTAGATACAGAACCACCAGTTGCGCTGGATGCTGATTGAGTTGCAGAACCCAATACATCGCCACCCACAGACATATTTGCCTGCTTTTTTGATGCTATAAAATTGAGATAAAATATCTTTGTACCAAACTCCTTAACATACAATGTTTTGCCTTTTATTTCATACACAAGGTCTAAAGCTTGAGATAGAGCATCAAGCGCTTCTTTTATGGGTGTGTGTTGAAATGAAACCGTAACAAGCGGTACATAGTGAATTGTGTTTTCACTTTGTGAGGGTTGTTGGGGCAGTAATGCTTGATTTCTTTGAAGGTTTGGTGTTTGAGTTTGCGGCAAAGTATTCTGTGGACTTTGTGGATTTTGTTGCAATGTATTTGGTGTATTTAATGCTTGAGTTGGGTTTAGTGTAGTTTGGGGCTGATTTGGGTTAACTGGCACAAATTGTGGATTATACTGGTATTGCGGATAAAAAACATTAGGGGTTTGAGTTTGGTGTGGTTTTTCAGAAATACTTTCTAAGTTAGAATCAATAACTACGTTAAGTCCAGCAACTTTTCCTATTGTATAGTAAACATCTTTAAAATTTGCATCCTTTACGATTAGGTTAATATACTGCGTATTTATAGGCGATAAGTTTTCAAATTGGGGTTCATAATGTATTGTATTTTTTTGTGGCTCGACAACATTTTGCGTTTCAGATTTTATACTAAAATCATTCTTTGCTATTTCTTGACTTGTAGCGCATGATGCTAATACAAAGCACAAAACTACATATTTAAGGTATTTTAACATAAATTGTTTGCCTCCCAATTGGTGTTTGTAAGATAACATAGTCATAAGCGATTTTCAACACTTTAAAATCTGGCCCAGAGTCACCTTCGCGGTATAAATTGCCATTTAAAAAGCAAAAATACCCATATTTATCTTTTGATATGATGGTAAGTTGCGGTATCCCAAAACCATTTTCAAGCATCTTAGAGTTTTTTGTTATCAAGAAAATTTCTTTTGCATGCTCATGCTGGTAAGCTTTTTGTGGTTTTATGTCGTTTATATGTAAATTTTGTATATCTAGTAAACTTTGAGAAAGCGTTTGCGCGCTGTAGCTTTCTGGTTTAATTGGAAGTATAAATCCTATCAGGATAAATACAAAAGGTATATACACGATAAATTTTTTAAGTTCAAATGTATTCATAGTCCTGCTTTAAAACCAGATATAGTGCAATTTAAAGTATTGTTTTGTGAACTTATTGTAGCGTTGTTTACAATTACTGTGTTTGATTTATACAAATTATCAATCTGTGCAATCAATTTTTGTAAATTATTTTCACTTAGAAATATATTAAAATTGGTTCTTACATTTAGGTCTATTTTGTGAATTAATGGTATTTGAGCACTCAATGCTTGTATTTTTGGTTTAACTTGACTTAATTCGTTGATTGAATTACTAGTAGAAGCAATTTGAGCATCTATTTGCGCTAAATTTGCCTTTGTATAGCGATAAAAAATAATAGCAAACACAAAAAATAGCGCTGAAATAGTACAAATTATCAAACTTTTAAGCTGATGGCTCATTTTTTTCCTCAATCTTCACATCAAAGAATAGTTTGTTTTGCAAATAATACATATTTGATAAATCAATTTTAAAGTATTTTGATAATTTTTTCAAAAACTCATTGTACGCGCCTTTGGCTTCATCTAAATTACCAAACACAACGCCTTTTAGCTCAATTGAATAAGAAGCGCTCAAAGTTTGGTTTATGGCATTTTGCGCTTGTTCTACATTCTTAGTGTTTTGGTTGGCATTTGCGTTAATAAACGTTGCGCTAAGTAAGTACAAGTTATCTACCTGTTGACTAGCGATATTTGCAATTAAATCGCTAATGCGAGGGCTTTGCAATAGCTTATTGTAAGTATCAAGTTTTTGTTGAATGTTTTGAGGGTTTTGAAGCAATTCTTGTGGCAAATTTATGCTTGTTAGTTTTTGCTCGTAAGATGTTTTTAGAAGCTCTAGCTGTTGTTTTTTATCTATCAATTTTGCATAATTTGCGCTTGATATAGCAACAATTAGTGCGCCCAAAAACATAACCCCAAACGATAGCTTTTTGGCAATTTGGGCATGTTGATAAAGTTCAAGATTTTCTTTGTGCAATGGGCTTTTAAAATCAATATCGCTTTTATACAATAAGCCAATTAGTTCAATATTTTCAAGCACGCTGTTTGAGTTAAAATTACCAACGTTTATTTCAATAGGCTTTATTTGGATACCCAAACCCATATTTGCAAAATTTTGCGCTGCATATATATTTTTAATATTATGCTGCCTTGAATAGGATAGAATCAACTCGCCAGCTTCTTCAAACTCTGTACCAAAACCTTCTTTTGGTATGGTTTTAGTTGCAAGTATTGACACTTTATCAAAACATATAACCCTTATTAAATCATCCCTTTCGTAGGTTACTATGAAACTATCCTCATCTTTGTAATAATTCCTAAATAAATTAACAATAGCAATTTCTGTTGGCACAACTTTTTCAACTATGCAATTAAGCTCATTTACACAACTTAGATCTTCTTTTGAAACTGCAATATAGAAGAATTCTGACTTTGTCTTATCAATGGTGTTTATTTTTTTAAAACTAATCTCAAAGTCTGTTGCAAAAGCGCCAAAATTTGCAACGCTATTTTTGATGCTTGCAGATGTAGCCAATTTAGAAATGCTTGGAAAAATACCTTTATCTAGATAAATATTGCAATCTATAGCAACGCTTACAATATCATTTTTGCTCACATATTGATTGAGTTCTTCAAAAGAACTCTCCCTTATATCTAAAAACTCAATGTTTTTTGATTTTTGATTGTATGATAGGATTCTTACTTGGTCTTTTTGACAGTGTAATAATTTCTTTACCATAAACCTATTCTCAATTTTATATTTAAACTCTCAAGCGCCTGCTTTATTATAGCAAAATTTATTCTATTTGTATTTAACGAGTATGCAATAAATAATGCCCTTGAACAAATAATATTAATTAGCCTTGGTATGCCTTGAGAGCTTTTTGCAATGGTATTTAGCGCCACATTGGTAAATGATAAATCGCTTTTTTGGACTTTTGATAGCCTAAACAATATATAGCGAATGCTTTCTTGTTTGGTTAGTGTGTATAAGTGTTCGTAGACGCTTATGCGTTGTCTTAATTGCCTAAGCTCTTTGCTTTGGAGTCTATTATCAAGCTCTGGCTGACCTACAAGCAAAATTTGCATAAGCTTTTCTTTTGACGTTTCAATATTGGATAAAAGTCTCAATTGCTCAAGGCTATCATACGGTAAATCCTGCGCTTCATCAATAATTATTGCAAGTTTCTTGCCACGCTTGTTTAACTCAATTAAAAAATCTTGAAACTGTTTTAAAAGCGATTCTATTTGATTTGAGCTTATAGACAAACCTGAATCTTCTACTATAGCTTTTAAAATATCATTTGGTTGCAACATAGGCGTCAAAAGTAGTGCCGTCTGCCTTGATTGCGGCATATTTTCAAGCAACATTCTAATGAGCATTGTCTTGCCTGTGCCTACTTCGCCAGTAACAACGGCAAACGCTTCATCTGAGTTAAAAAAGTATTTCAATATTTCAAATATTTGAGTGTGTGAACTGCTTGGAAAATAAAAATCAATATCTGGCGTTAGCCTAAATGGGTCATCATCCAGTTTAAAAAAATCCAGTACTTCTTTTATCACTGCATTGAACCCATTCTTGATACCAACTGGTATACAGGCACAATAAGTGCAAGCACAATGATAAAAAAGAATATGCCTGCTATTGTTAAAACAATTGGCTCAATAGTCTTTTCCATAACTTCTACCATGCGATTTACTTTTTCGTAGTAGCTCCCAGCAATATAGCTCATTTGTTTGTCAATCTCACCCGTTTTCTCGCCAGTTGCTATCATGCGTATAACAAAAGGCTCAAATATGGCGCTTTTTCTAAATGAGTCACTAAGGCCTAAACCATTTTTTATGTTATTGTTTGTAGTTTCAACAGCCAATTTAAAAACAAGGTTTTTAAATGATTGCTTTATAATCTCAAGCGAGTTTGTTATAGATACGCCCACGCGCAAAAGTAATGCTTCGTATTCAAAAAAGAAAGCTAAATTGCTTGTTTTTATTAAAGAGCCAAATATAGGTAGCCTATATATGATTTTGTGTAACAAAAACCTCCCTTTATAGTTTGAGCGCAATATAGCAATTGAGGCTATTACAATTGCAATACCAAGTGGAAAAATCCACCAGTAATGGTTTAAAATATCAACGCTTTTTATGAGCAATACTGTGGGCAAAGGCAATTTTAGGCCCATTGTTTCAAAAACCTTTGTGAGTTTTGGAAGCACATAAAAAAGCCAAAATGCTGCAGCGCCAAACATTGAAAAACTCACAAACAATGGGTACATCAACGCTCTTTTTGTATTTGAGATTATATTGTCAATTTTTTGCAAATGCTGGGCTGCATCTTTTAAAACATCCGATAAAGCGCCTGTTTCTTCGCCAATTCTGACTAAATGTACAACAACATTTGGTATTGCTTTGTGTTTTTGAAGTGCATTTGAAAATGATAATCCATTTCTTATATCAAAAATAATCTCTTCAATAATGATTTTTAACTGCTTTTTTTTGAGATATATTGCAAATTCCTCTAAAGCCTCAAGAAGCGATACGCCACCGCCTACCATCAAAGAAATACTATTGCAAAACTCAATAATATCTTTTCGCAATATTTTTGTAGTGCTGACATTTAGCCATATTCTTTTATACTTTATAGGTATTAGATTTTCCCTATTTAGGCGCTCAAATAGATTTTCTTCAGAATTGCTTGTAATATAGCGCTCAATAATTTGATTATTGCTATCAAGCGCCCATACTTTATACCTCATTTACCAAATACCCTAACGACTTCATCAATGTCTGTAATACCTTGCAATACCTTTTTTTTAGCATCATCAATGAGCGTTCTCATACCGCTTTCGTATGCTTCTTTCTCAATTTTATACAATGGCTGATTTTCTGCAATAAGGTTTCTTATGGTATCATTAATAGGCAAAACCTGAGAAGCAACTGTTCTGCCAATGTACCCTGTGTAATTGCAGCGCAAGCAGCCTTGCTTTTTATAAATAGTTAGCGGCTTATCTGTGTGAAAAAACTCCATTTCATCTAGACTAGTTTGGGTTTCATATTTGCAAAACGGGCACAGTTTTCTAACTAAGCGCTGCGCTATAAGCATAACAAGTGAACTTGCAATCAAAAAACTATCTGCGCCTAAATCTTTTAAACGTGGTATAATGCCAATACAATCATTAGCGTGTATTGTGGATAAAACTAAATGGCCAGTCATTGATGCCCTAATTGCCATATTGGCAGTCTTTGCATCCCTAATCTCGCCAATTAATATGACATCTGGATCTTGCCTTAAAAACGAAACAATGGCATTTGCAAAATCATAACCGGCAAGTTCATTTACTTGCGTTTGACGAGCCATTGGATAATTATACTCAACGGGGTCTTCAACGGTCATTATATTTTTTTCTAAAGCATTAATGCGGCGCAGTGCTGCATAAAGCGTGGTTGTTTTACCAGAACCAGTTGGTCCGCTAATTAAAACAATACCGTAAGGCTTAGAAAACGCCACTTCTAATTTTGCTAAATCATTATCGTCAAAACCTAAGTTTTGCATGCTGTAAAGACTCGATTGAGCGCCAAGTATTCTAATCACAACATTTTCGCCATATATAGACCTTACAGTTGACACCCTCATATCAAACGTTTTGCCCAAAAATTCAAAACTAATCCTGCCATCTTGAGGCTTTCTTTGCTCTGATATATCCATCCCAGCTCTTACTTTTACATTTGATATAAAGCGAGACGCAATTGTTATAGGCATAGAATATACAAGCTGCAACACGCCATCAATGCGAAAGTGTATATGCAAACTCTTATCTGTGGGCGTTATGTGTATGTCGCTTGCGCGTGAGTTTATTGCCAAAATAAAAATGGAGCGCGTAAAATCCTCCATATTTATCTCAGCATTGGGGTTTGCCTTAATTACATTTAAAATGCGCTCAATATCTTGGTCGATTGGGTGCTCAAGCAAATAATAGTTTGTTTCTATCGCTTCTTTTATTTGAGAAGCGCTTGATACATAGTAGATGGGCTTTAGCGTGGTTAATCTGCTTACAAGCTCATAAATTCTGTCATTTTCTGGGTCAGAGATAGCAATTTTGACGCTGTTAACATCTTTTTCAAAAGCAAACACATCATGCTGTCTGCAAAAATTAACATTGAATGTCTTTATGGCTGCCAAATCAGCCTTTATCTCTTTTATATCAATAAATGGCAACTCAAACTGCTTGGCTAAAACAATCGCTATTTCTCTATCCGTTACAATGCCAAGCCTAACTAAAACCTCACCCAAGCGTTCATTTGTGGCTTTTTGCTCTTTTAAAGCAAACTTTATATGGTTATCGTTTATATAATTTGCTTCTTTTAGTAATTCGCCTAAACGTTTTTTAGCCATGGTTAATAAGTGTAAGTGCCAGAGCCTACTAAACCTGATTTATCAGTAAAAGTAACATTTGCTGTACAAATATTGCCAAAAAAGCCGCCAAAGACATCTTGCAAAGTAACAGATTGATTATTAGGATTGCATCGTGCAGAACAGAAAAAAGACGGAGACGCATTGGCGCTACAAGTGTATGGCTCTGAACCACCACTTACTTTTACTGTAGTACCACTAGGAACAACTCCAGGTGGTGGAGTTAAAGTTAGCTGTGTTTGGGTTGGCTGCTGACTTTGGCTTTGCGTTTGGCAAAACATGCCATAGGCTTCATTCAAAGATACGGCAATGACTTGGTCATCGTAGGTTTGGCTAGTTGGCCAATTTGGGCTTGCGCTAATGCCAGTTGTGCTCAAATTTGAGTTTGGTGCGTCTAACTTGCCATTTGCACCAGTTGATATCAAAATAAACGCTGCAGGAGTTTTTTGCGTTTGTGAAGTGTCGCTGTAGTAGAATATGTCTCCATTTGCAAAACTTAAATTTGAACTTTGAGATAGTGTTTGTATTTCTGAGCAAAATTGAGCCAGCGATGCTGTTTGTGTAAGGTGTTTATCTACAGCATAGTAAAATGGGTTGGAATAAGCATCTTTATTTGGAGCGCCTAAAACGCTATAAGGTAAATAACCAATATTAGAGTTTCCGCTACTGCCTGATGTAGGGCTATTTGACGCCAAAGGCAATTTGCCATTTATTTGTATGTAGCCTATTATGGCATTGTAGGCGTTGTTCATGATTTGTTTGTTTTCCATGTATTTTTGCTGTGTAAGAAGCCCTGGCAATAAGCTAACACCCACGCCAATCAACAAACCAATAATGACAAGCACTATAGCAAGCTCAATGAGCGTAAAACCTTTTGTTTTCATGAGTAAATCCAAAGTGTGCAAAAAAACTAAAAGTTTTTTGCACACTAAAAATTAGCCATTAGTGTGGCTGAGTGCTGTAAAATACAAGTAGTGTTCCAGTTACGCTTGTGCTTCCAGAAGAAATAGTTGGTGTTGTATAAGCGTTAGCGCCTGTCAAAGCTAAAGTTGGCGTATAAGTAAAATATCCATCAAATGCGTTTGTAGTTATATTACTATTGCCAATTTCAGTTTGTAAGCTATTGAATGCTGGTGCAAATGCGGTACTTACAAACCTTACGCTACCTGTGCTCCAGTTGTTTGTGTTCCCATCTAATCTGCTTTTTAAGTAGTTAGCATAGGCGAGCGCACTTGCATTCCACGTATTGGATGCAGTTACTGTGGCTGTAGATCCACTTCCGCTTACTGTTACAGGTGTAACTACTATAGCAGGATATTGCGAACCAGTATTGCTATCTGTAATTGTTGTTAATGCTATGCCTAATTGCGTAGAACCTTTAGTAAATGGGTTGTTTAAATCTAATACACCATCTATGCCTGCATTGTACATTTGCAATAGGGCACCTGTAGATGTTGTACCACTTGGATATTGCCCCGTCCTATCATAATAAGCCATAGCTGCAACTTGAGCCTTTTGAACAGGGTTTGTCACAAAGTTCAACATCCTTGCGTTTTGAATTAAATCCTCTCCTTTTAATACTGCCGCAATAATTAAGCCAATAACCACTAACACTATCGCAAGCTCAATCAGTGTAAAGCCTGCATTTTTCCTTTTCATAAATAACCTCCTTGAATATTACTCTATCTCTTTATTTCTATTACCTAATTTTAAAGTGTATAAAACACTACTTTGTTTGTCAAGTTAATTTTGCAAAAAATATAATTTAGAGTTTAAAAAATAAAAGGGGCTATTGCCCCCTGTTTAAGTTAGAATGTAATAGAATGTAGTGCAATATTTAGTATCGAGCTTGGGAATAAGCCAAAAATAATTGTTCCAACAGCTCCAATAAGTATCGTAGTTTTTAACAAGCCAGAGTTAAGTATGCTAAACTCGCCTTCTGTTTCGCCTTTCATATACATAGTCACAACAACATTCAAATAGAAATATGCCGATATCGCACTGTTTATTACGCCAATAACAGCTAGCCAATATAGATGCGATTGAACAGCTGCTGAAAATAGATAGTATTTTCCAATAAAACCTACAGTCGGTGGCACGCCAGCTAATGAAAACATAAAAATAAGCATTGCAACACCAATAAGCGGGTATTTGTAAGCAATGCCTTTTAAATTTGCAATTTCTGTGCCGCAATCGCCTTTTTTGCTTATATATTCTGCAACTGAAAATGCGCCTACATTCATAAATACATAACCAAAAAGGTAAAATAGCACAGCACCATATCCTAAACTATTTGCGGCAGTTATGCCTACAAGCATGTATCCTGCGTGCGAAATGCTTGAATAACCAAGCAGTCTTTTTAAATCCTTTTGCCATAAAGCTACGGTATTACCAAATGTCATTGTAACAGCGGCTATAACCCACAGCATTTGAGTCCACTCAATTTGAATAGGATGCATTCCAACAATCAATAATCTCATTAATGCCAAAATAGCAGCTGCTTTTGGTGCAACAGACATAAATGCACTCATGGGTGTTGGCGCACCTGCATAAACATCTGGCGTCCATGCGTGAAATGGAAATGCTGCAATCTTAAAACCAAATGCCACAAAGATTAGCATAAATGCCAAAATACCAAGCGCCTTATATGCGCTTGAAGACTTTGACAAAGCTATATTTATCACATTCAAATCCACGCTGCCAAACAATCCGTACATTATGCCAATACCTAAAACTAAAAAACCCGATGCAAAAGAGCCTAATATGAAATACTTCATTGCCGCTTCAATGGATTCTGATTTATTCTTTAAAAAGCCCGTTAGTATATACATACCAATAGATAGCGTCTCAACGCTTATAAACATAACAATGAGGTTGTAAGTGGAGGCAAAAAACATCATTGCAACGCTTGAAAATAGTATGATAGAGTAGTATTCGCCTATATTTATATCTTCTCTGTCAACAAAATTTATGCTCATTGCAATAGCCAAAATACCAGCGATTATTATAACAAGGTCAATAAACAACGCTGCATTGTCAACGACTACCATACCTACAAATGCTATAGATTGCGTGCCAAACATCATAACGCTTGCAATACCAGCAAGTATAAAACCTAGCAATGCAATAAAAGCATTTGCACTTTTTTCTGATTTCGGCAACCACAAGTCAACCAATGTTACAATAAAGCCAAAAATCGTTAAAATTAACTGTGGAGCTATGGCGATAAGATCGGCTACTGAGTAATTTGCTAAAAAATTCATATCCTACCCCTTTAGTGCGCTTTTTTTAATAATCGGTTTGTTATTATCAAATGAAACCTTGCCGTTTGTGCTTGGACTTGTGTTTACCACTTTTGTTTGCTCAACTAAATGACTAACGCTTGCGTGCATTTTTGATAAAAATGTATTGGGATAAATTCCAATCCAAAACACAAATACCACAAGTGGTACCATATATATCCACTCTCTTAAGTTAAAGTCTGTTAATTTTAATAATTTTGGGTTCAGTGGTTTTAAAAATACAACGCGTTTAAACATAGTAAGCATATACACAGCTGCAAATAAGCCGCCAAAAGCTGCTATTATTGCAAATAGTTTATGCGACTCAAACGTCCCAAATAAAACCATAAATTCGCCTATAAAGCCATTTGTACCTGGTACAGCAATGGATGAAAGCGTAAATATCATAAAAAACACGCTAAATATAGGCACAAGCGACGCAAGTCCGCCGTATTCTGAAATGATTCTTGTGTGCATCCTTTCATACACAACACCTACAATCAAGAAGAGAGCGCCTGTTGAAATGCCGTGGTTAATCATCTGCATAATTGAGCCTTCAATCCCTATTGTAGTTAAAGCGAACATGCCAAGCATAGAGTAGCCTAAGTCCATGTATGGAATGGCCACATTGGCACTTTGATTGCAAATGCTAAAGCAAATGCAATAAATAGCCAGAATTGTAAATTTGCCGGTAAAGGCTGCGACATCAGTGTAATCATATTAAATGTGTATTCGTGGTAATAAGTATGATGTAAGAAATACAGAGCCATTAATGCCACAAGCATAAACACACTACCAAAGAATGTATAGAGGAAAAACTTCATTGTTGCAAATACCCTATTTGGACCACCCCAAATACCAATCATTAAGTACATTGGTATGAGCTGAAATTCCCAAAAAACATAAAACAAAAATATATCCAACGAAACAAACACACCTAGCATGCCTGTTTGTAAAAGCAGCAACACTATATTAAACTCTTTCGTTTTGTGTGTTATACCGCTCCATGTAGATAGCTGGGCAATTGGTGCTAAAAATGTTGTTAAAAGAACCAAAAAAAGGCTTATGCCATCTATGCCTAAGTAGTAGTTCATACCCAAAGAGCTAATCCACGGAACTTTTTCTACAAATTGCATCTGATAAGTAGAAGAATTAAAGTAAAAAAATAGTGGCAGTTCCAATTCTTTTCGATATCCACCCAAATAAGTCCACACCTGCATCTATAATTTTAACATCCACAATCTTCCATAAGAAATACTCAGATACCCACCAAAACGGTTTCACGATAAAGAAATAAACAAATTCATCCACATAGTACGTATTGGCAAGCAATGTATATATGGGTTTAAATGTATTTGCAACTGATTGAGCTGTAATCCACTTCTTTATATATATAACCCATGCTGTAAATATACCAAGCAAGCCCATACACACAGAAATGCCCATTAGCAATGCCTCAGAGTAGTGCGCCTCGCCAGCTACTTCCAATGTCGGGGCTGTGCGCGCAATAAAAGCCTCAATTGGAATCTCGCCACTAATATGTAAACCTACCCAACCGCCAATAATTGACAATACACCTAAAACCCACATTGGGATAGTCATCACTTTTGGTGCTTCGTGCGTGTGTAACTCATGGTATAGGTTTGGCACCTTTTCTTCGCCGTAAAATACGCTAAATACAAATCTAAACATATAAAATGCCGTCATAAAAGCAGTAATCTCGCCCACTATCCAAATAATTGGATGCCCCATATCTAATGCGCCAGCTAAAATTGCATCTTTGCTAAAGAAACCTGCAAACGGTGGAATGCCACCAATGGCTAGGGATGCAATAACCATCAAAATGGCTGTTTGGGGCATTTTTTTTCTCAAACCACCCATCAAATCGGTTGAAAGTAAACCCCTCATTGAGTGCATAACCGCGCCTGCACCCAAAAATAGTAAACCTTTAAAAAATGCGTGTGTCATTAAGTGAAATATACCCGCCCAATAAACACCAACACCAACGCCTATAAACATATACCCAAGCTGAGATAGTGTTGAGTAAGCTAAAATGCGTTTTATATCCTTGTGCGTTAAAGCCATCGTTGCAGCATAAAAAGCTGTAAATGCACCAACTGAAGCCACTACTTCCATTGCAATGGGGCTTAAATCATAGATTGCGTTTGACCTTGCAACCATATAAACGCCAGCTGTAACCATTGTTGCAGCATGAATTAAACTTGAAACAGGCGTTGGGCCTTCCATAGCATCTGTTAACCATATATACAATGGAAACTGAGCTGATTTACCCATAGCACCCAAAAATAGTGCAAGACCAATAATTGTTGCAGTCTGTGGTGTGAGTACTTGATGTACGAACGGAAATACATCCGCATATGTTACAGAATGAAAATTTAAAAGTATAAATAACACGCCAATAATAAAGCCTGCATCACCTATTCTGTTTACAACAAATGCTTTTTCGCCAGCGTCTGAAGCCGTTTTCTTGTCATACCAAAATCCAATTAGCAAGTATGAACACAAGCCTACGCCTTCCCAACCAACAAACATCAATAAGTAATTATCACCCAATATCAACAAAAGCATTGAAAAGACGAACAAATTCAGGTATGTAAAATACCTAGCGTATCCTGGATCACCTTTCATGTAGCCGTTTGAGTAAATATGAATCATCCAAGAAACAAATGTAACCACAAACAGCATTACAGCAGACAAAGAGTCGATCCTTAAGCCAAATGGTATGTTAAATTTACCAAATGGCATCCACATAAAATACACATAATCATAAATATTGCCCAAAATCACTTGCCATATTGGATAAACTGCGCTTAAAAAACTTAATCCCAAAGCGCTTGCTGCAATAACGCCTGCATAATTTTTGGTCCATTTGCCAAACAAACCATTAATAATAAAACCAATTAGAGGCCAGATAATTATTAGCAACACCAATGTTTTCATATCTTTCCCCTTTTACTTTCTAAGTGTAGTAAAATCATTTATGTCTACA
>JABEBX010019818.1_pt1 | contig 29869 bp, 25 predicted proteins | sample 7245971 | NCBI WGS metagenome assembly JABEBX01 (sample SAMN14506365, study PRJNA622280) | hot springs metagenome | biome: hot spring [ENVO:00000051]|acidic hot spring [ENVO:00002120]; feature: spring [ENVO:00000027]|sediment [ENVO:00002007]; material: sediment environment [ENVO:01001048]... | reverse complement strand
AGCAACGTTGCATCTTTCTCCTTCTGGGTTTTACGGCCTCCACCCGGTTGGCGTATGCGGACCTCGCCCGGCTCATGATCCGCATCAGCCCCAGTTTCCCGCCCGCCCCGCATACAGGGTCGTTCGTGATAGCCCCGCGGCCTTGGCAACGGCACTAATGTCGCCGTACCCGATCATCTTCGCATCCGCTATTTGGTTCGTAATGCCGACATCGTGATGTTCATGCCGACATCATACGCTTGCTCTAGTACTTGTTCAAGTTATTCTGCATAGACTCCTATGTGGCGGAGGCAGGCAAGTCTCGCATCCTTGCGTTTGATACATCCGGCAATGTGCAGGTGGTGGCTGAAGATCTGATTGGACGGTGCCTGGCCGTGACGCACAACGGTGCCATTTATGTAACTGAAGCCAATGAAGACAGGCTTTATGCGGGAAAGGTCTGGCTGATTCCGCCGGGAGGTAAGAAAAAAGTGGTTGCAGAAGGGCTCAACGGCCCGATGGCCAGCGCACTGTACCTATCTGTTTCACCTTTATTTCCAGCCGGAGCATGTCATCGTGATGCGTGACGCCGCCGCTTTTGCCGGCCTATCGACGGTTTCGCGTATTCTTAACGCCAAGAATGCCCTGACCTTGCGGCCCGGTTATAGAGGAGACTCTATGCTGGCTCCGGCGCGGCGGATACAGTTGCTGATCCATCCGGGGAATAATCAGCCAAAACTTCTGCATACCAAAAATGTCATTAACCAACCGATTCAAGTGGTAGCCGCAAATGATAAATCTCCGGAGTTGCTGCTGGATTTTGGACAGGAAGTGGCGGGGCGCATTCAAGTGCGTGGTACCGGAGGCACGGTGATTATTGGCACTGGTGAATCCCGCGGAGAAGCGCTGCATTGTCCGTGGGGAGGCGTGCATCCATTGCTGCTGAAATCGGGACGGATGGAATCAACTCCTTACAGCGCCTTCCGTTACGCCACCGTGCAATTTCGGGGACACGGGGCGATCAAGCTCGATTGTCTGAGGCTGGATTTTAAGTATTATCCTGTGGCGTACCGAGGCGGTTTTGCATGTTCGGATCCGCTATTGACAAAAATCTGGTATACGGGCGCGTATACGGCGCATCTCTGTATGCAGAAACAGATTTGGGACGCCCCCAAGCGCGATCGCAGTTTGTGGATAGGCGACATGCAAATTTCAGGGCAGGTGATTAATAATGCCTTTCTGGATCATTTTCTGATGGAATTGAGTTTGACCGAGGGACGCCTGGAATCGCAAGGTGGCAGGCCTGCTACCGCTTTGCCGATAAGTTACGTTAATACTTTACCGGGATATTCCAATGCCTGGATTTGCTCTCTGGACGATTTTTATAAGCACACGGGGTCCCTGAAATATCTCAAATCGCAGCATCAACTTCTGCTTTCCATGCTGCGGTACATGAAATTGGGTTTTAATTCCAAAAATATATTTGTCAACAAACTTAAAGCCCGATGGAATTTTGTGGATTGGGCAACGGTTCTTATTGCCGGTCCGGATAATCCGCAGGCTGATACGGCGACGGATCTATATACCTGTCTGGCGGTGCATCGTGCCGTGTTTTTGCTTCAGGCCTTGGGAGATACCGTTAACGCAAGAGAATATGCTAAATGGGATCGCCAACTCATCGCCGCCGCACGGAAATATCTTACCAATCCCAAAACGCATACGTTTACCAATCTCCGACAAGTCAATGCCATGGCCATTTATTCCGGTGTGGCCAACACCCAGGAACGAGCCGCAATATATGCACACATTCTGAAGCCGACGTCTCCGGCATGGATGCAGGTGGCCACACCCTATTACAACAATTTCGTGCTTTTTGCGTTATCTGATCTGGGGCACACGGATCAGGGGTTGCGTTTTGTCCGGCACTACTGGGGCGGCATGATCCGGGAGGGAGCTACTACTTTCTGGGAAATGTATGGTCCTTCCTGGCCTAAAAAACACTTTCACCGTTATCTGCATAACGTAGGTGGCGGCCCGGATCCGGACGTGAAGTGGGATTATTTAGTTAGCTTGTGTCATGGCTGGTCGTCAGGTGTTACCAATTGGCTTACGGAATATATTCTTGGCGTGCAGCCGGCATCGGGTGGTTTTGCCAGCGTTTCCATAGTGCCTCATCTGGGGAATCTATCTTGGGTGGAAGGCCGCGTACCCACGCCGCATGGAACCATTGCGGTGAAGGTCGAAAAAAAACATCTGGTGATAGGATGAATCTCAAGCTGCCGGCAGGCGTCCGCGCGATTGTCGGTGTGAAAGGCCGATCCATCACTGTCAACGGGCGAGAAGTTCATTCCGCTCGCACCGTCCATGGTCGTGGTTATACCGTGATTGATCATCCTGGCGACTACCTTATAGTCGGCAAATAAATCGACGGCGGGCGGCCCGTTACTTGCCCACCTTGAGCCAAAGGACTGGAATCATACCGCATTTTTTTATGAAATTTTATTTGATTTTCTACTGGGGTGGGAGTGGGGTAAACTTTATGTGTGGGTCAGGCTTGTCGTGTGTCTGACCGGCCGAAAGGCCGTTAACGGTTACCTTATTTTGAGTGTATGCGTATGAATAGACGATGTTTTTTGCAAGCGATGAGTATTTCCGCTGTGGCCGCCGTGGCGGGCGGTGCCGATCCTACTCCCGCTACGGCGGAGGGAATGGATGATGCTGCGCCCGTATCACTTACTTGTGAATATCTGGTTAATCCAATGGGTGTGGACACCCCGCATCCACGGTTGAGTTGGATGCTGCAATCCAGAAATCGTGGTGTAATTCAGACGGCTTATCAAATTCTCGTGGCACGGCAACCGGCTTTGCTGCAACCGGGAAAAGCGGATGTTTGGGACTCCGGGCGCTGTAATTCCAATCAAAGCGTTTTGGTTCCCTGCGCGGGTGCTGCTCTACAATCCGCCGGGCGCTACTTCTGGACTGTGCGCATATGGGATGACCGGGGGATAGCCAGCGCATGGGCTGATCCGGCGACATGGGAAATGGGCTTGCTGAAACCCGCTGACTGGCAACCTGCCCAATGGATACAACTGGGGGAAGATACCCGAACCTCTCCGCTGGCGGAGCGGACAGTGCAAACCGGTCCCATGAAAAAGCCGGTGATGATGAAATCTTTCGCTTCGCCTCTGTTCCGCAAGACTTTTACCGTAAGCAAGACGGTATCCAGGGCGCGGATGTATATTTGTGGCCTTGGTTATTACGAATTATTCATCAATGGACATCGCATAGGAACTGACCAGCTAAATCCCGGCATGACCACTTTTGACGCTCGGGCATTTTATGTAACGCACGATATAACCGGTGCGGTTCGGCAAGGGCGTAATGGCATTGGTGTCATGCTCGGCAATGGATTTTATGGTCAGAATATAGCCTTCATGGCCGCATGGCTGGCGTGGGGGCCGCCAGTACTGCTGGCAAAATGTGTGATTGAATATACCGATGGATCAATGGATACCATTGCCACGGATTCCAATTGGCGCGTCACTACCGGACCGGTGTTGTTTGATAACGTTTACGCAGGTGAAACTTACGATGCCCGGTTGGAAATACCCGGATGGAATCAGCCGGGATTCGACGATACCCAGTGGCAGGTGGCCAAAATTACAAAGTCTCCCACGGTAAAGCTCCAGAGCCAGATGATTCAACCGGTCCGTGATGTTCGCATCATCAAGGCGCAACGTATTATTGCATCACCCGGTGGCAAATGGATTGTGGATATGGGGCAGAATTTCGCCGGTTGTGTGAGATTAAATCTCCATGATCCAACGGGTACGCAAATTACACTGCGCATGGCGGAGATACTGGCACCCGGAGGCGTGGAGATTGATCCGGCAACCACCGGCGTTCCCTATACGGGCGTTGTTCAGACGGAAATATATGTTTGCAAAGGCGGAGGTGAGCAATGGCGGCCGCGCTTTACTTATCATGGATTCCGATATGTTGAGGTCAGTGGCCTGACACGAAAACCGGCCTTGAGTTTTATGGAAGGCATTCAATTGCGCACCGCCGTAGAAAAGCGGGGTGACTTTGTTTGTTCTGACGTTCAACTCAACCGCATTTATCAAACTTCGCTGTGGACTCTTGAAAGCAACATGCACAGCATTACGGAAGATTGTCCGCAGCGTGAGAAGTGTTCTTGGCTTGGTGACATGGAAATATCGGCACAGGCGGCGATATTTAACTTTAACATGGCTCCACTACTCAATAAGTTGGCCGGTGACATGGATACGACCTTGGGGCGGGGCGGCTCAACACCATGGAATACCCCGGCTTCACCAGGACTACCTTGCAACATCGCCACCGGACGGCGGTTATGCGATCAGGCCAACCCCGATTGGGGTGCCGCACTCGTGGCGATTCCATGGTTTATTTATCTATACTATGGCGATGCGTCCGCACTTATCCGGCAATATCCACACATGAAGCGTTGGGTGCAATATGTGGCATCACCCGCAGTCAGTAAAAATGGCATTGTACAATATGGCTATGGCGATTGGTGTCCGCCAGGGGCGGGCGGGGCAAATCAAAAATGTCCGGTGCCATTGACGTCCACTGCATTGCAGTACGCCAGTCTTGAGATCATGGTCAAAACCGCCGCTTTACTGGGCCGCAGTTCTGATGAAAAGTGGTTTCGCCGCAAGGCGGGCGCTGTGAAGGCGGCCTTTCATCGGACCTTCTATGATCCCCGTTCCGGAGGGTATGGCTCACAAACGGCCAATTCGGTCGTATTGCGATTTGGTCTGGCACCGGCAGATAAACAGAAATCGGTGGCAACCACTTTGGCAACTGAAATCCACGCCCAACGTAATCATGCCGATACCGGTATTCTGGGATCCCGACCTTTATATACGATTCTCAATGAACATGGTTACGGCGCATTAACCTATGGCATGATGCAAAAAGTGGATTATCCCAGCTATGGATTTATGCTTTCGCGCGGCGACACGACTTGGCCGGAAACTCAGTATGACACACCGCTAGATAAGGTGCAAATTCCCTGCTCCTACAATCATGCCATGCAAAGCGGCTTCGCCGCCTGGTTCCATGAAAGTATTGCGGGGATCCGCCCTTCTGAAACCGATCCGGGATTTAAGAGTTTCCTGATGCGCCCGCACAATTTCAGGCAGTTGACGTGGGTACGGGCATATCATCAGTCCATGTATGGCGTCATTGGCAGTGAATGGCAAAGGAAAGGAACAAAGTTTGCGTGGAATATCACAATTCCCCCCAATACAACCGCCCAGGTGGCAATTCCCGCGCGCCATCGCACCGATATCCGGGAAGAGGGAAACCGTATTGATCCACGACACAAACAAATTCAGTTTGTAAAGATGGATGGCCCATACGGGATCTTTTCTGTGGTGTCAGGAACGTATCACTTTACATCCGTGATCGGAGAATCGTGATGATTCAAATGATTTGTTATAAGTTGCGATGGTAACTTTGCAATTCTTCTGGGTGGGGATAAACTTTATACGTGTAGTCAGACTTGTTGTGAGTCTGACAGGCGATAGGCCTTGAACGGTTACTTTTTTTAGCGCTCTGTTTTTTTCCGGTAGCGGCGATTTGGACGGCGGAATACATTGATGATCGGCGGAGAACAATATAATAAAATTCCGTTTGTAAATGTGATGTGCGGCCACACCAGCGCGTGGTCCGGTTGGACGGCTATCCGCAAGCGGATTCGCAGCGAGTTGTGGAAGGCAAGTGCTTCTGGATTTGTCGTTGCGGTTGATTGCTATACCGGCGTTTTGGATGCGGAGCTTTTACCGGAACTGCAGGAAGCCATCCAACCGAAGCTGATCATTCATACCAGCTCACTGATGAAACCGCCATCTGAAATTATTTCCATGATCGCGCCCTATTTGGGCGATGATCCGGTTTTTGGCCGCATAACTTATCTGGAAATGCGGGATTATTTTGATGCTAATAAACTCGCGGCGGCACAAGAGCGCGCGCGAGCCGCGAAAAATCAGGGGGTTTTCATTTATGGCCCCGGCGCCGCATTGGTTGATCCATCACCCACCATGCTGATCTATGCGGATATGGCGCGATGGGAAATACAACTCCGATTTCGCCGCGGCGTCATAAACAACCTGGGTATTGAAAACAAAGGCTCACGCTGGCCCTTGCAATATAAGCAGGGATTCTTTGTGGATTGGCGGATATGTGACAAACATAAATTCCGCCACTTTGATGCTGTTGATTTTTTTCTGGATACCAATTCACCGCAATCACCAAAACTTGTCAAGGGCGATGGCTTGCGCTCAGCATTGGCTCAGACCGCACATCAGCCATTTCGCGTTGTGCCTTTCTTTGACCCCGCCCCATGGGGCGGCCAATGGATGAAGAAGCAATTCAACCTGGACCCCGCGGCATCCAATTACGGATGGTGCTTTGATTGCGTCCCGGAAGAAAACAGCCTGCAACTTCGATTTGGCGATGTGGTCACGGAATTTCCCGCCATGAATCTGGTATTCCGGCAGCCGCGGGAACTTCTCGGCGATGAGGTTTATGGCCGCTTTGGGCCGGAATTTCCCATCCGCTTTGATTTACTGGACACCATGGGCGGCGGCAATTTAAGTTTTCAGGTGCATCCGCTGACCGGATACATTCAACAGCACTTCGGCATGCACTACACGCAGGATGAAAGCTATTACATGCTTGACGCCGGCCCGGATGCCACGGTGTATCTTGGGCTGAAGAAAGGTGTTAAACCGGAAAAAATGACCGCCGATCTTTATAAAGCCCAACAAGGATTGGCCCCCTTTCCAGCCGATCGCCATGTCAACCGATGGCCCGCAAAAAAACACGACCACTTTCTGATTCCCGCCGGCACCTGTCATTGTTCCGGCGCCGGCGGCGTGGTGCTGGAAATCAGCGCAACACCCTACATTTTTACATTCAAGCTTTGGGACTGGGGCCGCAACGGATTAGATGGAAAGCCGCGGCCTGTGCATCTGGAACATGGGCTGGCAAATCTGCAATGGAATCGCACACGCGATTGGACCCAGCGCAACCTCATCAATACGCTCACAGCAATGCACCATGGAGCAACCTGGCGCGAAGAGCGCACGGGCCTCCATGCAATGGAATTTATTGAAACACGACGCCATTGGTTCACCGGTAAGGTGCCGCATCACACCGGGGGGAGCGTCAATGTCCTGAACCTGGTGCAAGGCGATGCGGTCATCGTGGAAAGTCCGACCGGCGAATTTGACCCCTTCATCGTACATTATGCCGAAACATTTATCGTGCCGGCGGCGGTTGGACCTTATACCATTCGTCCCGCAACACCCGGCGGCAAGCAGGAGTATGCGACGGTTAAGGCGTTTGTTAGAATAGGTAATACGCATGTTGAGTAAACATATCGGAATCAAGTGTGCGGCTGTAGCAGCTCTATTGATTCCTATAGCTGGCATTGGTTCCATCCGGGCGGCTGTACCCCAAGGTGCGGGTCATAGTTCGCTGGTAACGCCCATACCGTCCGGACACAATTCATGCGAATCGCGGGAATACTGAAAGGGTGTACCTGTTGGAGAATAACTTTTTCATTGGCATCGACGGTGGGGGAACCCATACCCGCGCTCTGATCATGGATGGGGCCGGGCGTGGAATCGCACTGGGCCAATCCGGGGCGTCGAACTACAACGCCGTTGGCGTCGAAACCGCACAACAAAATATCGGCGACGCGGTCGCGTCAGCTTGGCGGGCAGCCAGGCTGGAATCGCGCCCGGCGAATGGCGTGTTCCTAGGAATGGCCGGAGTAAATAGCGCTGCGGATCGCGATACCATCATGAAAATTGCGATCCGATTGCGGTTGGCGGCGCCGGAACACATCGGTGTGGATCATGATATTCGTATCCTGTTGGCCGGCGGACTGGGCGGGGAACCGGGAATCGCTCTCATTGTCGGCACGGGATCATCCTGTTATGCCCGTGATTCACGGGGCCATGCCGTACAGGTCGGCGGTTACGGATCGCTGGTGGATGATATGGGCAGCGGATATGCCTTGGGCGTACAGGCCATGCGCGCTATGGTATTTGCAGCCGATGGCCGCGGCCCGTCTACGACGCTCAGCGAGACGGTTTTGAAGTTTCTCGGCATTACCGGCATCGAGGAGTTTAGCCGCCGGGTATATCATGATGGTGTAACCCGCACGGAAATAGCATCGCTGGCTCCGCAGGTGATCGCCTGCGCCAAGGCCGGTGACACCGTGGCTCTGCAAATTTTGCATGACAGTGCCGCGGCGCTGGCGTTAATGGTAGCAACCGCCGCGCGAAAGATCATGACGGATGCTTCCACGGCACTGGTGATCGGCGGAGGATTGGGTGAGGCGGATACTATTTATCGCGACGCGCTATTGCGTGAAATTAAGTTGCAGGCGCCGCGGATTAAAATACAATCACCATTATTCTCCGCGGTGCAGGGTGCGGCGATATTGGCGATGGCGGCGGCCGGGCGCAAATTTGGGGAACCAGAAGCCGCCAATTTTATGGCATTTTCTGCAAAAAAGGCTCAAAAATCATGATCAACTTAGCACAATACGCGAAGCTGGCCGGCACGTACGATATCACTACCGGCGAAATGAAAGGTGCCGCTCTGGTGCGGCGCCACCTTTCGGATTTACGCGGCAGCTTCGTTGATGCACAGGCTTTTGAATCAGCCCTCCGGCAAAGCGATCCTCTGATCTATAGTGTATCTTCCATTGAACCCGGCAAGGGCCAGGGCGACTTGCATTACGGCCTGGGTGTGCTGATGCCGGGAAAAGTTGGCGCGGAATACTATCTGACTAAAGGACATCTTCATGCCTGGCGTGAAGCGGCGGAGGTTTACATAGGGTTGCGCGGCACCGGCTGCATTTTGCTTGAAGAGCCAAGCACCGGTCAAAGTCAAATTGTTCCGTTAGGAAAAGGCTCCATCGTATATGTTCCCGGCCATACCGCGCATCGATCCATCAATACCGGCCTGGAACCGCTGGTTTATATCGGTGTATATCCAGCTTCCGCCGGACATGATTACGGCTCCATCGCCAAACAGAACTTCCGCAAGGTGCTCATTGAACGCGATGGGCATCCACTGCTTCTGGATCGAACTGAAGTCGCGGGCAAAGTTTAAATAATATGGGCAACACAAGGAAATCTCAATTTATGTCTGAATATACAACAAAACCGATCCCCTCCGCGAAGCCGAAGGTGGCTTGCGTCACGCGCCCCTGGGGTGATTTTAAGCAATATGCTTTTAACCAGGATTGCACAGTAAGCCTGATGACCGTGAAACCTGGTATGAGACTGAGTCTGCAAGCGCATACCGGCCGGGCGGAATTGTGGATTGTTCTGGATCATGGCGCAACGATTCAGGTTGGCGATACTGTTTGGGAAGCGCACCCCGGTGAGGAAGTCTGGATCCCGGCCAATGTGAAACACCGCTTGAGCGGATCCGGGCCTAATCCGGCGCGCGTGCTGGAAGTGGCCTTCGGCAATTGGCAACAGGCGGATATCCAGCGCTTTGAAGATGACTTTACCCGCCCGGCGAAAGGCGAATAGGAATTCTTCCAACTCTCCACAGACACCTGCGAAATCCGGAGGGATGATGCGTCCGGCTGCATCTTGAGGTATGATGGCGGATTTCCGCTACTGGATAGCCAAAGCCTTCAGGGCGGCGTTAAAACATGCCGCCGCCGCGGGAGCATTGCCCTGAGTATGCTCATATTCCGCATTGTTTAACATCATGCAAGTCAGACTGAACGTAGATAACTTTCCGTGGTAAATCGCGTTCCCCGGCGGGGGTGAATACGCCAAAAGCCAGCCGGTGGACCAGAGTCCGGAGGGAGCGTTAAGTTGCGGCAGAAGATTTGCGCACGCATCAGCCAATGTATGAATGGCTGGCGCGGCGGCGGCAAAATTAATCCAGGCTTCAGATGACACAGGACGGGTGTCGGTCGCCGGAGCGGTGACGGTACGAAACTCCACAGACATCACCTGTTCAAATTCATTGAGTGTCGTACGAATTGCCGGGATGCTGCTGTGCCAGGCTGACCACTGATTCAGCCGCAGCAGGGGATTGTCCTTTTCCAATAGATACGCAAGCTGAGAACTTGTTTGAAAAATCAGCCGCTGCTGATCCAGATGATGCAATAATTTATTCGATGCAAGCTGCGGTTGGGCCAGGGCATTGACCAAACTCCGTTGCGTTTGCAAAAATAATCGGACAAATTGCTGATACCGGCCGCCGGAGATGGTTTTAAGTATTTTGGCCGGTCCTTGAACCGCCATGTCCCGGTGCGTGGCCGCCAGCAGATTTAACACTTTATTAAAACGATCAAAACTCATCGCTGCGGCACCATTCTGATCGGGGTGCATTCCAATGTGGCTAGCCCAGCGACGCATATTGCGCATCACACCGGCTTCCGGTTCAGGGTGATACAACATCGCTTGTTGTGCGGAAACGGGCATGGCGTTGAGACGGTTGAGATTCATTGTCAGCATCCCAACACGGCTGGTATAAGTCTGAATTGCATTGCGGCTGAACATTTTTTTTAATACGGCCGCCGCTTGATTGAGATTTTTATTCTCAGCCTTGGCAATGCCGGCCCAAGCCCTGTAGGTATATCCGGGATGAGAGCGGGCGATGAGTTGCGCGAAATAGCGATGTTGAATTAAAAGATTATCAATTTTGCGCAGCCGCTGCACATATTGGCCGCTGTCATGAGCGTTTTGTAACTGCAGGATGGTGTTATGCATGCGTAAGGTAAGAATCTTTTGTACATTGGCCGGCAGCGGGGCGGTCTGAAGTAACTCCATGGACTGCACAATAACGCCAATGGATTTCAGTTTGCGCGCCGCCGCCGCTCGCGTGCGCGGATCCTTAAAAAACAACAGGCCCAGCATCAAGCGATGCGTAAATTCTTGCCTGGCGCTTTCCGGCAAAATGGTGCCTTGCTGAAGATCTTCCGCAAGATTCACGCATTGCAAAATTACCCGGTAATATTTTTCACTTTGACGCGCGGTGGCGGAATTGGTTAATCCCCGCTGAAGTTGCCGGAGAATGGGCCGGAGCGCTTCCCGCATTTCCGACAAAATATTGGTTTGTTGTAGAGCCGTTATTTCCGTGGCAATGGGAGGCAATTGGTCAGGAGCGGCGGTGGCGGAATTCCACCGATGCTGCACGTTGGAAGTAACCGGCCAAACCACCAGAGTCGCTGTTCCGGTAATTTCCATCTCCGCCAGCGGAGCCAGCGGCTTAAGCATCTTGTGCAGGTAAGTATTGAGATTGCCGATGGAGGTGATGGAATCGTTAACCTGTGAACTGGCACGATAGAAATCACGGCAGGCCCGCATGACAGTGGGATTGGCCGCATTGGATTTGGAGAGCAGCGATTCCATTTGCCGGTCAAAATCCGGCAGACCGGAGGCAAGCTGGTCGGCTTTAAGCGCAATGCGCGAGCGTAAAGAATCCGTGTGAACACGCAGGGCAGACTGGTAAAGGTGCCGGATGACCAGCCGATACGTCTCCTGCATTTCCGCCGGTGAGACGGTGTTGCCGGCGTCCATGGGAAGTTTGAGTAATAGCGCACCAATCTCGTTATCAAGTCTCTTGACCTGAAAATGGATTCGATCATCGGACGCGGCAGCGCGGGATATAGCGCATGGTGTGAACACTGTTATAATCGCAACCGCCAGCAGCGTCCGGCCTATTTGTTTATATGCCACTTCGTTCTCCTTGGAGTTGCTGATACATTACCAGCAATCGTTCCACCATCATATCGGCATCGAAACGCGATGCCGCCAGCACTTTGCTATTTTCTCCCATCTTATGGCGGAGTTCCTCATTTTGTATCAACTCCATGATGGCCTCCCGAAGCGCGGAAATATTACCCGCCCGCACGGGTATGCCGGTCTCACCATGGATGCACACCTCGCCGGCGCCATCACAATTGTACGCGATGGCTGGTACGCCTTCCAGCATTCCCTGCACCACCGCCCTGGGCAGACCCTCGCGATAACTTGGATGCAGCAGAATGTCCATCGCGGGTATCAGGTTGGGGACTTTTTCCGGCGTCACCAGACCGGTTAATACAAAATGCTCTTGCCAGCCGGCGCTGCTGATTTTGTTCATCAGCCGCGCGCGGAAAATACCGTCGCCAATCCATAAAAATACTACCCGCGGATATGCTTTTATCACCGTGTCGGCAACGGCCAGAATGTCATCATGCCCCTTGAGCGGCTGCAGGCGGGCAATGGTGCCCAATACGATGGCATCCGGCGGAATGCCAAGCGTTTTGCGTGCTTGAGCCTGGTGATTGGCCGCGGCAAGAAAAGGTTGAATTTCCATGCCGCTGTATATGGTATGAAACTGTTCAGGTGTTCCCACGCCGCAAGCCAGCGCCTGGCGGGTCATGGCATCGGCAACCGAGACAATTTTATGGCATCTGCGGGCCGCGAACCGCTCCAGAAGAATCCATGCGGCGTTGATAATCCGCGACTGGTGGGGGTGAAATGGCAGACCATGAATCGTATGGACGATGACGGGAACTTTGCATCGCCAAGCCGCGACACGGCCGGCAATACCCGCCTTACTGGAATGGGTGTGGACAATATCGGGTTGCAGTTGAATAATCAGTGCTTTCAGGCGTTGATAGGCCTGATAATCCAGCCATGGATGCACTTGACGCACCAGACTTTTTTCCACGATTACCCGATATTCGCCGGATACAGCCCGTTGCATCAGCGAGCCTTCCGGTCCGGGACTCGGGCCGGTGATGAGCGTAACATCATGTCCTCGCCGATGCAGGCCTTCGCATGTAAGAAGCGTATTTTCCTGCGCTCCGCCGACAATCAAACGTGTGATAATGTGTACAATTTTCAATGCCTGAATTCCCGTGTGACAATGGACCGCTTTTAACAGGGCGAATTGTTAAAAGCGAATCCACTGCAGACATAAGCCCGAAGCTGGAGCACACGGTCCGGCGGCCCGCCGGTCACCGGAAGCAAAAAGCCCGGTCACGCGATGGGGCGTCCCCTGGCCTCGGCCAATTTCCAGTACCGTGCCCACCATCGTCCGCACCATGTGGTACAGAAAGCCGCTGCCTTCCACCGCAAAGATAATTATCGGCCCGCGGCGGTGAATGCTGCAACTAAAAATGCGGCGAACCGTGGTTTGCCGGTCTTCATGCCGCCCCCGAAACGCTATAAAGTCATGTTCACCCTCATAGAGTTTGCAGGCTTCCTGCATCACCGGCAGATCCAGGGCGTGCCAATGATGATAGACGTAATGGCGGTAAAAAATGGGGCGGTCACGATCCGCCCATATCAAGTAGCGATAGCGTTTGCGAACCGCCGAACGGATATTGAAACTCTCATCAGCGGGTTCAATACTGCGGATCAGAACATCCAGCGGCAACCGGCTGTTGATGGCCATCCGCAGGCTTTCAGGTTCCAGGTGCGTATCAACGGTCATTTCCGCCACCTGTCCCTGAGCATGTACGCCGGTATCGGTGCGGGACGACCCCAGCACGGTCACAGGGTGATTGACAATATAACCGGCGGCCTTTTCAACTGTCCGCTGAACGGTGGGAATGGGTTCAATCTGCCGCTGCCAGCCGCAGTACGCTGTGCCATCGTATGCGATGACAAGTCTATAGCGGGCCTGTGGCATGATCGTGCATCCAAAAATATTGAAATATTACATCGCCTGACCGGGGTTGCGCATCTAGTTCTTTGCCACGAGCAGTTCAGCAATCTGCACAGCGTTGAGGGCAGCGCCTTTCAGCAGTTGATCTCCAGCTACAAACATGGCGATGCTGCGTCCAGTCGGATCGCTTAAATCGTTCCGGATGCGGCCCACAAGGATATCTCCTTGGCCGGAGGCGTCGCGGGGCATGGGGAAGTAATTTTTCTCCCGCTGGTCCACGACTTTAACACCCGGAGCATGCGATAATATGTCCCGAACGTTTTCTGCTTTAATAGGGGACATAAATTCTACATTGAGCGCCTCACAATGTGCCCGTAATACCGGCACACGAACACAGGTGGCGGAAATGCGGATATCAGCATCGCCAAATATCTTCCGCGTCTCTTTGACCATTTTAATTTCTTCTTCGTTATAACCCGTCTGCGGATCAATTGCGGCGTTATGGCTGAACACATTAAACGCATACGGGTGGGGGAGCACCGTAGGGGGGTAATCACGTCCATCCAATGCGGCTTTGGTGGAATCCAGCAACTCCTGCATGGCCGCCGCGCCCGCTCCGCTGGCAGCCTGATACGTGGCCACTACCAGACGCGTAATGCGATTAATTTTATGTAAAGGCCATAATGGCACAATAGCAATTATCGTCGAGCAGTTCGGATTGGCGATTATACCTTTATGGTTGTTAATCTGTTCAGGGTTAATTTCCGGAACAATCAATGGTACCTCCGGAACCATGCGAAAGGCAGAGCTATTATCCACGACTACCGCTCCAGCCCTGGCCGCAATGGGACCAAATTTTTTGCTGATTGATCCACCGGCTGAAAATAACGCAATATCCACGTCCTTAAAGCTTTGTTCCGTGAGTTCATGGACCTTCAGTATTTGGCCGCGGAAGGCCATCTGCTTGCCGACACTCCGAGCCGATGCGTACAGCCGCAGTTCCTTCAAAGGAAAATGACGTTCCTCCATACAGCGGAGAAACTCCACACCAACGGCGCCAGTGGCACCAACAATTGCAACGATCGGGGGATGATTCATTCCTGTGTTTCCTGCCTAAATGACATAATATCCTTATCAATGCCGCCAGCCACCGGCGAAAACACCGGGCGCGTCACCTTATTTATGTTTGATGGTAGCAGATGATATTGACAGGGACAAGAATCAACGTTGTCCGTGCGATAGACAAACTGTATGACAATTATTCACATATATAACAATTTAACATAACATATATTATAGGACGTTATATATTATATTTCAAAATAGCCGAAAATGAACGATTTCCATAAAAAACGTTAATAGCGTAGGAGTTAGCACATAGCCGCACGGCTTTGTCGGCGGTTTGATCCCCGCTCCGGCGTATCCGTGTCATTATTCATAACTCATTATCCCTTGGTGATTTTGCCTTTGCGATCATTGATCACATCCTGAATCATCTGATTCAAATCGGAATGTGGAGCAAAGCCGGTGGCCGCCTTGAGTTTGCTGGTATCTGGTACTCGTCTGGGCATATCTTCAAAATTCTTACTAAATACCTGGTTATATGGAATCAATGTAATCTTCGAGGAACTGCCTGTAACTTCCAGTACGCGCTGGGCCAAAGCCTTGATGCTGATTTCTTCCAGGCCACCGATGTTATAAACGTCCCCGGATGCTTGCGGATTGTCCATCAGCAGCATAATAGCCCGTACCGCGTCTTTAACATGGGTGAAGGTCCGGGTTTGCGTGCCATCACCATATACGGTCAACGGCTGATTCCGCAACGCCTGATCCACCAGCCGCGGCAGGACCATTCCATACGCCGGCGACTGGCGGGGGCCTACAGTGTTAAAAAAACGTCCAATTGTGACCGGAAAGGCGCCTTTCTGGTGATACGCCAAGGCCATAAATTCATCCAGCGCCTTGGAACAGGCGTATGACCAGCGGCTCACGGATGTGGCACCCAAAACACAATAATCATTTTCCCGCAATGGAGCCTGGGTTTGCAGGCCATACACTTCGCTGGTACTGGCAAGAAACAGCGGCTTTTCAAATTCCCGACACGCATTAAGCACGCGCTCAGTTCCGACAACATTTGTGAGAATGCTCTCCAGCGGATTATCGAGAATATACTGCACCCCCACCGCAGCGGCCAGATGCACCACATAATGGCACGTTCCCACCAAACGCGACATCACGGGCTCATCCATGATGCTGCCGGGAATAAATCGCAATTGCCGATTGGCAAAGAGATGTTCAATATTGCCCCGGGTTCCCGTGGACTCGTTATCCAGAACATATACCGCGTCACCACGCTGCAGCAACGCATCGGCCAGATGCGATCCAATGAACCCCGCCCCACCGGTAATTAGAATTCTTTGCGTCACAATTTTTCTCCAAGCCAAGATTTACACTTGCCAAGAATCCAATATCGCATGAAAATCAAAAAAATGAAACGTGTACGCCCTATCGTTCCAGTCCCTGCACCACCAGTTGACCGCCGGATACCGCAACACCGCGAATGGGTGCGCCTTTTTCAATAATTAGCCCTTCGCTGATACAGGCAATGCGCTGGTCATCTATCAGCCCGGTACCAGAAGGCCGCAAGGTGGTCAATGCCACCCCCATCCGCCCCACCAAGGCTGTAAGTTCCGTCTGTTGCTCTTTTGAAACCGCGGAAACTTTACCGGGAACTGGACCACGCAAAAGAACCCGCCGCCCCACCAGACTGTGGGGATAATATTTCACAAAACCGGCCACCACAAAGGGCGTTAAGATCAGAGCTGTAAAAAGGCAAATCGTACCGAACGCCGGGCCGACAATGAAACTCAATATCACACCGGAAATGGCGAAAACCGCGCACAGCATAGCCATGAATCCATGCGCTGGAACCACCAGTTCCGCCGCCAGGCAGATAAACGCTCCCACAAAAAGCAGAATACTGGCGATAAGCAGATCCAGATTCATCACTGTTCAATCCTGTGCTGTCGGTTCATTATCATCCGCAATTTTCTGGACAATAATCTGATTTTCCTGTATCTCCACAATCTGCACGGGCAGACCCGGTGCAATATATTCTCCCCGTGAAACAACGGTAATTAATTGCGCATCAAATCGGGCTTTCCCCGCGGGACGAAGTTCGGAAACCGCCCGTCCCACCCCACCCACAAATAATGGGTCGGTGGATGATTCCGAAGTTATCCCCCCCACCGGTGCGGCCATGATCGGCTTGAGCTGCAACCGCCGAAAACCAGGCGTAATATGCAGATATTTTATCAGCACCCCAATGATAACGCCCGCTGTGATCATACCCAGTGTTACCACGCCCAGCCCGGTTTGAAACGCTTTCTCCGCCCCCACCGCGGAAACGCCCATTGGTACAAAAGATGCAATCATGCCGGTGACGGCAAGAATAAATCCCGGTATTGCCAGCAGTCCCAAACCGCCAAAATGAATGAAGTCAAAGGCGATAATGACAATGCCCAGAAAAATAATCCCCACCTCCCACCAATTCGCCAATCCCGTAAGCATCGGACCGCCAAGAAATAATGCCAACGCGGCCAACCCAGCCAACGCGGGAATCATCAGCCCCGGATGGCTGAATTCCAGATAACCGCACACCAGCATGATGACGAATAAAAAAAAGCGGACCTCAAAGCTGGAGAAAAAACGCGATGCCTTTTCCAGAAAATCCAACCGCAGTATGGGAATTTTTGGCTCTGTGATGTTCAATAACGCCGGCAAACCTTCCGGCGTTTCCACCATTGACGCAGCCACCCCCATTTGCACCGCCTCCCGGCCGCCGAGAGTCAGCAGGGCGCCGGAATGTTTAATCCGCCTGATGAAAACCCAGGGATGTACAAACGTGTTGCCCGGTGCCGCCACCCGTACATTCACCAGTACCGCGCGTTTCTTGGGCTGCACAAAGCGTGTGACCCCGGTTTGTTTATTGCGCACTTCATCAATTTTTATATCACGATCCATCATGGCCGCGAGAATCAGCGGCGGATGAAAAGCCTGATCGGACTGAAGCGATTTCAGGGCTGCGGAAGCCACATCAGCCAATGGATCATCGGCGATCTTTGCCGCGGCGGCACCGGTAAGAGCATAGTTCTGCCCATCTCCCCACGCCGAATCCGGAGAGACAATCACCTGTCGGCATGCCGCGGCAATAAGTGCGGCCGGACCAATGGCCGCGCTGTCAATCCAAGCCACCGCCGGTACGTTGGCGTGGCGAATCAAATTTGCGATTTTCAACGCCGGTCCTAGTTGCCCGCCCCGTGAATTGATCTTGAATATCAGAAGTGAACTCCGCAGCTTGCGCGCCGCGGCCACGCGCCTTTGCACACTGACCCACGATATGCGGTCAATCGGGCCGGTAATTGTAATAAACGCGGCATGGCCATGCGCGGAGGATTCCAGCGGCTTGGCCGCCACTGCGCCGGGAATCAGGCTTTGGCCTTGTGCAATCGACGGCAGAACTAATGAAACGTTCCCAAGTACACAACACAGGATATATATCCAAAGCGTGCAGCGCGTGTACCAAGACACGCTGGGTATATAAATTCTATTCCCACGATGCTTATTCATGACCGCCTCTCGTGTTCATTATGATAGACGCGAAAAAAAAACACCACAAGCGGCACATTACCCGCGTACGACGGCACGGACTATTTAGCTGACGCAGGGCATTGGAGATTTCACCACAATGACGCAGAAGTTAGGTGTGAACACATAGCCTGCGGTTGTGCAATTTGGCTGGCGCGGCGTACCGGGGTGCCACGCCGTTACGCCTTGGGGGATACGGTTAACACTTCACGTAAATGTTCCGCGGTCTGCGGTAAATGGATGCCCGCTTTGCCAAATCCCCACACGGCACCGGCGGCCATCGCTTTGGTTTGTGCATCGGGCAGATTGCTTACCAGCATCACAGGCGGGCAGTTGGACATTTGTCGTAACTGTTTAATGAGGTCGATGCCGCTGGAGCCATCGCGGTCTAAAATACGATTGATGAGAACCAGATCATACCGGTTTTGCCGCAGGAGTTTTTCCGCATCAGCAGCCGTACCGATCGCTTCCACATTTGCCGAAACAATATGTTGTAGAAAATCCGAAATGGCGGCATGGTCAAATCCACATTGGCCCACATCCAGAATACGCACAGTCATAGATGAATCCTTCACAGCAACAGCAGGTAAAGTATAGCAGATTTTCTCTTGCCATTGTTTCACGGTCCTTACAGATTCTTAACACGGTATTTTGACGGCAAACCGCCTTATCACCTAAACTTGGTTCCATGACATTGATGAATTTACGTAATGAATCCGCGTTTCAACCACAGAAAATAGAAAATGGCCATCGGTTGATCGTATGTGACATTGATGGCACGCTCGTGGCGCGGGATCACAAAATACATCCCTCCGATGTGGCGGCGCTGGCGGATGCCCGCGCGGCGGGTTACACCGTGAGTATTTGCACTGGCCGCAGCATTCGCGAAGCCATTGATATTATCAAACCGCTGAATCTTACCGGACCGGGTGTATTTGTCACGGGTGCGGCCATCTGCAATCTTGAAACCGGCGATACGATTGATCGGTTAACCATTGATCCGCAAACGGTGCAGCGGCTGATCGGCTTCTTTGGCGGCCTGGGCCACGCCGTGTTGCTGCTGGTGGATACCCCGCAACAGCCTGGACCGCGTTACATCATGACCAGCCACGGCCCGGTTCACGCCGCCTCGGAAGATTGGTTGATCCGCAATAAAATGCCCGCCACAACGGTGGCTGATCCGGATGAGCAAACGCTCAAGAGTGTATTGCGAATCGGCATTGTTGTGGATTTGCCGCAGAGCGCGGATATTACAGCTCAACTTTCAGCGGAGTTTGGCAACCGCATCACATTTCTGGCATTACGAGCGCCGGCGTTTGAATGCCATGTTATTGAAGTATTTGCCGGCAATATTGATAAATGGACCGGCATACAACGGCTTTGCAGAATGCTGAAAATCGACAGCACCCAGGCCGTGCCCATTGGCGATGATGTCAATGATCTGCCCATGCTGCGCAATGCCTCACTGAGCTTTGCCATGGGCAATGCCGCACCGGATGTTAAAATGGCGGCCAAGCGCATTACCCGGGCCCAGGCCGATGCCGGTGTCGCGGCTGCGGTGCGTGAGATTCTTAACGGAAAAAAGGCATGAGCGTACTACGCATGATTGGTATGGCCCTGCTGATTCTGGAAATCGCACGGTTTTTACCGGTCTGCATGCTTCGCACTCTCTGGTGGGACCGGGCGCACCATGTTCTTTATAGCAACTACACGGCCAACACCATGATGTGCCTATATGGCGGCATAGCTGTTAGGGATCGTGAAACAATCAACATTTGACTTTGTATATGCACAAGCGTATATAATAGAGCGTGGCTTGGAAACAATGCTTCCAAGCAGGCTGAATCGGCGCAGGGCCGGCAGATGAAAAGTACTTGCAAAAGCAGTGCTTTATGAAAATAGTCGTTGAAGTTTTTGATCCGGCTATGTGCTGTTCGACCGGGGTATGCGGTCCAGAAGTGGATCCAAAACTGGTGCATTTTTCGGCTGATCTCGACTGGCTCAAAAGTCGGGGGATTGATGTACGACGATATAATCTCGCGCATCAGCCGGCGGAATTTGCCAGGCAGACTGTAATCAAAGAGGTGCTGGCCAAATCTGGTACACAGGCTCTGCCGGCGATTGTGATTGATGGAGTGTTGGTCAGCCAGTCTTGCTACCCGGATCGCGATGCATTAGCCGCCATGGCCGGATTGCAGGTTCAATCCGATTGCTCCGCACGCCATATCCCGGAAGAAACCGCCCCTAAAGCATCCGCATGTTGCGGTGCCGCTTCCGCACCCGTCAACATTGGAATCAAGGCCAAAAGATCGTGCTGCGGCGGCTGATGTGGGTCGCGCAAGTAGATGGAATTTTTTTTATAAGGAATTGTTATTATGGAATCTTCAAAACAACCACCGACACTGGAGCAGATTTTCGCTGGTATGCGTAAGGCTTTGGGAGCCATACCGACGGCAGTAGAAAAATTGTCGCGTGTAGAACCAGCCATGGTGTATGAGCATTTGCGTTCCCGCGCATACGCCATGCCAGATGTAAAGCCAGCCTTGGATGAGGAAACACGCACTCTTATCTATATGGCGGCAGCGCTGGCAGGATCAAGCCCAGCGTGTGTACGAGCCATGGCTGATAAGGCTCGGGTGCAGGGAATTTCACATGAGAAAATCATGGAAACCGTCAAAATTGTACGGTTCGCCATGGCTACGCGAGTAATAGGTGACGCCGAACCGATTTTTGCCGCCTTGGAAAATTCGGCAAAATAATTGGATTCTTAAGATGCTGGCTTGGATCCTTGCGAGCTGGGATGGCCGTATGATCACTGGAAACTTGTGCCGATTTCATACGACATGCTTACAGAATGTTAGATTGTGTTACGGCTGATTTCGGATGAAATATCCGGACAGTAGAAGAGGTGTATTATGTCAATTCCATGGATTCCAAAACCCACACGTTATATGTTTTTTACCGGAAAGGGTGGCGTCGGCAAAACGTCCCTGGCCTGCGCTACCGCGGTAGCTTTAGCTGATTCAGGTGGGCGTGTACTGCTGATCAGTACTGATCCGGCGTCGAATGTGCAACATGTATTTCAGACCTCCATCGGCGAGAACGCGCCGACGCCCATTTCCACTGTAGCCCGACTTTCGGCCATTAATATCCGTCCGCAGGCGGCCGCAGAAGCTTATCGCCAGCGCGCCATTGCACCGATGCGCGGTATTTTGCCAGACGAAGCCATCAAAAGCATGCTCGAAGAGCTTTCCGGTTCCTGCACCACAGAAATTGCAGCATTTGACCAGTTCACGGGGTTGCTGACTGATCTTGCCACCGCCGAGAATTTCGATCATGTTATATTTGATACCGCCCCCACCGGTCATACTTTGCGGCTGTTGAGTTTACCTTCAGCATGGACTGATTTTTTTGATGGCAACAAGCATGGCGCATCCTGTATGGGCCCGGTATCAGCATTGCAATCGCAGCGTAAACAATATGCCGAAGCGGTTTCCACCCTGCATGACGAGGTGCATACAACCCTGATCTTGGTGAGCCGCCCGGACCGCATGGCCCTTGCCGAGGCAGACCGCACCAGCCGAGATCTGGCGTTACTGGGTATGATCAATCAGCGTTTGGTCATTAACGGTGTATTTCACGCCACGAACACGAATGATCTTCTTGCGGTGGCGATGGATCGGCGGAGCCGGGAGTCGCTGTCCAATATGCCGCAACATCTCAACAAATTACCGCAAGCGGAGGTTCCGTTGCGCAGATTCAATCTGGTAGGCGTGGCTGCGTTGCGGGCTATGGCGGGTCAAGGTGATACCACGCCTCCGGCAATTGAACCGTTGGTTGAGATGCCAGCTTGTGACAATCTAATTTCGCTGGTTGACGACATTGAAGCGGCTGGGCATGGAGCGGTACTGGTGTTGGGTAAAGGCGGTGTGGGTAAAACCACTATTGCTGCGGCGATTGCGGTGGCGTTGACGGATCGGGGTCATCGAGTTCATCTGACCACTACCGATCCGGCATCGCATATCGAACAGACCATACGTGATTCCGGTGGTCAGTTGACACTTAGCCGGATCGATCCGGAAAAAGAAACCGCCCAATATCGCGACATGGTCATGGCCTTGCGCGGCAAAGACCTTGACCAGCAAGGCAAGGCGCTGTTGGAAGAAGATTTGCGATCACCATGTACGGAAGAAGTTGCGGTATTCCACGCATTTTCCCAGCGGCTCGATGAGGCGGAAGGAAAATTTGTCATCATCGATACCGCCCCCACCGGCCATTCTCTGCTGCTGCTGGACGCCACCGGATCGTATCATCGGGATGTGATGCGGAATTTAACCGGGAAAGCACAGATGCAGATCAACACCGCCCTGATGAAATTACAGAATCCTAAATATACCCGGACGGTGCTGACGACATTACCCGAAACAACACCCATTCTTGAGGCCAGTGAATTGCAGGAAGACCTGCAGCGTGCCGGTATAATACCTTTTGCGTGGGTTATTAATGGCAGTCTGCTGGCGGACCGGCCAACAGACGCATTGTTGACCGCACGGGCCAATGCGGAACTTGATAAGCTGGCCATGGTGGCCAAACGCACCAAACGTGTCGTTGTTATCCCTTGGCTGGCGCGCGAACCGGTGGGGCTGGAGGGACTGCGACAATTGACGAGGGCCAATGCCTTAATACCTGTGATGGATGGATAAGTGATTATGAATGTAACTTCACAACGCAAATATCAGGGATATCGCCCGGTATCAATGCCCCTGATACAATATCTTCGTAAGATGGTGGAATTATGCTGCACTGGGAAAAGCCAAACCTTACGATTGTCAGGTTTGCATCTGCTTAGATTCTTTTATGACCGAAAGGGCAGCGCTGATGAATAAGGTGGTTATCCGGATCATGGTGCTGCTTCTGGTGCTCACCGCCGCAGCTTATGGATTTTATCGCTGGAAATTAAGCCAGAAGCCAGGTCCCATTACCAATTTACGTCTCTATGGAAACATGGATGAACGCGATGTGCAATTGGCGTTCAAGGAATCCGGACGCATTACGCGCGAACTGGTGCATGAGGGGGCGTCGGTAAAAAAAGGACAATTGGTCGCCACGCTGGACACCGACTGGCTGGTGCATGAGGTGGCACAGGCCAAAGCAGATATGGTGGCCCAAAAGCAAGTGTGGTTGCGTCTGAAGCATGGCAGCCGACCACAGGAAATTGCGCAAGACCAGGCGCTGTATGCCGCCGCCAAAGCGCAGGCCGCCAACGATCTGGTCAATGTCCATCGTTATCAAAAACTGTTGTCTACCGGCGATATTACACAAATTCAATATGATGATGCCAAGGCTCTGTGGACCGTGGATGATCAGAAAGCCATGGCAGCGCGCGAAACTTTACGACTTGCGGTGCTGGGGCCGCGTATAGAAGACATTGCCGAAGCGGAGGCCAAGCTGCATGCCGATGAGGCTCAACTGGCGTTGCTGCGGCAATATCTCACGGATACCAATCTCATCAGTCCAACCGCTGGTGTTATCCGTACGCGGATTCTTGAACCCGGCGATATGGCCAATCCGCAAACTCCGGTGTACACGATAGCCATCATGAATCCCAAATGGGTACGGGCATATATTCCGGAAAAGGATATGGGGCTTATTCATGGCGGTTCCAGGGCGTGGGTTACGGTGGACAGCTTTCCCAACAGGAAATTTGCGGGATGGGTTGGATTCATTTCCCCCATTGCGGAATTTACACCGAAATCTGTTGAAACCACTCAGTTGCGCACCAGCCTGGTGTATGAAGTACGGGTGTATATAAAAGATCCTCATGATCTGCTGCGACTGGGGATGCCCGCAACTGTCAATATTCCTATAACACCAAAATCAACCCAGACCAGCATGACGAGGCCGTAAGATGGATTCTGCCGGATCAGTCTCAGAGCCGATTATTGCGTGCCGGGGGCTGCATAAGTCCTTTCCCGACGGGCGCGGGGGCGCTACCGCGGCACTGGTGGGCGTATCGCTGGTGGTACGCCGTGGATTGATGGTGGCGCTGGTGGGGCCGGATGGTGCGGGTAAAACCACATGGATCCGTTTGATTATGGGATTAATGCCGGCGGATTCCGGTGATATTGAAGTCTTGGGTCATAACATTCGTCAACATCCGCACGCGGCAGAGTCGGATGTAAGTTATATGCCGCAGAAATTCGGTTTGTATGAAGATTTGACCGTTCAGGAAAATCTGGATTTGTACGCCGATCTACACGGTGTATCCGCAACGGACCGCAAAACGCGCTATCCGGAATTGTTTGAGATGACCAATCTCGGACGGTTTACCAGGCGGCTGGCGGGTCGGCTTTCCGGCGGCATGAAACAGAAACTGGGGCTGGCATGCGCACTGGTACAGTCGCCGAAACTTTTGATACTTGATGAACCCACCGTTGGCGTTGATCCGGTATCGCGTCAGGAATTGTGGGCGATTCTGCTGAATCTGGTAAAAACCAGATCGCTGACGCTGCTGATCAGTACACCATACCTGGAAGAAGCGGAATTTTGCAATCATGCGGTGGTTATGTATCGGGGAAGTATATTGACCGAAGGTTCTCCGCGGGAGGTGGCGGATCATGCCCGGGGCCGCACATTTCGCATCACCACACCGCCGGAAATCAAACCGCGCCAATTGGTAGCCACCTTGCTGGGTTCGCCCCAGGTTGCCGATGCGGTACCGGAAGGTGGCGACGTGCGGCTGGTGCTAAAATCGGATGCGCCGGGTACAGCCGAAATACCTGCCGCGGTCAACGCTGTGGAAATTCAACCTCAATTGGCGGACGGCTTTATGGTGTTGCTGCGGCAGGCGGTAGATAAGAAGCCAACCGCAGGCGTCCCGCCCGCATCTGATGGTGTACCAGCGAATTTGGAATCGGGCAGTAAGTCCGTGGTACAGGCCGCTACCGCGCGCGGCCAAAGTAAAGAGCGTCCTCCGGTGGCCGTAATGACAAACTCTGACCAACCGGTTGTGCAGGTGCATGATTTAGTGCGGCGATTTGGAGAATTTGTCGCCGTGGATCATGTTAATTTTGAGATACGTAAGGGAGAAATTTTCGGCTTGTTAGGACCCAACGGCGCCGGAAAAAGTACAACGTTCCGCATGTTGTGCGGACTGCTGCCTCTGACTTCCGGAACTCTGCGTGTGGCCGGATATGATTTGCGCCGCGCCCGGGCATCGGCCCGGCAGGCAGTGGGGTATGTGGCCCAGAAGTTTTCCTTATACAGCCAATTAAGTGTACAAGAAAATCTGGCTTTTTTTGCCAGCGCCTATGGTTTACGCGGCAGCCGCCGAAAGCAACGTATACAGTGGGCCATTGAGGAATATGATCTGGCCAATCTGCTTTCCAATATCACCGGTGGCATTCCGGATGGCTTTAAACGCCGCCTGGCCATGGCCTGCGCACTTTTGCATGAACCGGCGATTCTTTTTCTAGACGAACCGACATCCGGCGTTGATCCTCTGGCGCGACGGGAATTCTGGCAACGCATTACCGCCATGGCGGATCAGGGCGTTACGGTGGTGGTCACAACGCACTTTATGGAAGAGGCGGAGTACTGCGATCGCATGGTCATCATGATGAATGGCCATGTGCTGGCGGGTGGAACCCCATCGGAAATCCGAAAACTCGGTGCGGCGCCGGACAAACAGGAACCGACGATAGAGGATGCGTTCATTCATGTGGTGATGGAAGAACAAAAAGCGGCGGTGAAAGCGAGCGCCGCCGCATGAGTCATACAGCTAAATTTGGCAAGCTGCGGCGCATCGTGGCCCTGTGCCGGAAGGAATCGCGGCAGATGAAGCGCGATCCCAGCAGTATTGCGTTGGGTATTGTTCTTCCCCTGTTGCTGATTCTGTTATTCGGATATGGTCTGTCGTTGGACGCCCATCACGTTCCTGTGGCGGTGGTGATGGAAGATCATTCACCTTCGGCACAATCCATCTTCGGTGCATTCGCCGGCTCGCGATATTTTGAGCCGCGGGCGGTAAATTCCATGGTTCAGGCAGATACATTATTGACGGCGGGAACCGTGGATGGAATTGTGCGGCTGCGCCATAACTTTTCCCGCGATCTGCGCGCAGGCCATGCCAATATCCAATTCACCACCAACAGCATTGACGCCAACCGCGCACGGCTAATCGAAAATTATGCCGGCGGCGTTATTGCCGGTTGGCTGGCGCAACGGAAGTTGACGCATGGAGAACACTATGACCAGCCAGTAACAATTCAACAACAGATATGGTTTAACCGCAGCATGGACAGCCGCTATTTTCTGGTACCGGGTTTGCTTGTGCTGATCATGACGCTGATCGGCGCTCTGATGACGGCGCTAGTGGTAGCCCGGGAATGGGAGCGCGGCACTTTTGAGTCTCTGTTCGCCACACCCGTGCAACCAGGAGAAATCGTTATCAGTAAAATTATCCCCTATTTCTGCCTGGGCATGATCGGACTGGCCGTTGCGGTAACCGCGGCGCGGATGTTATTTCAGGTGCCGATTCGCGGGTCGCTGCCGGTTTTAATTCTGGTCTCAGCTTTATATCTGCTGGTGGCACTGGGCATGGGACTGCTGATTTCCACACGGACGAAAAATCAATTTGTCGCCAGCCAGGCGGCATTGCTGTTAACGTATCTGCCAGCGATGATGCTCTCCGGCTTTATTTTTGATATTCGCAGTATGCCGAAATTCATTCAAGTCATAACGTATCTGCTTCCGGCACGCTATTTTGTGGCTCTTCTGCAAACGCTTTTTCTGGCCGGAGATATCTGGAGTGTGATCCTGCCCAATACCGCGGTATTGGTGTTAATGGCTGTAATATTTCTGGGTCTGACCCGACGGCTGACAGTAAAACGACTGGTATGATATGAATACTTTATTTCGCATTTTAGCCCTGATCCGCAAGGAACTCATTGCCATATTCAAAGATCCGCGCAGCCGGTTTGTTGTGCTGGGGCCGCCGATATTGCAGATGATCGTCTTCGGTTATGCCGGCACATTCGATCTTAATCATGTTCCGTATGTGCTGGTGGATCAGAGCCATTCCAAAGACTCGACACGCTTGATCAGCCGGATGAATGGTTCAGGTATATTTACATGCGTGGGTGCGGTGGGAAATATCCAGCAGGCCCGGCCCATTCTGGATTCCCGCAGGACATTGCTGATTATCCAGATTCCACAGCATTTTCAGCGTGATCTTTTGACCGGGCGGACGGCACAACTGCAGGTGATCGCCGATGGCCGCAATTCCAATACGGCGGCCCTGGCCATTGGCTATCTCAATGACATCGTGAATCAATTCAACGCTGATTTTCTTGCCGTCCATTCCGGCGGTGCGCCACCGCCGCCAGCGGTTTTGCATATACGTTCCTGGTTCAATCCGGATTTGCTTTCCTGCTGGCAGATTGTTCCGGCGATGATTGGGCTGATTACCATGCTGGCGGTGATGATCCTTACCGCCATGTCCGTGGCGCGTGAACGCGAACAGGGCACCTTCGATCAACTGCTGGTCACTCCGTTTACCCCGCTGGAAATCATGGCGGGTAAAACCATTCCACCTATTCTGGTGGGATTGGGGCAATCCGCGGTTATTTTTATGATCGTCCGGTACTGGTTCCAGGTGCCTTATTATGGCTCGGCTGCGGCTATCATTCTTATCTTCATTATTTTTATTATTGCCGCGGCGGGTTTGGGTCTTCTGGTGTCTTCCATTTCATCAACCATGCAACAGGCTCTGCTGGGAACCTTTGTGCTGGTGATGCCCTGCGCCTTGTTGTCAGGATTGGCGACGCCGGTGTCCAATATGCCCGGAGCGGTGCAGAAAATCACCTTGCTAAACCCCCTGCGCTACGATGTGCAGGCGGTTCGGGAGGCATTTCTCCAGGGGGCGGATATTCATCAGTTGCTGCCGGAACTGATTCCCATGGCTATCATTGCCATCGTAAGCCTGCTGACCGCATCATGGCTGTTCCGGCGGATTCATTAAGTTCGCGGCACTGCAATGATATGCATCGTTGAGAGTTGCCAGCATTCAATGGTATTTCCCACGACCACCTTGCCATTCACAATCCCATAACCTTGCTTGTAGCTCCCAGTCGGCTCTGATATTCTTTAGGGCGCAAGTAAACGCTTGCGGGCGTAATTCAGCGGTAGAATGCCAGCTTCCCAAGCTGGACGTCGTGGGTTCGAATCCCATCGCCCGCTTTGTAAGAAAACACGGACCGGATCATCAGGCTGTGGCACATTTACCGGGCATTGCCGACGGCCACCGCGGCGATCACCTCATATGAGCGATAAAAATACTTGCCTCAGAATAAAGATCATGCCACACCCGCGACTGACACATGGGTTGAAGCGTTTGGTGATTTGCTGTTCCGTTTTGCACGCCTGCGGATAGATGATCGCCATGTGTGTGAAGAATTGGTGCAGGAAACATTTCTTGCCGCGCTTAAAGCCAAAGATAATTTCAAGGGGCAATGTGAATTTGCCACTTGGCTGGTGGGCATATTGAAACATAAGTTGATGGATCATTTCCGCCGGCAACAGCGGGAGCAGACTGAAAAACTTCCTGATGATGAGGCGGTGGAGGCCATGTTCCATCCTTATGGGAAGTGGAAAAAATTTCCCCGCCGCTGGCATATTGATCCGCAGGATTCGGCCATGGAATCAGAGCTGCTGCCCGCGCTGCAGCGCTGCATGGAGGCGCTGCCGGAGTCCCAGCGGCGGGCTTTTGCGATAAGTGTGATGGATGAACAAAAATCCGGGGATATTTGTAAGACTCTGGGCGTTAGTGCGACCAACCTTTACGTGCTGTTGTATCGTGCCCGCCTGCGGTTACGGGAATGCCTGGAAAAGAAAGGCATTGGGCGGGCCGATACGGTGAAAGGTTAACGGTGTTTGAGCTTAAAAGGGTATTGAATTGCAAAGCCGCTGCGGAGATGTCCTGCCGCCGGCGGGATGGCACGTTAACCCGTGGGGAACGCATCACGCTGCGAATGCACTTGTTGATTTGCGGGGGATGCCGGTTTTTGGAGCAGCAATTCACCCTGCTGGACACGACGGCTAGACGCCTTGGCCAGCGCGGCTTTTCCGGAAAATCAGATGCGGAGGCAATGTTGTCGCCGGAAGCACGCGAAAAGCTGAAGGAAGTAATCAGATAAAATGGTGCCGCGCGGGATATTGCGCGCGTGGCGCTGCTTGCCACGGTGTCAAATGCGGGTAATTGATGTTGTCCACAGCGCTAAAGCGGCCTGATCTCTGTCAGAAGTTGCTTCAGCAAGTCTGCTGTATTGTGAACACTTGTCCAATGATGCACATAGGTCATATCAAGATCAGCACCTTGCACCGCCAAAATATTTCTGGCATCGGAAATATCCTTGTGGCGCGCTTTAACGGGGTTGTTCAGGCTTGGATGCTATAACGGATGTTCCAGGTCGATTTTAATGTAGGTCCTTATATAGACTGTACTTAACGATTATTTCCGGCTTATAATGTAGCCACTAATAATTTTGATAAT
>JABEBX010017727.1_pt1 | contig 29869 bp, 36 predicted proteins | sample 7245971 | NCBI WGS metagenome assembly JABEBX01 (sample SAMN14506365, study PRJNA622280) | hot springs metagenome | biome: hot spring [ENVO:00000051]|acidic hot spring [ENVO:00002120]; feature: spring [ENVO:00000027]|sediment [ENVO:00002007]; material: sediment environment [ENVO:01001048]... | reverse complement strand
GCCGAATCAATCTGCAAGGCGAAGCCAGTGACTGAGCAGGAACGCAGCGTCCAAGACATATCATGCTTCATGCCTGAACAGATGCAGCGTTTACGTTAATAAACGAAGCAGTATATCGCCTTTTTATAGCTTTGTTGTAATAGGAAATGATAATAAATATAGAAGCAATAAGCGTTGTACTGAGCAAGGCAGTAGTCTAGGGATGATTGACCGCTCTCTCAAAAACAAGGCTATTATTGGCGGAGCCATGATGCAAACCACGTGGACTTACAACTGCACGTGCTTCTGAGCAATTAGGGTTGATGGAGGGGCAAAGCTTTATGTGAGCAATATCTATGCTCTGATTGAATGCTTAAAATAGTGGTAATATGACTGACGAGGCAAAATCTCAAGCGGCTGAAACGGATATACAGGCTCATCTGAAAATATGGGCAGCTAAGTGCGACGAGCAGCTCAACGAATACTTGAAGAACTTCTCCAACCAGGACAAGATAGACGCGCTGCTCGGTAACAAAACCGATTATGATTATGATATTGAAGCAATCCAAAAGGGGACGCTGGACCCTATCACCTACATGTTAGGCCTCGGCGGCAAGCGGTGGAGACCTGTGCTCATGCTTGACATAATCTCTGCGCTGGGCAAGGACCCGGACAAGTACGTGAAATTCTCCATAATACCAGAAATAATACATAACGCCACTCTGCTCCATGACGATGCAGAAGATAACTCGGCCAAAAGACGTGGCGCAGACGCAGTCCATGTGAAATACGGAATAGATGTAGCAATCAACACTGGTGCGCTGATGTATTACATGGCGCCCCTGTTCATATTTAACGAGAAGGACATTGACAAGGACATGGCTTTCAGCATAATCAGGATATATCAGAGAGAGATGATGAGAGTCCACATAGGTCAGTCCATCGATATAGCATGGCACAGGGCACTGGTAGATCCGTTCGGCGTGACCGAGAGGCAATACCTGCAGATGGTTATGTCGAAGACAGGAGTACTGGCGCGCATGGCGGCAATGCTAGGTGGCGTGATAGGCGGCGCCGACGCAGGACTTACGGAGGCGCTAGGCAGGTTCGGCGCCTCGATAGGGGTTGCTTTCCAAATAAAAGATGATCTGCTCAACATAACACCAAGCCAGCTAGCCGATAAGAAAGGCGGAGTGGGGGACGACATAAGCGAAGGCAAGATAACTCTTATGGTGATAAAGACGTTCTCTGTGGCGAATGCGGAGGACAGGACGAGGCTGAAGGAGATACTCACCATGCACACCAAAGACTGGAAACTTATAGACGAAGCGATATCCATAATCGACAAGTACGGTGCGAAGGAATACTGTGTCAAAAAAGCCAGGGAAATCACCGACGCTGCATGGGTGAAAGTCGATAAGCTGCTTCCTGAATCGGATGGCAAAGCCAACCTGAAGAAGCTGTCAGACTTCCTGATAAACAGGGATGTGTGATTATTCTAGCTCTTCACAGAGGAGAAGGATGCGCTGGGTCAGGTGCCGCTTTCGCACCTCAAGAGCGGTGGCAGAAGGTATGTTGTGGTAAGGATGACGGCTTCGTATCGGTTGTGGACGCGAAAATTCACTTCTCTGATTATAAGGATTGACCGGGCTGGTGGCGTAAGGCAGTAGATCGCGCGGAAGGTAAGGTGCTCGGCCTGATAGACTGAAGCAGAGGGATAATACCTTAAAGCAGAGCAATACATTTCTTGGCGGGTGTTACACGCTCCTGTTTAGGTTGGAGATAAACATTGCGCGCATCATCTGCTTAGCTTCAGACTCCGGAATTACCTCATCAAGAAGCTTAATAGTCTCATCTGTCTTCTCCTTTGCAAGCTTTTCCACGTATTCTACCGCGCCTGAACGCTTTATTATGTTTATTGCCGTTTTTATCTTTCTCTTTGAAGAGGTGTGCTCGCCTATTATCTTGGCAAGCGTATTCGCATCCCCTTTTGAGGAGTGGTGGAGGGCGTACTGAACGAGGACCGTCATCTTGCCCTCTTTTATATCATCACCGATTCCTCCTTTATTCTCCGAAACTTTGCTTGAGACTATATTCAGTACATCGTCGCGAAGTTGGAAGGCGGTCCCGAATATGCCGCCGAGAGCCCCGACTTTCTTTATGGTCTCTTTATCTGCGCCGCCTATGGCTGCGCCGATCTTCATCGCTATCCCCAACAGGGCGCCGGTCTTGTTCGCCAGGCACCCCATTATCTCTTCTTCCTTGATGGAGAATATGCTAACTTTCTGGTCATGCCACGCTATATCTATCGACTGCCCTATGCCAAGATGTGTCATATCATCGATAATGAAACTTAGCATCTCATATTTTACGCTTTCATCTATTTTCTTGCTGTCTTTTATAGCATTAAGCGGCAGGAAATACATTAACGCTCCAAGATTAATGCTCAAAGGCACTCCATATACCATATGCACCGCAAGGTTGTCCCTCCTCTTCTTGCTATTGTCTTCTATGTCGTCATGTATCAGCGTTCCTGTGTGTATCACTTCAGGTATGATAGCAAATTCTAGAAACTTATCCGGATCCGCTCCGAAAGCTTTCATTGTAAGCAGGGAGGCCAGTGGACGCAGCCTCTTTCCGCCTTGCTCTAGTATGTATGTGGCCGGTTCGCGTATGCCTTTCTCTATTCCATTTTCGCTATACGAGTATCCGGTGCTCATGAAAGGATGCGCTAGATATGTCCGCGATGTGAACCTTTGAAGGCTTCCATATAGCATCGTGTCAATCTTGCCTATCTCTAACTTTGCCCACTCGCCAAGCGCTTTCATATTAGCATCAAGCTGAGCAGTTCCCTCCTGCTCAGTGCTGCTGGCCTCTTTAGTCCTTGTGTGCAATACCACCTTCTTCGGATTCTTGGCACCGTGAGACATAAGTATCGGAGAGAAATTGCAAGCCACAATATTTATAGGTTGCCCTAAGGCCTCTCGAAAATACGCTAATCCCCTAACCTGGCGTAAAGCTTTTGTTCATGAGCCGAGAAAAAAAAATACAGCAAAAGGCGATATAAACGGATTACTATGACAGCTGACCTAATGCAAAGCCTGTAAAAGAAACTTTGAATCAATTGCTTCTATAAAAGTGATTAAGGGATCTCTGGCTTGCACGAGGGGTTTTCTGATGCAACATATTTATAAATTTATAAGTTTATAAATATGCTGATGGTGTTATGAAAACTGTAGCAGTGTCAAAGACGACTTATAAAAAATTGGTAAAATTAAAAGAAGAATTTGACGCACCAAACATGGACGACGCGCTTGAAAGGCTCTTAGACAACTATAGAACACTCCTGAAAAAAATCTCCCTCAAAAAACTTCTAGAGCTTAACAAAAAAGAAGCAAAAATCAATGTAGAAGAACTGTTGAAAGACAGAAGGCGATATGGGTGGGCGAGAGATCTATCCTAGACACAACTATACTCATAGATGCTATTAACCATGGGAGGCACACCGACCTTCTTCAAGGAGAAAGTAGCATATCAATTATAAGTATATACGAATTTATCAGATACAAAAAGAAAGCGCTTGAGAACAAATTACTCCTAGAAGACTCGTTTGATATAATTGCTATAACAAACCCCACTATACTGAAAGCGGCTGAGATATTTGTAAAGCTAAGGCAAAAAGGTGTAACGATAAACGAGGGAGATATACACATAGCAGCTGCTGCGCTAGTACATGGTCTGAAATTGTATACTAAAGATAAAGATTTCCTCGAAGTTAAGAAGTATTTCAGAGAACTGAAACTGCAGTTCTTTGAAGATTAAGCCGAACTCCGTAATCATAGTAAATCGCAGCAATGCTATTCCCTATTTGTCCAATGCAGTTCTACTAAGGCATTAGCCATTCTTATGTTCTTTAAGTCATCTCCTGTCAGGATCAAATTTCAATCTAAAACCTAAAAGCCTTAACTCTGTCTGTCTTATAAGATATAACTCGAAGAGAATCGCCCGAGGCGGGAATCGGACCTGCAACCTACTGGTTAACAGCCAGTCGCTCTACCATTGAGCTACTCGGGCATTGTTTTATGCCTTAAAATATGGCAACGGAACAGCAAGGTTAATTATGCGTACATAAATATAAGAATTCTCCGAAAACCTTTCGGTTTTTCTAAGGCTGCCATTGCTATAATCGTAAGCGAAGAATGAATGCATTGCGGTATCCTCAAGCTCTGCGTATACAAAAACCTTCGCGTCGTCCGTTATTATATCGAAAGAACCCACATACCTGATGCCATTGCTTTCGAATGAGTATACCATGCCCATCGACTCCCCATTAAGGCTATTGTTTATTACACCGTTCAGTAAGCTCTTGTAATCCTGCGCTTTTACGTAAATAATGTCATTTTGCTTTACGCCCTTTTCCAATAAGCTTTTCTTTTCCAATTTTATTATAGGAAACCTATACGAATTGGGCTTAGGCTCCTCTGCTATAGCCTGTGTTATCCTGAATGTTTCTGTGTCATTTTCGTTTTTTGCAGAATAAACTGCATAACCCCTGTCATCCGCGCTTTCTATATAATACGCGAGCCTTGTGCTTCCGACAATTTCTCCGAAAGCGAATACCCTGTTCCCATCGTATTCCATTGCAAAAAGGTTTTTCGGATCCGAAGAGAAATTGCATGCAAGCCTGCCTAAATCAAGCTCCGATGATAAGGGAATAAATTCGATTTCTATGCCTCTGGGCGATTTTACCTTTGCCAAAAAAATCACAGCGTTATATTTTAGAAGCCAAGCCTATTAAATACATTAGCACGTAAGCCGGTTCATAGAGGATTGGAAATGCCGGCACGCCCTGGCCTATTGCGAAGTAATCATCCAACAGGCTGGGTTTTACGTTTAGTCTGATCAATGCGTTCTTATGCACTAACGGGCTTTCGAGCGAATCTACAGATACATTTGGCCTGTAAACTCCGGATGTTTTAGCTAAAACGGCATATTTAAAAATACCTACAGTATGGTGCAGTGCTATCACGGTTTCCGGAGTCATTTTTATGCCTGGTATTCCGGTAACGTTTATTACAAAGGGGCTGTCAGACACCCCTGTATTGTTAATGCTTATCGTTATCTCGGTCGGCTCGTCAGGGCTTGAATAGACCTTGGACGGGCTTACCTCAAGCCTGAAGACATTCGGGGTCACATTGACGTACGCTATAAAATTGATCGTTCCCAGCTTGGAATAATTCCCTATGTTTATTGCGCTCAGGCCTATCATATAAGTTCCGTTGGAGGCGTCCGCCGCCGGGCTGATATCCACTGTCAATTCAGACCTGTATAGCGCAGAATTCGCCACAATCCAGCCTTTCGGATAGCTTGTGACCTTAAGTTCGTTCCAGCCCCTGCTGAATATACTGCCTGTAGAATTAGTGGTGAGCGCCGATATCGTTATTGCGAAAGTCTGGCCCGGTCCTACCTTGCCTGCGTAAATGCTGCCGTTCTGCAGTATTGTTGCATTATACGGTTCTGTTATATTTACATATGGCCCGGCGCTTGCGAACGCTACAGGTACAAGCAGGAATGCCAAAGCCATTGCAATAAAAGCCCTGTGCAGTAAAACACCAGTAAATATTTAATAAAAAATATTAATAACCATCTGTAGCGCGTTATTACGTATATTTCATTGAAATCGAGGCTACATTTATCAGCGTATGCTGCGATGGCAGCCCGCTCGTCGTATAATTTATGAATATATAACCGGTAAATCCGTTTCCAAGGCTTCCGGAGTCAATTTTCCCATCGGACGCGTAGCAATACGCGCCAAGGACCCCATATCCATCGCTATATATAATAATACCGTTTGCCGTCATTGCATTTGCGGGATACCCATGCGGAAATCCGCTATAGCCCCTGATCCCAATGTCGCCGTCTTCCGGTTCATTCTCGTTCGTCGCATTCGGCGCGCTCGAGCACGCTACGCCGGTTATGTTTATAGTGCCTCCTGTAGCCTGGGAAAGCTTGATGTCCATGGCCCCGGTTGTATTTATGCCGTAGGAATCGCACACGAAAGACGGCGCAGGAACGCAGTTATCGGGCACTATGGACGGGTTGAATATGCCACTGGTCATGACAATGTAAATGGCAACAGATATTATTATGAAAGCAACTCCGTAGGATATCAGGAAGTCTAGCGACATCTGTGCGCGCAGGCCCTGGCGCTCAATCCGCTTTCTCCTCTCCATCTGCATTTTTGCCCACCTGCAGCTTAACCCCGTTCGAATCCCTGGTTATGATTATCTCTAAATCTTCCCTTCCCACGAGCTTCTGCAGCTCCTCGTATGTGTATGTGCCGACCTCTGAAGTGTCTGTGGCTGCCTTGCCTTCGAGTATCTCGCTGCGCCTCTCCTTAAGCTTGGATTTCTCTATCTCGTTGTAAACCAGCGACAGTTTCGGAACTTCCTTGGATTCGAAAAGGCTGTCTATGTCAAGGTCTATCTGCTTGTAACCCTCATCCTGGAGTATGAAGGGCAATACTGCAACAAACTCCTTCTGTATGCTCGTTACCGTATCATTTACTGCGTCATCCATTCCTGCGATCACGAATTCGTCGCTGTTGAGGAAACCTATAAAGACATCATTGGAACTGTTCTTTATTATGTCCTGCAGCAGCTGGGATATAAGCCTCAATATCACTATTGCGGAGTTTTCTCCGAAGCGCTTGGCGTACATGCTTAGGTTCTCTGTCCTCAGCGTGCCTATGCTGTAATGCTCGCCCTCCTTCAGCGAGTGCTCGATCTCGGCCGATATCCTCTCCTCATCAGGGAGATCTATGAGCGGGTCGAACTTCTTGCCCTTCTTCTTCAGGAAAAGGGTGACTAAGCTTCTGAGCTCTATCGGGTCAAAGGGCTTCTTTATATAATAATCTGCGCCGTACTTTATTCCTTTGAACCTGTTGCTCGTGGGATCCATGGCGCTGACCAATATAATTGTAGTATTATTTACTGCCGGATCGCTTTTCACGGTTTGGCATATGTCAAGCCCGTCCTTGTTCGGCAGCATAAGGTCCAATATGACAAGGTCGGGCCTGTTGTTGCGTATAAAGCTCAGCGCTTCCCCTCCATCATATATCTGGTTGATCTCAAACCCCTTCCCCAAGGACAATGCCATAAGCTTGTTTATGTTCTTGTCATCCTCTACAATAAGCACCTTCCTCAACTGGTTGCTGTCCTGCAGTATGTAATATGTAAGTATGCCACCGCTGTTCCTGGAAGCGATGGCCTTGGCCTGCTCCAATTCGCCAAGCGCCTTTTTAAGGTCGTCTGCCGGCACCCCGCGACCGAATGCCAGGTCCTTAAGCTCGCTGTAAGCTATCTGCTGTTTCTCGTTCAGTATGTTAAATACGTCATTTGCAAAGCCTGTAAAGCTATCCATGAAGGTCACCGGTTAAATAATCAACAAAAAGTATATTATACCTTATTAGACGCTTTCAAACCCGAAGAATCCAGCAAGGCTTATAAGCTTTAACGGATAATTAAAAAGCAATGCCAGCCAATAAGCAGGGTGCCCCTAAAAGGCATCCCAGAAAAATGAATCAAAAGGGCTATCTCGTGATTGCAGTTATAGCCATAATAATAATCATAGCCGTGCTTTCATACATATCTGCTTCAAATGCCCCGTTAGACCTGGGCAGCGGCGGAAACGTTACAATAAGCTCTTCAGGCATAGCATTTGTTCTGGGCGGCAGCGAATACGTGGCATACATAGGCACCGGCGCTTCAAATTCTACTGCGCAAATATACCTTGCAAGGCAGCCTGCTTTCATAAACCCCCTATTTGATATATCTATAAATACCAGCGCGGTTACGCACGTCAATTACAATTCAAAGTTTTCAAATATTGGAATAAAGCTTATCTCGGTAAAGAACGGAACAGCCATTGTCAATATAATATCAATAAGCAATAGCCTTGCAATAGCACCGGACACTCAATACATAAAGATACAGAACCTTTCCATAAGCGCATTGCCCTCAAGCGTTTCTCCTACCCCAGCAAATTATACAGCCACAAAGACGACAGTGCCAATAACCTCAACAACAACCTCAACAGTATCATCTACTGCGCCGCCCAACAACTATGACCGCGCAGAAATAGCCCTGCAGAAAAGCGCATACTATCCAATCATGCTTAATTATTCGGTTCTGTATGCGAACACGCGGAATTGCACGCCAAATCTTTACAACAAGACTTACTCAAATTATTTAGGGTATCCGCCCTCAGGGCAATACTCATACCAGAATGTAAGTTCTATCGTGCCATATAATCTTTCTTTATCGATAAACTCAGTGAGTGGTTCTTTATACAAAGCAGTATACTCAACTAAGAGCAGGCAAAGCATATCCACCGGCCCGGCAATAACGATTACGATAAACGCAACTGCCGAATCTATAATAAATGCAACCCTGACAGGGGTATTCTCTGGTTTAAACCAAAGCGCCTTGACCACCGGTTATAAGGCTGCATTACAGGCAGGAGGCGCATGCGGCATATACGTGTCATGAAGAAATAAGCAATAACGAACATGCCTCTTCAATTTCTGCTTTTCTGCTTTTGTGTCTGGCTTATCGGAAGTGTAAACCAAAACCTGCTGCCGGTGCCTATGTGCGAGTCAAATTTTATCTTGCCCCTATGCAGATCTATTATCTCCTTAGTTATTGCAAGGCCCAAGCCGGTGCCGCTGCCGTCCTGCTTTACAAGCCCTTTCTTCGACGCCTGGTAAAACTTCTTGAATATTTTCCTCTTGTCCTCGTCGCTTATTCCTATCCCTGTGTCTATGACTTCGCACATCACGCTTCTCTTGCTCGCTTTCGATATATGCACGGTTATGCTGCCGTTCTCTGTAAATTTTATAGAATTGCCTATCAGGTTAACAAAAACCTGTATAAGCCTGTTTGGGTCTGCCGTTATCGCAGGAACGTCATAATTGACATTCCACGCGAACGAAAGGCCCTTTGTTTTAGCAGACTCCTCAAGGGCCTTGATGCTCGGATTGTTGTAAAGCTCTGAAAGGTTTACCTCCTTGAGGTCCAGCTTTACCTTGTTTGCTTCGAGCTTTGCGGCATCAAGGACCTGTGTTATTATTAGCATGAGCCTATCGGCTTCGTCGAGTATGGTCTTAATGTACTCTTTCTGCTCCCCGTTTACAGCTCCGAATTCCCCATCATAAAGCAATTTCCCAAATCCCTTGATATTGGTGAGCGGAGTTTTAAGCTCGTGCGATATGTTATATATGAATTGCGACTTCAGCTCGCTTGCCATCTTAAAGTTCTTGATCTGGCTATCTTGCTTCTTGATAAGCGTATCCATCTCGTCCAATGCCCGCTTCGTCTGGAGCTCTTTTATCATTATGGCGTATACATAATCGCTGCCTGTGTAAAACGCCCTGACCGAATGCGTAGCAGGCAGAAATTCGCCGTTTCTTTTTATCATGTTTACATAGCTTCCGTCGACCTTTCCCCTATTCTTAACATACGCTATATCCCTGTCAAGTATATCCTGCTCTGAATAAAGCAGGCGTATATCCTTCCCGAGAAGTTCCTCCTTCTTATAATTCAGGAACTGCTCGGCCGGCATATTGGTATCTATTATTATCCCTGAATTGTCAACCAATAAAACTATATCAGATGTCGCGTTGACGAAATCGACAAGGTTATTCGCCAATCTTTTTACCGATTCCTCAAGCTCAGCGCTGAGCATTATGCATACGTAACCAATCCCTGTTTTAGATATGGACATGTAGGCGCTTGTCTTTATGCCGGAAATGGAAAAGTCGACCTTCGAAACAATATTTTTTCCCATGTTCAAAGAGCTCAAAAACTTCTCCGACTCCTGTTGCGGAAGCGTGTCGGTTATTTTTACCCCCTTAATGCCATCGATGAAATCCTGATGCATCGGATCAATGTTCCCAAAACCGCCCATTACCTTAAAGTCCTTATCAAGATTGAGGATTGCAACGCGCTTTACAGAGGTTATTGATGCGCTTATTCCCTGGAAAAGTTCCCTTTCTGTAACTTCGTCCATAAACAGGTAAACGGTGTTTTGGCTTGCCTTGGATGAATAAATGTCAAATACTCTGTGCTCATTGTTTATTGTCAGCATTCTGCGTATTGGCTTGCCGTCCTGCAGCGCATCGAGCTCCTTGAAGCTGCATCCTAAAACATTTTCCACGCTGTTCTCCGATCCAAGAGAAAGCGAGAGCGCAGCAATGGCTGATTTGTTTGCCTTGACTATGATCCCATTGGAATTTACCATCATGTGCGGCTCTGGCGTTCCGAACGCAGAGTCAAAATATTTTGCAAGGTTTTTGTTCAGTGCCGCTTCTCCTGCATAGCCAACCGCTAGGCCAATAAATGCGGCGCCTATGGATATAGAATTAACTATCTCATCGCTGAACCTGTTCTCTATCTTGGATAAAAATTCTATAATTCCTATGGCTTTTCCGTTTATAATTAGAGGCATGATGGCGCAGCTTGAATAACCCTCATGCTTACGGTCTATAAGCTTGGGGAATTCCGAATACTCGCTGAGCTGGTTGTCTATGTATGCCTTTTTTGTATTTATGACATAACCGTCAAGGCTCTCGCGGTTCAAGCCGTTGCCATGCAATCTCCTAATCTCTACCTTATCTATGCCAAAGATCTCCTTTGCGCTATTGGCGAATCCTTCAACTGCTTTGCCCTCGTCAAACGGCCCGACCGCAATAGGCAAAAGATCATAAAGGAATTTTCCTAAGACAATATCCTGAACCATAAATATCAATTTTAGTATCTGTTTATTACTTTACTTTGAAAAGTTATTTAAGCCTGTTTTGCGCCCTATATACCGGGTGGATGAATGAGGGTTTTCAGGAAGGGTGTTTTGCACCATAGGATGGCAAGCCAAAGATTTAGCGCAGGGCTAAAACGAAAACTTGACGCTGCCGTGTCCTGCTTTGAGAAAGCCAAGGCCCTTTCAAGGAGAAACAAAAAAGAAGAAGCGGAGTTTTTATACATAAAGGCCCGCAAAGATCTCATATACGTTCTGGACCATTCGGATCTCAAAGCGCAAACGCAGATTCCAAGGCATTCCCGTACGACAAACGCGCTGAAAAGTTCTGCAGCAGAGGAAGAGATAATAAGCTTAATGGAATCCGCATGGCTGAAGCTGGGCATATGAAATAATTACACAGACCCCCTGCGCATACATAAAGGGTTTTATACCCTTTTTTTTAAATATGCATTAGAAAATGTATGGCAAAAATCTCTACTTATTAAAGAAGAGGGCATCAACCAAGTGTATAAAATGCGCGTAGAAAAAATATTAGACGGCGTCTTTAAAGTGGACGGCAGGCTTGCCACTGAGAACATGGTAAAAGGCTCAAAGGCTTATAGCGAGGAGCTTGTAGAATACGAGAACACGGAATTCAGGATGTGGAACCCGTATAGAAGCAAGCTCTCGGCCGCAATAATGAATGGGCTCAAGCATATGGAGATCAAAAGGGACTCCAAGGTCCTTTATCTGGGCGCAGCGACCGGAACAACGTCAAGCCATGTAAGCGATATAGTGTCAGAATCCGGAAAGGTCTACTGCGTAGAATTGTCGGACAGGAATATGCGCCAGCTCATAAAAGTGTGCGAGAAGCGCAGGAATATGCTCCCAATACTTGCAGATGCGCGGGAGCCTGCCAATTATTCCAAATATGTAAAAGAATGTGACATAATATACCAGGATGTGTCATCGCGCGAGCAGGCAGAGATACTTATCTCTAATTCTAAATTCCTGAAGAGCGGCGGGTATGCTTACTTCATAATAAAATCGCAAAGCATAGACGTCGGGAGGGATCCAAAAGAAGTTTTTGAAGACGCATTAAAAAAGACCTCTGGCATATTTGAAATGGTGGAATCCGTAAAGATAGAACCCTACGACGAACTTCACCTGTTTGCGGTGCTCAAAAAAAGATAAATGTTTATACATTAAATCTCAAATGGCTATGATACAATGCACGTTTCGGAATATGCGAAAAATGCCGCTTTTATAGCGAAATCTGGAAGCGTAGCATCGTGCCCGTATTGCGGATCTAAAACGATATATGCCGGAAGCTACTGCTTTTGCTCCGGATGCGAAGCGCTAATATATCCTGCCAAATCTAATTCTCAAAGCGCAGAAATAACGGAAGCCGTAAGCGCAATAAGCAAGGCCGGCGCCACGGCGGATTTTAAAGGCGCCATAAGCGCTTGCGATGCTGCATTTTCAATATCGAAAAGCCCCTGGTTCTTATACATAAAAGGCATAGTCCAGATCGAGGCGTCAAACAATGAAACATCGCTAATAAGCTATGATAAGCCTGGTTTCATGGAGGAAAATGCCGAGCACAGGTATAACGCGTCAGAGCTCTATGCCGCGGCGCGGCTTTCGCTTTTCAAGGCTGTCAACACTGTGGTCTCAACATCCAAGGAAGCCCCGGCACTAGACACAAATTACCTCGCATTCCTTGCCAGCATAAAGCTTAAGGATTACCAAGCGGCAAAACATTACCTGGATGTGCTGTCAGGGCATAATAACGATACTGCAGTGAGCTATTCAAAAATGCTGCTTTTTAACGGCGTTGGCACATACAGGGATTCCTTGCTTAATGCAGAGAAGCTTCTGTCAAAAACGCAATTTTCTGTAAATGCGCTGTATTACGCCGCCTTTGCGCTATTCAAGCTCAAGAAGAAAAAAGAGGCTAAGGCAGCGATAGAAACCGCAATAAAATATATTTCCACCCAACCAGTGCTCTCCATGTTCAAAACAATAAAAGAGGCATAATTATTCTGAAAGCTTGCAGCATATCATTTATTTCGTCATGAAGATAAATTCAATCGGGTCTTTTTTGTCGATAGCGCAGAATCCGAAGCGCTCCAGCTGCACACTTTCATGCCTATCTAAATTTTTCGCATAACCTTCTATGTAGCCATCGATCTTTTCCAGGCTTCCTTTATCGAATTCGCCATTCTCATCAATCGGATTATGCGGTACGTATATGCTGCATTCCAATGCGTCGCCTTCCGGGACCCACTGTATCGTATTTATGCGCTCATCGGGCTCGTCCACGGCTTTTGCGCGCATCCCGCTATCAGTGCTTTCAAGGCTTACGACCCCAAGGCCCTTTAACCTTACAACCTTTCCAGAAAATGACTTGGCGTCCTCTCCTGATATATAAACAGTTTTTCCGACTTCATAACTCCTGCTGCCCAGACCTCTGTTCGATGGGTGCAGCGGTATTTCAACATGGCCGAAGCTTTTATCAATAACTACTGTTACCGGGCTGCTCACAAAGAAAAGCCTTTTCGCATTTTGGTCTATGACCTTTTTGTTCTCGTCTAGCAGCATCGAAAGCTTCATTGTGCTGTCGACCTTGCTCATGCCTGTCCTGAGAACGAAATTGCGCAGGGCTTCCGGGGTTATGCCCCTTCTGCGCAAAGCTGCAAGCGTAACGAGCCTCGGGTCGTCGAACCCTGAAAGCATACCCTTTTTGATGAACTCCACAATCTTTCTTTTCGATGTGACATTGCCATATATATTGAGCCTGGCTTCAAGGTGCATCCTTGGAACCCTAAGGTGCAGCGCGTTCAATACCGCGTCGTAGAGCTCGTTCGCAAGCTCGTATTCTTTGCTTCTTATGGCATCAGTAACGCCTTTCAGGGAATCCATCACCGGGGTGTTGAAGAAGTATGTCGGCCATAACAGGTATTTGCTTCCCTGCCTGTAATGCGGTTCATTGACTACCCTGAATATCGTCGGGTCCCTCATAACTGTATTTTCGGATTTCATATCCCCTTTGAATCTTATCACTGCATTCACGCCGTCATAAGACCCGGAAACAAGCTTGTCGAAGATCTCCAGGTTTTCATTTACCTGGTTGTTCCTGTGCCTGCACTCTATCCCATCAAAGCGCATCTTTTTCATTTCTTCCGCATTGCAAGTGCACGCATACGCTCCGCCCTCTTCTATGAGCTTCCTGCACAGGGCGTATTCTTTTTCTATATTGTCGCTTGCGTAATATTCGTCATCGAATCCTATGCCGAGCCAGTCTAAATCTTCCTTTATTGCGTCAACATACTCCTGCTTCTCATTCTTGGGATTCGTATCGTCGAAATACAGGAAAAGTCTGCCATGGTATATCTTCCTGAACGAATCCTCCAAGAATAATACTTTTGCATGGCCTATGTGCAAATAGCCATTTGGCTCCGGAGGAAACCTGGTCGCGAAGCGTCCATCTTCTGCGCCTTCGAGCTCCATGCGGGGCTTTGCCGTTTTGCTCCTCTTTTCCTCCATTGCGGATTCGAATTCGGCCTCATATTCCCTGTAAGCAGACTTAAGCGCTCCGGCATCCATTGCGTTTACAGAATCGATAAGGCTTTCCAAGTACCGCTTAAGCTCAGGCACTTGCGCGCCTTCGGCCTTCGCCATAACGATCACCTTGTTCATTACGGTTGCCAGGTCAGCCTTTCCGTAATCGATGGCATTCTTTATGGCATACTTCCTGCAAGCCGCAATCAATCCATCGCTTAGCATTTATACACCGCATGCCTATTGCACTATTACCTCAGAGCTATTCGGCGTAATAAAACCGCTTTGGTTGGCAAGCGCATTTATCTTAACGCTTACGTTTGAGCCCAACGGCATGAGCGGGCTTTCGCTTATAGAATAAGTTCTATTGGGCATGCTGACGTTGAAGCCATACGTCCCGGAATAAAATTTAACGAAATGCGGAAGCTTTATGTATACTGTCGCGTTTACATGCGTGCCATTCGCAAACTTTTCCAACAGGAGCTGCTGCAGCATATACGCATTAAAGCTGCTGTTAAGCTCTACAAGCATGCCATTGCTTTCCTCAGTATAATATGGTATGGTATTATTGGACTCAAGCTTGGCAAGGTAATTTGATACATTGGAATATGTTGAATTGTAATTCTTCTGATTTATTAATATAAGGGAGGTAGCGCTATAGTTTACTACTATTGCATTTGCGACTCCAGAGACGAAAATGCCCCCATGCGGGCTCTGGCTTATTGTGGTAGTAGAGCTGCGCGCATTGTTGTTGCCGAATGCGGCATATGAAGTTATGAACATTACCGCAACCATAAAAGAACCTATGAAAAGAATAGTATTCTTGAGTTTTACTTTCTCCATTTAATCAGCTATATTGTCGCAGAAATAATATTTAATATCTTCTTATAAGCTTTTTATAATTATTCCCGCTAAATCATAAGAGGTAATAAAATGGTTTTCAAAGACGGAGATTTCCTGGAGATTGAATATACCGCACGGAATGCTTTAGACAGCAGCGTACTCGCCACTACTGATGAAAAAGTCGCTAAAGATGCTGGAATATACAATAAGGATGTGAAATACGGCCCTGCGCTTGTCGTGCTCGGCTCAAACGCTGTCGTGAAGGGCCTTGAGCGCGAGCTCAGGCTCATGGATATAAACCAGCAAAAGTCCTTCGAGCTGGAGCCGGCGGACGCTTTCGGCGAAAGGGTAAACGAGCTTGTAAAGGTAATGCCGCTTTCGGAATTCAAATCCCAAAATATAAACCCATATCCAGGCATGCGCCTTAATGTGGATAACATGGCTGTAACGGTGGTGAGCGTAGGCTCTGGCAGGGTCGTAGTGGACGCCAACCATCCGGATGCCGGGAAAAAGATAAAATATGAAGTGAAGATACTCAGAAAGCTGGAATCGGAAACCGACAAGGCAATGTCATTAGGCAATACTTATAGCGTGGTTCCGACAGAGATAAAGATAAAGGACAAGGAAATGGAGCTCTTTTATGCGGACGATGTAAAGAAAAATGCGGATTACTTCGTGAACAGGGCGAGCCTTATAGCGTCAATTTTCACATACCTGAAAAGTCTGGACAAAGTGACCATACGCGAGGAGTACATAAAGCATGAAAACAAAGAGGACGCGCAAAAAGCAAAGGAACCTGAAGAAAACGAAGAGCAGACCCAATAAATCGGATAATTACGAAAATAGGGGCTCGACCCCTTGTTTTCATTCCTTGATATTCAGGGCGTAGGTGCTGTTAACCTTTATGTTGAGAGTTTTCGCTATCTCGGACATGTCTGCATTCAATATTATCAGGTATCCGCTCCATTTCTTCGTCAAATCCGTTGAGCCGCACAGGGGGCATTTGTCCCCATGGCTTATTAACATGCGGCAGTTGGTGCATACTACATCTTCCATTCAATCACATCATTTGTTCTTTTTCTTCTGCTGCTTCCTTTCCCTGCTTGCCAGGGCGTTTGTCCATTCCGTCTTGCCCAGGCCGTCAGTCTTCATGGTAAGCGCTATCTTCGAATCCTTGACGGAATTTTTTAAGCTTACCGTAGATATTTTTGCATAAACTACATCCCCTTTCTTAAGGCTTTTTCCGCTCCTTTTAGAAACGAATGCAGGTATCTTCTTGTCCAGCGATATGAATTCGTCTGTAATCTGGGACACATGTACCAGCCCTTCCATCGGCCCAATCCTGACAAAAGCCCCGAAATCTATAAGTTCCGTAACTTCTCCCACAATGATTTCATCGACCTTTGGCATGAAGGTGAGTATGTCAAACTCCGCTTCGTGGTGCGTAGCCGGATCTCCTGGATATATCATGCCATCGCTTATGTTATGCACATTGTATACCGCAACCACCACGCCAATGTCCCTGTCTATTGTCCCTTCATACTTGTTTTGCAGTACCTCCACTGCGACGTCTTCTATATCCTTATCGAAATATTCCGGAGACATCTTGAACGTATCCCTTATCGAATATACATAATACATTTGTTCACCTATTTGAGCAGTCCATTTTTGGATAATTTGAATGCGGCAATCTTGGCGGAATGCAATCTCCTGAATAATTCAGTATCGTTAGTCACAACGCAATATACGTCGCCCCTTTGCGCCCGCGCGAGCACCCATCGGTCCACATTGCTGTTTATGTTATCAACTTTAACATTTTTAAGTTTTAGTATTTCAATGCATGACCTTGCAGCTGCGGCCTTTTTGCCTTTTCCGACCGCTATGCCCTCAAGTTCCCTCACTACGCCATCAGATATCAGTATGGCCTTGTCAGGATATTTTGCCTCAAGCGCTTTAAAAGGGTCTTTCCTGTGCTGCATGGCAAAAATCATGGAACTTGTATCCAAAATAACATACTGCAAAATACTGCACCGTTTCTGAACGACAATTGGGATAATAGAAATAAAAGCTTAACCCAATAAATATAAGCGAGAGCATGGACGAAGCCGATTCGGTTGCCTATGAAATACTGTCAAACTACAAGGCCATAGCCGTAGTCGGATGCTCAAGGAACGAGGGGAAACCTAGCCACGACGTCCCGGAATACCTTCAATCGGCAGGATATAAAATAATACCGGTTAATCCCAATGCCGATGTAATACTTGGAGAGAAATCCTACAAGACCCTGCTTGACATAAAAGCCCCGGTTGACGTTGTAGATGTGTTCAGGCCATCTCCAGAGGCGCCGGAGATTGCCAGGCAGGCAGTGGAAATACATGCGAAGGCGCTCTGGCTCCAAGAAGGCATATTCAACGACGAAGCAAAGAGGATAGCGGAGGGCAACGGCCTCGCATTCATAATGAACAGGTGCATGATGAAGGAGCATTACAAATTGATGGAAAAAATTTAGTTAAGGGCTGCTTTTTATCATTTCAAGCCTTTTTTCAAGGACTTTATAAAGGACAATCGCATTGCTATGTTCGCGGTCTTTCGTCGCGTAGAGCAGCGTTATCGGATCCGTGCTCAAAGCTATATCTACGAGTTTGTCCAATGCCCTGTTGGACTTCAACTCTTCTTTATACTTCCTTTGGAATTCGGGCCACTTATCCTTCTCGTGTGCAAACCACTTTCTCAATTCATCGCTGGGCGCTACCTCCTTGAGCCAAAGGTCTATGTTGGAAGTGCTCCTTCTGACTCCCCTGGGCCACAATCCGTCAATCAGTATGCGGGTCCCATCCCTTATGTCCACTTTGTCATAGACCCTTTTTAGGTATATCATATAAATATCTATACAATCTTATGTTTTTAATTCTTTTGCTGCAATATACTGTAAATGTAGGCCGCAAATTAAAGCAAATTGGCGCCATATGCCGCTATTTGCCGGCATAGCAGTATTTACGAAAGATTTAAAATAACTAATGTCATATATTTTATGAAGGCGACGAAAAAGGTGACTTAATGGGTATTTTTGATAGAATGGGAAAAGGCCTCGGCGTTTCGAAGGAATTGAATGTCGAAGACTATATGAATTCGGAAGAGATGGAAAACGTTGACGTCCTCAACGAGCCTGCAGACTTCTACATAAAGCCAGTAACGCTGAAGGAAGAGGCGGACATAGCGTTGATAGAAGCAGAGCTCGCAAAGAAAAACATAATACTGCTCAACATATCCGAAATGGCAAAGAGGGAAAACACGCTCAAGGGCATGATAGAGGCCTTAAAGGACTACGTAAAGAAAATAGACGGAGACATAGGCCAGCTTGACAACGACAAGATAATACTTGCGCCAGCCAAAGTGAAGATAATAAAGACAAAAAAGCCAGCGGCCAAGCAATGACCGCAGGCTTATCTTTTCCTTGATTTTTGTTTTGTGAAAGCTATAAGGAGCGTGTCTATTTCTCTTTTTGTAGGGTAAGAGCGCATAACGATGTGTGCGAACGCCCTTTTAACCGCATCCTTTTTCCTTATCTTGTCATTCAAGTCGACAAAATCATCAAAAAGCCTTTCGAGCATGGCAAAATCCCTGCTGCTTGCATAAGCCTGCTCAAAGGCTTGGTCCGCTTCGGAGCTTTCGTTTCCACGCAGGGCATAAAGGAGTATTGCCAGCGCATGCGATATGTTCAATGTGGGGTATTTATCCGAAGCCCTTATGAATATCGAAGCGTCGCACGACTCCAGCTCTTCACGGGTCAGCCCTATCGTATCCCTGCCTATGACCAGCGCAAGCCTTTTGTTTTTCGTTCCGAATCGCTTTTTGAATTCGGAGAGCTCGTATATATTGTTCATCCCGGCCTGCGCCTTGCGCCATATCGCCGTGGTCCCGATGCGCATGAATCCTTTTGAAGCCTCTCCGATGCTGCTGCAGACCTTTGCGTTCTCGACTAGATCTCTTGCATGCTTTGAGTACTTTATCGCAGTTTTGCCGGAGTACTTGCATGCCGGGTTGACGATCCACAGCCTTTTTATCCCGAAATTTTTAGCTATTCTCGCCATATACCCTATGTTGAGCTGGTAATGCGGTTCTACTATGATAAGCCTGAATTGCATTGGCTTTCACCCGGTTCAAAGCAATAAAGCAATCATGCCTATGAGGTTTATTAGTATGTGCGGCAATATCGTGGAATAAAGCGATTTTGTCTTTTTGAGCGCGTAACCGGCTATGAGGCCGAAGACGAAAGCTGCGACAAATTCCGACACTGAAGCATAGCTCAGGTAATGCAGAAAGCCGAATATGAGCGCGCTCAATATTATCCCAATCCTGGGCACCATGAACCCTCTGAACAATATCTCCTCGTCGATCGGAGCCACCACAACAGCAAACACAAAGAAGTACAAGGGCATGCCATTGAATTCAAGCGCCACGTTCGTCGGCAACGCTATATGCGTAAGGGCCTGGAAAGCGCTTATTCCGAATTCAAGAAAGATCAATGCTATAAAGGTAGCGAGCCCGTAATACAATGCCTTCCTGTGGAAAGCCTTCCGCGAAAGCCCGAGCTCGAATATTATCTCCTTGAGGCTCTTACCCTTTGCAAGCATGTATGCGAACACTACCAACGGGAAGAATAACGATAGCCCTATGCTGGAATTCGCGCTCGCAACAGCAAGCGTTTCCTTACCAATCACATACAGGTACGGGAAGAAAAATATAGAGAATATGGAGACGAAAAGCGCAATGTAAAACAATGCCCTTACCAATGGCCTTTCTTTCGCGTGGAACGACGGCATGGCGCCATTTTTCACTGCAGCCGTATGCAATGGCCTTTTAGCAGGCCCACCTTTTGCGTGCTTTACCTTGCTTGTTCTGCCATTGCGCTTGCTTGTGCCCTTAGCTGCCTTTGCGCTTTTCTTTTTGGAATAGCCCTTTCTTTTGTCCTCGCGCGCCAAGATTCATGCACCGCTCTTCTTTTGGGCCTTGCCTTGGCTCTTGAATTCCGTGTAGCCGCACTTTCCGCAAGAATAACGGTCCGCGTGGTCTGCCATCCTCGACCCGCATTTCGGGCACATCTTGCCAGGCTTGTATTCCGAAGCCTTTTTTTCTTTTTTCTTATCATCTTTTTTATCAGCCATTAAATCAGACCTTCAATTTACGCTTCAGCTTTCTTTTCCACTGCGCCCTTGTTTTCCGCTTTGTCCCTCCGTGCTATCTTGTACTTCTTTTCGTATTTCTGCATCAGCTCAGGCTTCTGGTACGATACCGCTTCACCCGTGCATACCTTGGTGCCGAACTCCTGCCTTATGCTCCGCACGAGCGTAGCATCCGGGCTCAGGTTAAGCTTCTTGCACAGCTCCTTCCTAACTTCGCTAGCAGGCGGAGTCTTTTCTTCGCCTAGGATCCTGAAAGATATCTCATGCCTTTCGAAAAGCTTGTTCTCCATATTGCTTACTATGTTTATTTCCATAAAATCACTCGTTCCCTATAATCCTGGATATCGCTCGCTTGCCCATCGCCTCTATGACTTCGACGTTCATGCTGGAATCAAGCTTGCCCTTCAGCTCATCCGGTATGGGCAGGTCAAATACCTCGTACGTCTCCGGATCCATCAGCTGAGCAGTGGAATCCCCGGCAGAAACAACCTGCACCTTCCTCTTTTTTATCACAGGAACCTCTGTATCCCCATCGCTTGGCTTAAGCAGCGTCTTCTTTTGCCCGTCGAAGATTCCTATTGCGGTAAGCCGCATTTTTGCCGAGCCGTGCTTCCCAGGCGAGCTAGTTTCGATGTCAACAACCTTGCAAGGTATGCCATCTATCACTATAAACCTGCCTACTTTTACCTCCTTCATTGAAGTTCTTAGTACCTCTCCCTCTGTCATTATAACTACCAGAATATTTTTTATATAGGATTAGTGTACAAAAGTTATATAAAGATAAACGTGATGCCAAAAAGGAATCGCTGCACATCAGTGCAGCGGCATAAATTTCAGTAAATCCTGTCTATTCCGGAAATGAATTCGGTATTGTATTCCGCAGACTGCTTGCTTATGCCATTCCCGAGCCTTGGAGTAACCCCTGTTATTATTGACATTACCCTGATCTGGTCGTTCATTTCCGGCGTTAGCCTAGCGCCGAAGATCACATTGGCTTTCGGATCAAGCCCATCCGTAACGCCCTCTCCAATCTTTGTCGCCTCATCAATGGTCATGGCCATCCCGCCGCTTACGTGTATGAGTGCGCTCTTGCCGTTCGTCACATCCACATCCAGCAACGGGTGCGTCATCGTTGACTTTATGGCCTTCTGCACCTTGTCCGTTCCATTGCCGAACCCAAGGTTTATGACTGCGGTTCCGCCGTCCCTGAGCACTGCCCTTACGTCGGCGTAATCGAGGTTGATCAGGCTTGGCATGCTTATCGTTTCAGTAATGCCCTTTATCGCATTGTATGCGATGTTGTCTATAAGCTCGAACGACTTCTCTATTGGAAGGTTCGGCGCATAGCTCAGAAGCCTGTCGTTTTCAACAACTATGGTGGTGTCGGCATTCTTCCTCAGCTGTTCTAGCGACCAGTCCGCTTTTATCTTCCTGCTCCTTTCCAGGGCGAACGGGTATGTAACGAAGCCGACAACCAGGGCTCCCTGCTCCTTTGCCAGTTTTGCCACTATTGGCGCGGCGCCGCCGCCTGTGCCTCCGCCCATGCCTGCTGATATGAATACCATATCATAGCCCTTTATTGCATCAATTATCTCGCTCTGGCTTGCTTCAGCGCATTTCATCCCGATTTCAGGAAACCCGCCGGCCCCCAAACCCCTTGTTATCTCTTTTCCTATCAATATCTTTTTTTGGGCATTGATCATATTCAAATGCTTCGCGTCAGTGTTCAATGCTATTGTGCTCGCGCTCTTGAGGCCATTGTTATACATCCTGTTTACCAAATTGCTCCCCTGCCCACCTGCTCCGACAACCGCTATTTTCGCCCTAAAATCCTCATCGTTCATCTCTACGTTCATCATTTCGGTCACCATCAAATTTAAAATAAATAAAATAAAAAATCAAATCAACCTATCATTTCAAGGTCAGAGTAAGAGCCCTGCTTCTTCTCTTCAAGCTTGCCTATGATGCTTGAGCCCTTAACCCCTGTGACTATCGCTACAATTTCTATCTGGTCGTCATATCCTGGTATCAGCCTGGCGCCCCATTTTATGTTCGCCTTCGGATCCATGCGGTCGGTTATTATCTCTCCGGCTTTTATTGCATCCCCTATGGTAAGCGATGCGCCTCCGGATATGTGTATCAGTGCGCCAGTCGCATTCTCGAAGTCTACGTCCAGAAGCTTGTTTTTCAGCACTGATTCCGCGGCTATGTTGACCTTGTCCGTGCCCTTGCCGCTGCCTACTGCTATAAAGCCAACCTGTCCGTTGCCCATTATGGACCTTACATCGGCGAAGTCTATGTTTATCAGGCTCGGCTGGGTTATTGTCCATACCAGGCCTCCTATGGCCTTCGCAAGCACTTCGTCTGCGAGCGCGAACGCGTCGTTCATCGGAAGGTTAGGCACAAGCTTTACCAGCCTGTTGTTGTCCAAGATTATAACGCTGTCGCTGTATTTCCTGAGCTCCTGTATGCCTTCCTCTGCCTTTACCTTTCTTATCCTTTCCAGGTCGAACGGGTATGTGACCATTGATACAACAATAGCTCCTTGCTCTTTCGCAATCTGTGCCGCTACGCGTATGGATCCCGTGCCTGTGCCTCCGCCCATTCCCGCGCAAAGGAATACAAGCTGTGCCCCCTCAAATGCCTTCTCTATTAGGGGCCTGTCGACCTCTGCCGCTTTTGCTCCCAAAACCGGGTCGCCCCCAGCTCCAAGCCCGCGCGTAAGGCTCTTTCCTATCAATATCTTGTTAATTCTGTCGTCTATTATCTTGAAATGCTGGTAATCAGTGTTAAAGGCTATGAATTCCGTGCCCTTTACCCCCGCTTTAACCAACCTGTTTATTATGTTGTTGCCTCCTCCTCCAAAACCTGCAGTTATTATCTTTATCTGGGAAGATCCTAGATCACTCAAGTCCTGCGTACCGCTCGTCGAAGCGTTTCCACCTAGCATGTCGTTTACGAAGTCGCTCATTCCGATCGCCCTTTGGTCAAAAAAATTTGTGTGACAAACTTTAAAAGCCTTTTGCAAAGCCGTATATTTATTGTAGTTACGCACGCTTTGCCGGATAAAACCTTTTTATCAGGCTTGCGCAGTATGGAATCGTGTAAAATAAAGATACTAAAGTATAAGAAAGTTTACTAAGCTGACATCCTCTCCTATCTGAAGGATAGGAGGTTCCACTTTTTCTCAACTCCTGTCTCTTTCCTTCCTCATCTGTTGCCATCAGAGAGGGTTTTGCGGAACCGATTAATGGGCTCAATGTCGCAGAGCATCCTTGCGTTGCATTTCTGGAGGTATCAGTGCTCCCCTTGCACACATCCCTGTCTGTGTGCAATCGGGATATGCCGTTGCCTACCCTCTTTGGATGAAGGGCAGAAGCATTCCCAACTTCCTTGCGGAAGCTTTTATTTGATAGTTTCCTGTGTGCTTCTTCTTTCGAAGAAGTCTTATTTGCAGGACTTTTCAATATTATATTTTTCATTATCAAAACCTATAAACATTCGCATTCATCCCCTATCTGAAGGATAGGGGCTTTCTGCTATGAATTCTGTAAGAAAAGAGTCCCACAAAAAAAACCATAATCAAGCGGTTTTATTCAGGGAAAATACCGAGGTTATCCTTGCAGACGAATTCATCTCCGCATATAATATCGCATGAGAATTCGTGGAACTATAATTTATTACCCATGTGTTGTTCGGTATCGCATAGTTTCCTATGCTGGAGCTGTTGGGGTAAAACTTTGCGTAAGCTTCAGTGCTATTGAATCCATTGGCGTTTATATAATCGATTATTGTCGCATTGCCTGTGCCATAAGCCTTTGCTATTGCTACATACTTCGAATTCGATAATTCCGTGTTTGAAACCACTTCGCAATCCGGCCCTATCTCTGGCACCTCATTATACGGTATGAATTCCGTTGCAGGGTAATCAAAATATTCCAGGTCCATCTGGGGGCATACGCTTGTAGCGTTGTATACTATGTTTACAACGATATTCCAGCTATCTGCAGTGGTGTTGGACTTTGATACGTTCAGCATGTATATCTTTGCCATGGGGTAAAGGCGCGCCAAATCGCTATGCGTTATGTTCTCCGCCTCGGAAGCGGTTACCACAGCCCTGGCGCTATGGTGTATAAAAAGAAGAATTCCGAAGGCGATCCCGGCTATGACTATTATTGCCAGCGCAGCGATTCCCACCTTGATGAAAAGATCCATATTTTGAATTGGTATAAATAAAAATATATACCTATCAGAAAGCAAACGCGCCTCCGGATGTGCTATCTGCGCTCAATCGAGAGAAAAAGAAGCAACGCTTTAGCTATGAGTATCTTGTTTTTTGCCTGCTCCCAGACTATGCTCTTCGGTCCATCTATGACCTCTGCGGTTATCTCTTCCCCGCGATGCGCCGGCAGGCAGTGCATGACCAATGCGCTCGGGTCAGCATAGCTTAATAGCTTGGAATTAACCTGGTAATCCTTGAAAAGGTTCCTTCTTTTATCTGCGTTTGCCTCCTGGCCCATGCTTACGAACGTATCCGTATAAACTATGTTTGCGCCGTCAAGCCCTTCCTCTATGCTGTCGTACGCATAGATAAGCCCGTGCTCCCTGGCCTTGTTGAAATAAACGCTGTTTGGCAGGTAGCCCTTCGGGCCTACAAGCGATATCTGGGCCCCGAGCTTCGTGGCGGCAAGCATAAGCGAATTCGCCGTATTAGTAGCTATATCCCCCACGAATGCTATCCTGGCATTTTTGACGTTCTTTATGTGCGAGCTCACCGTATACATATCAACCAATGCTTGCGTCGGGTGCTCCAAATCCGTAAGCGCGTTTATAACCGGCACTGAGGAATTGGCCGCCATTTCTATTATATCATCCTGCTTGTAAAGCCTTGCAGCTATGAAGTCGCAGTAGCTGCTCAGCATTTTCGCTATGTCAGAAATGCTTTCGCCCCTGCTTCTCTGCGTCGTCGCCGCATCGATATAGATGCCTTTTCCGCCGAGCTGCGATATTCCAGCTTCAAAGGACGTCCTTGTCCGAGTGCTCGGCTTTTCGAAGAAAAGCGCAAGTACGGAATTCTCTTTCAACGACGTCTGCTCCTTATTCTCTTTGAGGTTGTCAGCTATTTCAAATATCGACAAGATGTCGTCCTTCGACAAATCGTTAACGCTTAATATATTCATTATACAACCTAGCCAAAAATGGAACCGAATCCCGCGTTGGCGCGGTCCTGCTCTTCGTGTATAAATTTCACGACCTTGGCTTCGGTATCAGGGTCTGTGCTTGCAAAGCTTCCGAACTCGTGCTTCAGCCTGTCTTCCGCCCTGCCTACAAAATCGTCGTTTGCCTTTATATAAAGATAACATTTTGAATTGTCAAGGCCGAGCTCGGAGCCTTCTCTTAAACTATACTCCTGCCTGGCGAATATCACATTAAGGTACCTGTCGTTTTTGAGCTTCCCCTTCGCATCCTCTATCCTCTTGCGCATCTCTTCGGCTTTCTCCTTCATTTCCGGGTGCTGTTCCAAATATTTCTTGTCCTCGAGCTCAGGGGGCATGTCCGGGAGAAGTGTCTTATCCAGATACGGGTCGTATGCGAGCATCTTATTGAGCTTTTCCATATCTGATTTGTCAAAGGCATAAACTTTTTCAGGCATCGGATCACTCCACGAGCTTGGCGATTACTGTGCCCTCCCTGCCGGGCCTGTTGACAACCATAGCCTTCCCCATGTCTGTGTTTATTATAGTGCCCTTTGTTATTATGTTCTGCCTTGCGAAGTTCCTGTTGTCCTTGGACTCAAGCACTCCGCGTATCGCCAATTTTTTATAGCCCTCCTTTGTGAGCACGCTGGCCGTATTCGCCCTTTTCAGCCTGGAGGTTTCGCTGCCGCCGCGCCTTCTCACTTTTTCGCGCATGTCCTTCTCGGCAAGCTTCGTGGCGCTGAAGTAGTTCCCGGCTTCGCTCCTTCTCTTGTCCCTGAATTTTATTTTTCTTTTTCCATTCCCCATGCTCTTCGTCTTTGAAGAGCCGTGGACTTGTCTGCTGGATTGGCTCATAACATCACTCGATAAATAACATAAAGTACGTAAAGTGCAGATACCGCATATGCTAGCAAGCACTTAAAAATTGCATAATTACGCAATATACTACGCATACAACCTTATTAAAATTTGCGCTTGTGCCTCCAAATAAATGGTCAGGTCCGCATCATCATAAGGAAGTCGAGGTAACTATTTTCAAAGGGCAGATCCTTCAATATTATATTATTCGTTATCCTGTTACCTGTGCCTTTCTCAATAAATCTGCTATCATAAAAAAGCGTGAGCGTGCTTTGCGGTCTGAGCTTTCCGTCAAGGTCATAAAAATCCGAGCTCCTTATCGCATAGCTTACTTTCCCGTTGGGCTCTTTCTCAAGCCTGGCGGAAAGTGTAATCGCCTCTTGGTTGTCTTCTCTAAGCACGCCCTGCCCAGGCTTTTTGAATATATACGTTGCGAGTTTGGCCCTGCCTGCCCTGTCTATCGCAGCGGAAGAAAGCATGCATATCGTGGAAATCAATTCGTTCATTTTCGGGTCCACATTGCCTATTACAATTACTGGCTTGCCAAAGTTTACAAATCCTACCTGTGCCTTGAAAATCAAATCCCTGCCGTAGCTTCTGACAGTTGGCTTCTCCATCATCTCTAGCATGACAAGCCCGGAGCGGTACTTCTCGTTGTACAAGAAGTCGGTAATATCCCAGCAGGGCTTTTCTACAGGCTCCGCAGAGCCGTTCTGGCTGTTATACCTATAAGCGGTCAATTTATGCATTGGAATACAGTGCATTCAATAATATTTAAGTTATGCAGTAAGAGCCCCGTGCGCTTATTGCTTCAATCTTCTCCGAAGCCTTCCAGCATTTCGAGCTGCTTGTCGCTTATCTTGGAGAACGCAGGCTTAAGGCTGTCCAATCCGGACGCGGAGATACCGCCTTCGAGCCCTTTGATGCTTGGCCTTCCTTTGTGCCCGAAATAAGAAAGGATATCCTCGCTATGGGAAGGCATGAATGGCCACATCAGAACCCCTATGTAATAAGCCATGCGTATTAGCGATTTCATTACCCTCGCAAACTCCTTCGGATCGCGCTTTGCTAGCTCCCAAGGCTTGCTGTTGCTCATTATCTCATTTCCATATTCCGCGAGCGACACGAATTCCCTTAATGCCTCCCTGAGCCTGAATTTTTCGAAATTGTCGGTATACTTTTCAATTATGCCCTGAGTCTTGCCTGCGTATTCCTCCTGCACCTTTACTGCGCCTTCAAAAAGCGCAGGGTTGTTCTTCGCTAGCGTAAGCACCCTGTGTATGAAGTTGCCTATCTTGTCGTTTACTATGTTATTCACTATCTCAACAAAACCCGCTATCGTGAAGTCTGTGTCTGACGTTTCGGGCAGCAGGTATATCAGTGCGAAGCGCCAGTAATCGGCCTCCGCTATGCCGAGCGCGTTTTCTATGTTCAGGCCCACGCCATTGCTTTTCGAAAACTTCAAGCCTTTCGCAGTGAGGTATTCATAAGCCTTTATCGTTTCCGGCAGTACATAACCGCTTTCCGAGCCTATCAGTATTCCAGGCCACATCATAGTGTGGAACTCTATGTTGTCCTTGCCCATGAACTGTATCAACCTTGTATCCGGAGCTTTCCAATACTCCTGCCACTTTTCCGACCATTCCCTGGTTATGCCTATGTATCCTATTACAGCATCGAACCATACATAGAAAACCTTGTCTTCAAAGCCTTTCATAGGGACCTTGAAGCCCCAATCCATATCCCTGGTTATCTCCCTAGGTTCCAGGCCCTGCTCCAGATAGCTAAGCGTTTTGTTTGTGGCATTCTTGCTCCAGTCGTTCTTGGAGCGCTCCTTGACGAATGTTTCTATGTAGGGCTGCAACGCCTTGAGGTCTATGGCAAGGTTTACGGTTTTCCTGAATGTAATGTCCTTGTTCTTGCAGAGCGTGCAATAGGGGTCAATAAGCTCCTTGGGCGTGAGGAGCCTGCCGCAGTTGTCGCATTGGTCCCCACGGGCTTTATCATAGCCGCAGAAGGGGCATTTGCCCTCTATAAGCCTGTCAGTGAGAAAGCGCTTGTCTATGTTGCAATAAGGCATCACGGATTCGGCTTCTGTTATATAATTGTTCTTCCTCAAGGATTCGAATATCTCATAGACTGTCTTCCTGTTGCTTTCCGAGCCTGTCTTTCCGTAATACGTGAAACTGCATCCAAACCTTTCCAGGGCGGATTTTATCTCCCCGTGCACTTTGTCGCTGAGCTCCTCCGGCGTTATGCCGAGCTTTATGGCGCGTATCTCAATGGGCGTGCCGTGCTGGTCCGAACCGCATATGAATATTGAGTCGCGGCCGTCCATCTGCGTATACTTGTAAAAGACATCTGCGGGCAGTATAGAGCCCACAAGATTGCCAAGGTGCGGCACAGCCTCCGAGTAGGGCAATGCGGAAGTCACTATTATTTTTCCCATAGCGTTCGCCATTAAGCATAATCTTGCTCCAAAAAAGCTAAAATCCATTGCATGTATAAGCCTTACAAAATTCCATATAATGCTGATGCCAAATATGCCACTGGCAATTTAGCCGGCCAAAAAGGCTTTTGTTCTGCCAAGGATAAAGTGCCAATATGCAAAACCCCTTTACACGAATAAACAGCAAAACAAATAAACATATTTAAATGTACTAGCCCCATCCCTCTCTGGAATATGAATAGGTGATTATGATGGAAGGAGGTAGTGGCCAGTAGAATATCAATCTTGTTCCTGATTATATTTTCCTTATTCCTGATTACTTTTTGATATGCATATTCAGTAGTAAATAGCCTGCAGTATTATTCCGATTTTCTAAGCGCATCCTTCAGCGGGTTATACAATTTATTAAGCTCGGCGTACATCCAAGTCTGGTTTGTATATACATTTCTATAGCCTAGCCTGCCTACCAATATGGTTGTTATGATCGATCCGCTTATTCGTGCGCCTGATATTGCATTAGACAGTTTCTGTGCTATAGCTTCAAAATCAGGCCCGCTGTATAATGGCGCAATTAGTATTACCCCATAAGGGGATCCTATATCGCCAACGAAAATATATTTATTCAACGGCTTTTTTTCTTCAACGACAACCTCATTAAAATATATACTCTTATTTTTATTGAATGTGTCCATGCGCATTTGTTCCGCTGCGAATATTGCGGTATCTTTGATAGGGGGATTATCCATCGCTATTGTTATCCTGAGTATCATCTTATCCTCCAGGAGCTTGTGGTAAGTATATTGTGCGGAACCGCTTTTGAGTCCGTATTTGCTGTCAATACTGGAAAATTTGACCATGCCGTTATTGTTTAGCTCTTTTAAAGTGGCATATTCTCTCAGGAAGATCTGATTGGCGCGCTTCCTAGGATTTTCCTTGCTTCTGGACCAGACATTTGATTTTAGCAGGTCGAAGAATTCGTTTCTAATGGGAATATACCCTAT
>JABEBX010020506.1_pt1 | contig 29981 bp, 25 predicted proteins | sample 7245971 | NCBI WGS metagenome assembly JABEBX01 (sample SAMN14506365, study PRJNA622280) | hot springs metagenome | biome: hot spring [ENVO:00000051]|acidic hot spring [ENVO:00002120]; feature: spring [ENVO:00000027]|sediment [ENVO:00002007]; material: sediment environment [ENVO:01001048]... | reverse complement strand
ATCACGGACGAGTCCTCAATCTGCGATCCGCAGACACGATACCTGGTGCTGCTGCGGCCGGCCGAAGAGGTGTCTACCTGTCCGGATTCCCCCATCTTCTGCTCGGGAGCAGTGGCCTGCGCGCCCGCCATGCAGCGCATCTTCCGGCTGGTCGAGGCGCTGCAGCATAGCGAAGCAAGCGTGCTGATTACGGGCGAAAGCGGCACGGGCAAGGAAGTCGTAGCCCGCGCAATTCATCAGAACTCGTCACGCGCGAGCGGCCCTTTTATTGCCGTCAACTGCGGCGCGCTCCCTGCCGATCTGCTGGAATCCGAGCTCTTTGGCCATGTGCGCGGCGCATTTACCGGAGCGATTCGCGACCGCGTGGGGCGCTTCGAGCTGGCATCCAACGGCACGCTCTTTTTGGACGAGATCGGAGACCTCCCGCAGGTGCTGCAGGTGAAGCTGCTCCGCGTCCTGCAGGAACGAAAGTACGAACGCGTGGGCGAAAGCAAAACGCGCGACACCTCGGCGCGCATCATCGCGGCAACCAATATCGATCTGCACAAGGCCCTACAGCAGGGCCGTATCCGCGAGGATCTCTACTACAGGCTCTGCGTCGTGCCTATCGAGGTGCCCCCCCTGCGCGAGCGCCGCGAGGATATCGCGCCCCTGGCGCTTCACATTCTCAACTGCATCACCTCGCAACATGGCCTGGTGCGCAGATTCTCGCCGCAGGCGATGAGGCTGCTCCTCGACTACTCGTGGCCTGGAAACGTCCGCGAACTATCCAATGCGATTGAATACGCGGTCGTGGTGGCAAAGCGCGAAACCATCCTGCCTGAAGATCTTCCGCATGAGATTCGGCATCCAAGGTCGGCTTCCGCGGAAACCCGCGGCAACTCCGACAGGTTCTCGACGGCAGCGCTTCCCCTCCCTGCTTTCAGTCCCCAACTGGATGCCGAACAGCTTCGCGCCAGTCTGGAAAAACATCACTGGAAGCGAAGCGAAACGGCGAAATCCCTGGGCTTGAGCCGCTCAACATTATGGAGGCGCATGAAGGAGTTTCATCTTGAATAGCGATCGGCACTCTCGAGATTGCTCCGCAGCGCCGCGACGCATGCGATTGCCCAGTCATTGCGAGAGATCGGCGAACCTCCGCGCGATGAGTACTTTATAAATAGATAGGATGCACGTGCGGCGGCAGAGTCGCAAACCCTCCGCACTTGTCATATGCAGGAATGGACGCTACAGGAGAAAATTCGCGACGCACCTTGCTGAAGACCGCACTTGCCGCGCTCTGCGGATGCGGTCTGTGGCTCATGAACAGCCTGGCCAAACGCGCCGACGCGATTCCCGAAGACGCTGAGATCAGCGTTACGGTTCCCATTCCAGCCGCCAACCAGGTCCGGTTCTACGATCGCGAGATTGTTGTGTCCGGAGCCCATGATCTGAAGGTTTTTTCGTCCGCTTGTCCTCATCTGGGCTGCCGCATCAATCGCGTGGAGGACGGCCAGATTGTCTGTCCCTGTCATGGCTCGCGCTTCGACCTCCAGGGCAGCCTGCTGCACGGGCCTGCGCGACGCGGCTTACAGACTCTCCCCTTTGAAGTCGATCGAGTCAACGCGGTCCTGCGTATCATCCTGAAAAGCAATGAGAGGGTCTGAAGCGGTCTCGGAGAGTCTCTGGCGGCGCATTCCGCCGCTGGGAATGCTCGCTCTCGCGGCGTTTGTGGTTTGCGCGCTCACCGGCGTTCTGCTGGCGCCGGTTTACAAGCCAGAAATGGCTCTGGACTCGATTGCTCTTCTTTTGCTCAAAAATCCATCCGGAATTTTTGTGCGCAGCCTGCACTACTGGTCGGCGCAGGCGTTTCTGGCGCTCACGCTGGCGCACATCGTGGACCACATGCTGCGCGGGAGCGAGACCAGAATCAAGTTTGGAGTCTGGTGGCGGCTCAGCCTGACGGTTCCCGTCGTCATGGCGGCGATGCTCTCCGGATTTCTGCTGCGCGGCGACGGCGCCGCAACCCAGGCCCTGCAGATTCTGCGATCGCTGCTGGGGCTCATTCCCTGGCTCGGCGCGCCTCTCAATCGGATGCTGACGGGCTCCGGCTCCGACCTTCAAACCATCTATCTCCATCACGCATGCACCGCGACGATTGTCATCTGGCTGGTCACCGTCGAACATGCGCGCCGCGTCCTTCCGCGCGCCAGGGACTTTCTCTGGACGCTGCCGCCGATACTCGCGCTCTCTGCGCTTCTGATTCCGTGGCTTGAGAATCGCACGCAGCCGATCGCCAAGGGACCGTGGTATTTCGTCGGTCTTCAGGAGATGCTGCACTGGCTGCCATGGCCGCAGGCGACCGTGTGGCTTGGGTTTGCCGGACTGCTGCTGCTCACCCTTCTGCCGTTGTGCCCGCCGCCTGCGCGCACTGCGATCAAATGGGCGCTGGCGGCTGCTAGCGTGATCTACGCGGCATTGGCGATCGTTGGATTTGCCTTTCGTGGCGATGGATGGAGGCTTGAATCCCCTGGGGCTGTCTGGGCTGAGGAGCAGCACTTCGTTTCCTGGCGCGCATGGCTTCCAGTCGATGCGAAGCTGGTTGCGACGAAAGTACCGCGGGTTGATGGCCAGCGCGAAGGCTGCCTTGCCTGTCATGCCGCCATGACCGGCTTTGTCGCGGCGCACGACCCCAAGGCGATCGGCTGCGCGTCCTGCCATCTGGGCAATCCGTTTACGCTCCACAAGGCGCTTGCGCATGCCGGGATGACCCTGACGCCGGGCAATCTCTCCATCGTCAACCGGACCTGCGGCGCCAGCAACTGCCACAGCGAAGTGACCACACGCGTCCAAGGCTCCCTGATGAACACCATGAGCGGCGTGGTTGCGGTCGACAAGTTCGCCTTTGGCGAGAGCGCGGACCTGAACGCGCATTTTGATGTAGCTGCGCTCAGGCATTCGCCGGCCGATACGCATCTGCGCCAGCTCTGCGCCTCCTGTCATCTGGGCCAGGATAAGGATCTTCCTGCTCCGATTGACACATCGAGCCGCGGCGGCGGCTGTTCGGCGTGTCACCTGCGCTACGACTCCGCCGCCACAGCAGAGTTGCAACAACATTTCAAATATTTTGCGCCTCTTCACCACCCTGATGTCTCGGTTCACATCTCCGCGCAGGCATGTTTCGGCTGCCACAGCCGCTCCGGGCGCATCTCCACGAATTTCGAGGGTTGGCACGAGACGCAACTGGATGAGACAACAGCAAGAACCCTGCCGGGCTGGCCCGCGCAGTTCCGACTGCTCGCCGATGGACGGGTCTTCGAGAAGCACCCCGCCGATGTCCACTTTGAAAAAGGCATGACGTGCGTCGATTGCCACCTGGCCATCGAGGTGATGAGCGACGGCAAAGTCCACGCGCATGAGGCTGATGCTGTGAAGATTGCCTGCGAGGACTGCCACCAGGGGGGACCGACGCCGTCGCGTCCGTTCACCCAACTCGACGCAGAGACGCAGCAGATCGCCGCCATGCGCAACCTGAATGTGCCAGGCCGGAGATTCGTGGTTTCGCAGTCCGGCGACGCGGACTACGCGAATACCTTTCTCGGACCGGACAACCGGCCGCGCGTCACGCTCATCGAGAGCGGCCAAATCCTCGCACCGAAGCCCGCTGCCGCCGTTTGCGCGCGCTCCAACTCAGTGCATGCGCGGCTGACATGCGACGCCTGCCACGCATCCTGGGCGCCGCAGTGCATTCAATGTCACACCTCGTTCGATCGCAGCGCGGAAGGCTGGGATTATCTGGCGGGAAAGTTTGTGAAAGGCGCCTGGCAGGAAGATGCGGCGGAGTATCAGGGCGACGCGCCCGCTCTTGGTGTTGAGACGATCACAACAGCCGAAGGCAGGAGGCTGGAGCGCATTACGACCTTTGCGCCGGGAATGATTCTGAATCTGCAACTGCCGGACGGCGCAAAGCAGCAGAACCGCTTTCTGCGTCTCTATGCCCCGGTTTCGCCCCACACGACCTCCCGGCAGGCCAGGGATTGCCGATCGTGCCACGCGAATCCGGCGGCGCTTGGCTACGGGCGCGGCAAACTGACGTACGTCGTGAGCGGAGCAATCGGGCAATGGCAGTTTGTCCCCGCGCACCCGGCCAGCCAGGCTGACGGATTGCCGCAGGACGCATGGATCGGGTTCCTGCGCGAGCCGCAAGCCGGAACAACAACGCGCAAGGGCGCGCGGCCCTTCAACTTGCAGGAGCAGCGCAGAATTCTGCTTGTAGGCGCGTGCCTGTCCTGTCACAGCGGCAAGGAGGCTCGCGTTGTCGCCGTCTTTACGAGCCTCAAGAATGACCGATCCGCGCTAAGCCAGCGGTGCAAATTGCCGGCGTGGGCAGATTCAACGTTTGACCAGCAATGAGAGCAGGTTCTGAAAAAGCCATAGAGTTTTTATTTCAACATAAGTGACAGGCGTCACTGTTTGCACTTTGCACCTAAATGCGATGCTTACTAAAGAGCAGAGACGCCATGAATCAACTTTCCCGCCGCCGTTTTTTGAAGATTGGGGCCGGCACCATTGTCGCCGGAGCAGGAATGCGCCAGGCTGTACATCTGGCCGAACCGGCGCGCGCCGCGGCGCAGTCCGTCGTGCGTCGCGTTCCCACGTTTTGCAATATCTGCTTCTGGCAATGCGGCGCCATTGCCAGCGTGCGCGACGGAAAACTCTGGAAGATCGAAGGCAACCCTCTCGATCCCCTGTCGCGCGGCCGCCTTTGCCCCCGCGGCACGGGTGGCATCGGGGCGCAGTTCGACCCGGACAGGCTGCGCAGTCCGCTGATTCGCGTCAGCCATCGCGGCGAGGACAAATGGAAGGCCGTCACCTGGGATGAAGCTCTGAACGTCGTCGCCGAGAAGATGCAAAAGATCAAGAGCGACTACGGTCCGGAGTCGTTCGCCCTGTTCACGCATAGCCTGGGCGGAAGATTCATCCAGCACACAATGCGCGCCTACGGAACAAACAACATTACCGAGCCGTCGTTTGCGCAGTGCCGCGGCCCGCGCGATGTCGGTTTCACATTGACCTACGGCGATGATGCGAGCTCGCCTGAGCGCACCGATATTGAGAATGCCCAGTGCATCGTTCTGATCGGCTCTCACCTTGGCGAGAACATGCACAACACGCAGGTGCAGGAGTTTGCTCATGCCATCGGGCGCGGCGCCAGCATCATTGTGGTGGACCCGCGGTTTTCCGTGGCGGCGAGCAAGGCGAAGTATTATCTGCCCATCAAGCCGGGAACCGACATCGCCCTCCTGCTTGCGTGGATGAACGTGATTGTGGCCGAGAAGCTCTACGACAAGGAATACGTCGACAAGTACGGCTTCGGCTTTGATCAGTTTGCGCAGATCATTCAGCCTTACACGCCGGAGTGGGCGTACCCGGAGACGGGCATCGAGCCGGAGACAATCCGCGCGACGGCGCGGGAGATGGCGCGCTACCGGCCTGCAACGTTGATCCATCCGGGACGTCACACCAGTTGGTATGGCGACGACGCGCAACGCAGCCGCGCCATCGCCCTGCTGAATGCGCTGATGGGAAGCTGGGGGCGCAAGGGCGGACTGTGGGTGCCGGCAAGTCTGGACATTCCCGAGTATCCGTATCCTCCTTATCCCAAGCCCGCCAGACCGGCGGCTGATAATCCAGGCAATAAGTACCCCTTCGCCGATGAAGGCATCAGCACCGGCATTCGCGATGCGACGATTTCAGGCCAGCCTTATCCGATTAAAGGCTGGATGGTGTATTCCACAAATCTGATTTACTCGCTGCCCAGCCCACCGGAGACCATTCGCGCGATACAGAACCTCGACTTTCTGGCGGTGATCGACACCGTCCCCTGCGAGATCGCCGGATGGGCCGATGTCGTCCTGCCTGAGTCCATCTATCTCGAGCGCTATGACGACCTGCTGACGGATCCCTTCAAGCAGCCGTACATCGCGCTGCGTCAGCCGGTTGTCGACGCGCCAGCCGATCAGAAGCCCAACTGGTGGATCGCAAAGACGCTCGCGGAAAAGCTCGGTCTCGGCGCTTACTATCCGTGGAAGGATATTGAAGAGTATCTTGCGTGGCGTGTTAAAGCCGCCAGCTGCAACTTCGAACAACTCAAGCGCGACGGCGTGATCCTGGGGGCGAAGCAGCCGATATATTTTGAAGACGGCGCGCCGGCCGTCTTCGATACGCCCTCGAAGAAGATCGAATTCTACTCCGTGCAATTGCAAAAGGCCGGATTTGATCCGGTGCCAAGGTATACGCGCCCGGATCCCGGCCCGCCCGGCTCGTATCGTTTGCTCTATGGCCGCGCGCCGATGCATACCTTCAGCCGCACGCAGACCAACCCGCTGCTGATGGATCTGGAGAGCGAGAATTCCGTCTGGTTGAATGCGACCGAGGCGTCCCGTCTGGGATTCAAGAACGGCGACTACGTGCGCCTGCGTAACCAGGACGGCGTCCTCAGCAATCGCATCGTCGTCAAGGCGACTGAGCGCATCCGCCCCGACTGCGTGTATATGGTGCATGGATTTGGTCACACGGCCAAGGGCCTGCGCGGCGCAGTGGGCAAGGGCGCAAGCGACACGCAGTTGATGACGCGGTATAAGACCGATCCGCTCATGGGCGGCACGGGCTTGCACGTAAACTTTGTAACCATCGAGCCGGAGGTCTGAGAATGTCCCGCTTTGCCATGGTGATCGATACACGCCGGTGCGTGGGCTGCAACGATTGCGTGGTGGCCTGCAAGACCGAGCACGGCGTCCCGTTGGGATACAGCCGCGACTGGATCACGGAGGAGGTGCACGGCGTATTCCCCGACGTGCGGCTCGAGATTCGCTCGGAGCGTTGCAACCACTGCGAAAATCCACCCTGCGTCTCCTGCTGTCCCACGGGCGCCAGCCACATCCACAGCCGCGGCGGCGTGGTCCTTGTGGATCACGAAAAATGTATCGGCTGCAAGGCGTGTATCGCCGCCTGCCCGTACAACGCGCGTTTTGTCCATCCCGATGGTTATGTCGACAAGTGCACATTCTGTATCCATCGCGTGGAAAATGGACTCGATCCGGCGTGCGTCGCGGTCTGCCCCACGCATTGCATGCACTTCGGCGACCTGGACGACGAGAACTCCGAGGTGAGCCGCCTGCTTGCCTCGCGCCCCTATCACACACTGATTCCCGAAGCCGGGACCAAACCCTGCATCTTCTATCTCACGTGAGCGAACATGATGCCTCTGACTGAACTGACCGTTTCACGACATAATCCGCTGGTTGATCCGTCGCTGCACATCTGGGGGTGGCAGATTGCCGTGTACCTGTTTCTGGGCGGGCTGGTTGCCGGGCTGATGATTATTGCCGGCGTGCGTCTGATCGCTGTGCGCCCCAATCAACGCGAGGCCCTGGTCTGTTGCACCATCGGTCCGATCGTCGGATTGACCGGCCTGAGCCTTGGCATGTTTACGCTGTTCCTCGATCTCTCACACAAGCTGCATGTGTGGCGCCTCTACACCACATTTCAGATCACCTCGCCCATGTCCTGGGGATCGTGGATCCTGCTGCTCGTCTATCCCGCGCTGATTGCCAATGGCCTCACGCACCTGCCCGAGGCCATTCCAGCGCTCGCCAAGCGGTTTCCAGTTATTGTCACCTGGAGCGACTTCATTCTCGCGCGGGAGCGTCTGGTGTTGGCCATCGGCTTGGTCAATATGATGGTCGGCATCGCCCTCGGCATCTATACCGGCATTCTGCTGGGAGCCTTCGGCGCGCGCCCGCTCTGGAACAGCGCCATCCTCGGCCCGCTGTTTCTGCTCTCGGGGCTTTCGACCGCGGCAGCAACGCTGCACGGCATCCTCATTCTTTCGATGCCCGACGAGGAGCGTCCAGCCTTCGCTGATTTTCTGCTTTCCTCCTTGGCGCATCTGGCTGAAGCGCGCCCGCTGGACACCAAGGTTGCTCCTGTTCTGGCCGGCGCCGACAATAGCTTTCTCACCATCGAGGCGGCGCTGCTGATTCTCTTCCTCATCGGCAACGCGACATCCACGGCGGTACATCAACAGGCAGCCTCGCTGCTGCTTGGCGGGCCGTACACGGCTGTGTTCTGGGTCTTCATCATGGGAATGGGCATCGTGGTTCCGCTCATTCTGCAAACGCTCGAACTTGCGAATCGCATTCGCCACACGCTGGCGCCGGTGATCTTCGTCATCCTCGGCGGGTTGGCGCTTCGCTTCGTACTCGTTTACGCCGGCCAGCAAAGCCACTGGCTGGAAGCAATCAATCGATAGGGACGAATCTCAAATGAACTCTTCCGATCACTCTCCGCAGCCTTACTGGAATCCATACCTGGCCGGTTTTGGCCTCGGTCTGGTGTTGCTTTCCTCGTTTGTCATCATGGGCCGCGGGCTCGGCGCTTCAGGCGCATTCACCACGGCGACGGCGACCCTGATGCGCCTGGTGGCTCCCGCTCATACCGCAAACAATGCCCTCTACGCCAACTATCTCGGCGACGGCACGCACAGCCCGTTGCTGGATTGGCTTGTCTTCGAGGTTCTGGGCGTCATCGTCGGCGGCTTTCTTTCCGCAGCGCTCGCCAACCGGCTAAAGATCACCGTGGAAAAGGGACCGCGAATCGGCACGGCGGCGCGGTTGATGCTTGCCTTCATTGGCGGCGCCATCATGATGATCGGCGCCAAGTTCGCCGACGGCTGCACCAGCGGCCAGGCGCTTACGGGAGGCGCGCTGCTCAATGTCGGCAGTTGGGCCTTCATGATGTGTGTCTTCGGCGGCGCGTATGCGGCGGCCTACTTCTTCAGAAAGCAGTGGCTCTGAGATGAACGCTCCTTTTTATTCCTTCGGACTCTTCGGCGACCAGGCAAGCCTTGTCGTGGCTTTCATCATCGGTATTGGCTTCGGCTTCTTCCTGGAACGCGCCGGCTTCGGCGTTTCGCCCAATTTGGCCGCACAGTTTTATCTCCGCGACATGCGCGTGCTTAAGGTGATGTTCACCGCCATCATCACGGCAATGACCGGTCTCTACCTGCTGTCGCGCATCGGCTTTGTCGATCTGTCGCAGGTCTATCTCGTTCCCACGTTCCTTGTTCCCGATATCGTGGGCGGACTGCTGCTCGGCATCGGCTTTGTGATCGGCGGATATTGTCCCGGCACCTCGTGCGTCTCCGCGGCTACGGGACGCGTTGACGGCATGGTGTATGTGGCGGGCATGTTCTTCGGCGTGATGGGATTCGCCGAGGTCTACCGCTACATGCTGGGCTTTGTGCACATGACCTCGATGGGCCAGATCACGCTGGCCAAGCTCTGGGATCTTCCTTACGGCCTGCTTGTTTTCGCCGTTGTGATCATGGCTCTGGGATCGTTCGTGGTGGCCGAGTGGGCAGAGAAAAAGTTCGGCGGCATGAAGCCCGACCCGCAGGGATGGCTTAGCGTGCGTCCGTGGCGCGTCACTCCGGTGCGCGTTCTTGCGCTCGGATTGCTGGCCGCGGGCTTTGTCGCCTTCCTGGCAGGCAATCCCTACCGCGGCAATCACGTCACCATCGACACCAAGGGTCTGGCCCTTCGCGCCGGAACCGGAGCCGACACCATCCAGCCCACGGATCTCGCGGACTGGATCATTCAGGACCGCAACGATTACACGCTTGCGGATCTACGCGCCGCAAAGGACTTTGACGCCTATCACATCCCCGGCGCGGAGAATCTGCCAATGGCCACGTTGTCGGCCAACTCGTTTGCCCTCAACCAGAAGATCGTTCTCTACTCAAACGACAGCACACAGGCGGCCAAAGCCCTGTTCCTTCTTGAAGCACAGGGATTCAAATCCGTCTATCTGCTCAACGGCGGCGTCGAGGGCTGGCGCGATACGGTACTCTTCCCGGTGAAGAGTCCCGGCATGGACGCAGCAGCCTTCGAAAAGCAGGCGCTCGTCGCAAAATACTTTGGAGGAGCGCCGCGAGAAGCCAGCGGCACGACTTCGGCCGCGCTTGCGGTTCCTGCGACGCCTGTGCCGACGCCAACGGTCGCCGCGCCGGCCCTGCCGGCAGCTCCGGCCGGCGGGATTCCAGCCGCCCAACATAAGAAGAAGAGGGAAGGCTGCTGAAGTCTGCGGTGGAACTGGAGAACGCAATCTCGCAGCAGTTCGATCGGCAAAGATCAGGCCATTGCTCCCGGCGCCGAAGAAGCGCTTAAAGGCCGCGGCGGTTTGCGCGCCAGGATTCTGACCAGCGGTGTTCTTCGCGCACGGGTATGCGATCAACAGGCCGTCACTCGCCTGTAGTTCTTGGCGGCCCTGAAAGAATTGTCTGTCTTGACTTTGCCTTCCTGCGCTCATACATTCAAATCATGAGGTGAGGGAGTTCACCCTTAACCGCTGTCCTATCCAATAGGCCGGACAGATGATGACTCCTGACAGGAAATCCTGTTGCGGTGTCATGTCCCGGCAGCGATCCCTGTACAGAACTGAAGGAGACTGACTCCATGAGCGCATGGACCTCTCGGCTTTTCGCACTGGATGAACGTTAGGCGCGATCGACGTCGCGATGATTCTGAACCATCACGGCAGACCACAAACTTGACGATCCATTCAAGGAGACAGGAACTTGCAAAAATACCTTTTGATTGCAGCAGGAGGTTCGCTTGGAGCCATAGCCCGCTATTGGGTTGGTTCCGAGGTTGCCAGTCGATTGGGTACAAAATTCCCTTATGGAACGTTTGTCATCAACATGAGCGCATGTATCATCATCGGATTCTCTTTGACCTACCTTGGAAAACGCGCCGAGTTGAGTCCAGCCTGGCGCTACCTGATTCCCACCGGATTTGTGGGCGCCTATAGCACGTTTTCAACCTATGAGTGGGAGACGCTTTCGTCCCTGCGCGACGGCGCCTTTTCGCTTGCCGCTCTTTATTCGATCGGCAGTCTGCTGCTGGGGTTGCTGGCCGCGTGGGGGGGCGCAGTCCTTGCGGAGATGGTTTCCTGAGAGCGCAGCGAATCCTCTCGATTGAAATTCTGCCTGTTTTGCGCAAGAATTTGTGGTCATGTATACCTCGCTTCATCCCCCGCGCAGTAAGTCTGATCCTGCCTCGGCTTCGACTCTTTGTCGCGGTCCTGCTCATAAGGTCCGGGGCGTCTTCGATTGCAATGAACTGATATTGGCAACTGAGCGCTTGCGCTGTTCAGGCTGCGGCAGGCGAAAAGGAGAGGTAAGTATGCTGAACGCCGGAAAGGCTCTCAAAGTTTCCATCTACACCAGCGAAGGATCGACCCATCATGGCGTCGCGACGTACGCAAGCATCCTCGATTTTCTTTTCTACCGGGGCGTGTCGGGAGCCACGGTGACCAAGGGTATCGCGGGGTTTGGCGCCGATCACCACATGCACACGTCGCGATCGGTCGAGATATCGGACCGCCTGCCCGTGAAGATCGAGTTTATCGAGTCGCGTGAAAAGGTGAACGAGCTGCTGGGCAAGCTCGAAGAACTTGCCGGCACGGGAATGATCGAAGTGCAGGAAACAACCGTTGCCAAGCCCCCGCAAGGAACGCCGCCCAAGTTCACCGCTCCACCAGAGCACGTGAAGATCGAGGGCAAGGCCAAGATGATGCGCATTTACATTGGCGAAGCAAACCGCTGGCGCGATAAGCCTCTCTACCGCGCCCTCGTCGAGGCAATGCGCGCCAACGACATTGCAGGCGTCACTGTCTGTCGCGGCATTCTTGGCTACGGCGCGGGCCACCGGCTTCACAAGGACAGTCCGCTACGCCTCACGCACGACAGTTCCATCATGCTCACGGCCATCGATTCCGAGGAAAAGCTTCAGGCATTCATGCCTATAGTCGAACAGATGGTGGAAGAGGGGCTCATCGTTCTGTCGAACGTCGACATCATCAAGTATGCCTATCGGGCCAACGCAATCGATCAGGAACGAACAGGGACTCCATCCCCGGAAGCGAGTGGGCAGGAGGGGGTGCAGCCATGAAAGAGCAATTCGAAGCAAGGATGCTGTCGCGGCTGCGGCCCGGAAGAACCTCTCAATCGACGAGGAAACCGCCTATCAGACGGCTCCTGAATCAGGAAAACAAAAGCCGCATCCGGAGCGTGCGCTGGATGCGGCTTTCTGAGAACTGAGCACTGATGACGGAAAACTCTACTTGTTTGTCAGCGCCTCGACGCCGGGAAGTTTCTTGCCTTCGAGGAACTCGAGGCTTGCTCCGCCGCCGGTGGAGATGTGGGTGATCCGGTCAGCCACGCCGGCCTTGTTCACTGCGCTCACCGAGTCGCCGCCGCCGATGATCGACGTGGCCGCACGATTGGCTGCGACGGCGCGTGCAATGGCGTTTGTGCCCACCGCGAAGTTCGGGAACTCAAAGACACCGGCAGGGCCGTTCCAGACAATAGTCTTCGCGGTTGCAACCACCTGCTCAATGGCAGCAACTGAGTTCGGGCCGATGTCGAGTCCCTGCCAATCCTCGGGGAAGTCCTTCGAGCTATCCCAAACCTGCGTCCTGGCATCATTGGCGAAGTTGTCGGCGATGACGTTGTCAACGGGCAGCAGGAGCGTGACGCCCTTGGCCTTCGCCTTGGCCAGCGTCTCCTTGGCAAGGTCGATCTTGTCTTCTTCCACGAGCGACTTGGCGGTTTTGACGCCGAGCGCGCGATAGAAGGTGTAGGCCATGCCGCCAACGATGACCAGCGTGTTCACCTTGTCGAGCAGATTCTGAATCACGTCGATTTTGCCGGAGATTTTGGAACCGCCGAGGATGGCCACGAAGGGTTTTTCAGGCGATTCGAGCGCCTTGCCGAGATAGGTGATCTCCTTCTCCATCAACAGGCCGGCGACGGAAGGCTTGAGATCGTGGGTGATGCCCTCGGTCGAAGCATGGGCGCGGTGCGCGGAGCCGAAGGCGTCGTTCACGTAGATCTCGGCCAGCGAAGCAAGAGCCTTTGCGAATGCCGGATCGTTGGCCTCTTCCTCGGGGTGAAAGCGCAGATTCTCAAGCAGCAGAACCTGGCCCGATTCGAGCTGGCGCGTCATCTCCGCGGCCACCTTGCCGACGCAATCGGGCGAAAAGGCGACATTGACGCTCTCGCCAAGCTTCTTGTCAAGAAGCTCGCGGAGCCGGTCGACGACGGGACGCAGCGAGTACTTCGGATTGGGTTTGCCCTTGGGCCTTCCCAGATGCGAGGCCAGAATCACCTTGGCTTTGTGCCGGAGCGCGTACTCGATGGTGGGCAGCGTGGCCACAATACGCGTATCGTCAGTGATGGTCTTTCCGTCTTCAGTGAGCGGAACGTTGAAATCAACACGGATGAAGACTCGTTTATTGGCGAGTTCGACGTCTTTGATCGAGAGCTTGGACATGATGCGATGCCTACCTTCAGAGGGAATGACTAAACTTGAGCGGAGCCGGGGATGACGGCTTCCATCTCGATTTCAATGCGCCAGGCGGGATTGAGCAGCGGTCAAAGGATCGTGGCCGCCCGCCCTTGACGCGATGAAGCTGTGTCAAGGGCGGGCGCTCGAGGTTCTTAGAGGCCCTTCTTGGCGAGGAAGCCGACGAGGTCGACGACGCGGTTCGAGTAGCCCCACTCATTGTCGTACCAGCTCAGCACCTTCACGCTCTGGCCGACCACCTTGGTCAGCGGCGCATCGTAGATCGACGACAGCGGGCAGCCCTTGAAATCGGAGCTGACCAGTTGGTTGTCGTCATAGCCCAGGATGCCCTTCAGCTTGCCTTCGCTGGCGGCCTTCATGGCGGCGTTGATGGCTTCGACCGTCACCGGCTTCTCGGCAATGAAGGTCAGGTCGACGATCGAGACGTTGGGGGTGGGGACACGGATCGCGAAACCGTCCAGCTTGCCGGCGACCTCGGGAATGACCAGCTTGAGGGCCTTGGCGGCGCCGGTCGAGGTCGGGATCATGGAAAGGGCGGCGGCGCGGGCTCGGCGCATATCCTTGTGCGGGAAGTCCAGAAGCACCTGGTCGTTGGTATAGCTGTGGATCGTGGTCATGACGCCGGAAACGATGCCGCAGGTTTCCAGGACGACCTTGGTGATCGGCGCCAGGCAGTTCGTGGTGCAACTGGCGTTCGAGAGCACGTTGTGCTTGGCCGGATCATACTTGTCGTCGTTCACGCCCATGACGATGGTCAGATCCTCATTCTTGGCCGGAGACGAGATGATGACCTTCTTCACGGTCGGGCCCAGGTGGGCCTTGGCAACGGTGGCGTCTGTGAAGCGGCCGGTCGATTCGATAACAATCTGTGCGCCCACTTCGGCCCAGGGCAGCTTGGCTGGATCCTTCTCCGCGTACACCTTGATCTTCTTGCCGTCGATGGAGATGAAGTCTTCGCCGGCCTTGATCTCGTTGGGAAGGTTGCCGAGGATCGAGTCGTACTTCAGCAGGTGAGCCAGCGTTGCAGGACTGGTCAAGTCGTTGACGGCGACAAAGTCGAGTCCCTTGTTGCCGAGCGCGGCGCGCAAAACATTGCGGCCAATGCGGCCGAAGCCGTTAATTCCAACCTTTACTGCCATGAGTGATGTTCTCCTTCGCTATTGGGTGAGGTTTTGAATTCGGAACCGGAGGCTTGGGTGGCGTCTGAAAATGAATTCCACCAAACTCTTTATCTTAACATTTCGAGAGGCAGCCACGAAACGCGATCCGCTTTTCGCGCTTACACGATTCCCTGCCGTTAGGATGAAGTTCCAGCGGCAGAACTGTATGTGACGGAGTGCACACAATTTGCCGCGCCTGCGCCCGATATGGTATTCGGGTGGAAGAGAAGGTTATTGGCAAGGGTAGAACGAAACATGAGAAGACGCTCCAAACGCGGTCCCAACCTTTCGGAATCCACAGGCAAAACAGGCGCGGAAATCCCAGTGAATCAACCGGCTCCGCTCGTTCCCAGCTATGCTGAAGCGGCTCCGGCTGCGCGCCCGGTGCGCGAGCATACACGACGCGAATCGGAACCACAGCGGGCGCAATGGCATGAGCCGCCCGAATCCGGGCGGCTTGAAGTTGAAACCCAGCCTGAAATGCCATCTGTCGCCACGCCCAAGGCCAACGCGCAAGGCCCCAAGGGCTTCGTGGTGCTGGCCATCGGCTTGCCCGGTTCGGGCAAGACTACGTGGTTTGGCCGCCGTGGCATCACCCCTCTCTCAAGCGATTTGCTGCGCGGCATTCTCTTCGATGATGTCGAGGAGCAGCGCTATCAGGGGCTGGTCTTTTCCACGCTGCGGTCGCTCTTGCGCGCGCGGCTCATTGCTCGTATGCCCATGAACTACGTGGACGCGACCAATCTCTCCATCCACGAACGCCGCCAGTGGATCAAGATGGCCAAAAGCTTCGGTTACGAAGTGCAGGCCGTCTTTTTCGACGTTCCCCTCGAAGTCTGCCTGGAACGTAACCGCAAACGCGACCGCTCAGTGAGCGAAGATGTCATGCGCAAGATGGCCGAGAAGCTCAAACCGCCGGTCTTCGAAGAGGGCTTTGAGAAGATCACCGTGGTGCGGGTGAAGAGCGCGGGGTAAGCGCGCGCGGGTCGCCCCAGCAGGTCGCCGAATCTCTTGCGCCGGGCTGGTTGCCGACACTCCCATCGTTCCGTAGATGCCGGCGGGCGCTCAGAGCCATGCGGACAAGCGCATAGGGCGGCGCGGCTCAAGGCAGAGCGGCTCTACTCTGTCCCGTCGTCCGTCACCATCAGTTCCAGGATGTGCCCCATCTTTTCCTGCTTGGTTCTGAGGTAGCCTGCAAAGGTCTCCTGCGGCTCAACCTCGGCCGAGACGCGCTCTGTGACCTCAATACCAGCAGCATGGAGCGCTGCGACTTTGTCGGGATTGTTCGTCATCAGACGCACGCGCTGGATGCCGAGCAGTTTGAGCACCTCGGCCGGCAACTCGTACTCGCGGCAGTCGGCAGCGTAGCCCAGCTCTTCGTTGGCTTCCACGGTGTCGAGTCCCTGGTCTTGGAGCTGGTAGGCCTGAAGCTTCGCCATCAGGCCGATGCCGCGGCCCTCCTGCTGCTCATAGAGCAGAATTCCCGCGCCCTCCGCGGAGATTTTGCGGAGCGCGAGTTCGAGTTGCAGCCGGCAGTCGCAGCGCAGCGATCCGAAGACGTCGCCGGTGAGGCATTGCGAGTGGATGCGCACCAAGGGCGGCGCCGCATGAATGTCTCCCATCACCAGCGCCACCAGGCCTTCGACCGTTCGGGCCGGCGTGCGGCCGGGTTGGTCTTCGCCGTGCACGCCTTCAAAGCCCAGAATACGAAAGGCGCCCCACCGCGTGGGAAAATCCGCCTCCGCAACTTTTGTCACGCTCTTCAATCCCATGCTTCTATTTTACGTTGGATCGTAAATCTTCGTCCCAGCGCGGCTGCCGCAGATTCCTTGCCGCCGCGCCCGCTCCACGCGATGGCTTCTTCTCGCCACTGCCCGGCACGGCGCGATACATTTGTGGTGTGACCGACAATCTCATCTGGATTACGCTGTTGGTCAAGATGGGCGTGGTCGCCTCGGTGGCCAGCGTGCTGGCGCGTGTCGCCACATTCCGGCGGCTTTTCTTTGCCGAAAGGCGCCGACCCGCGCAGACGCTCGCGCTGCTCGCGTTTTTCCTCGTTCCCCTGACGATAGGCGTCTGGCTTCGCATTCGGGTGCCCAACTTTCTCGCCGCGGACATCTCCTTTGAGACCGTGGTTCTGCTCGGCCTGCTTGTCGGTCCCGCCTGGGCCATGCTGGGCGGCGCCGTGCTGTCAATTCCCGCCGTTCTGCACCATGAGTTTTTCGCCGCTCCTTTCAATGTTTTCCTCGGCTTTGCCGCAGGCGTTATTGGCTGCTTTGTCGAGAAGGAAGAGATCTGGTCCTTCACGCCGTTTATTGACCTGAGCCTCTATCGCTGGGTGCGGCGCAACTTGACCAAGCCGCGCATCGACCGCCAGATTCTGCTGCTGTTTCTGATCGCGTTTCTGGAGATGACGCGCGACTGGATCGCGCAACTGTTTCCGCATCGTCTCTTCGCGCTCGTCTCCGCTCAGCTTTGGCTGCAGGCGCTGGTCTGGCTGGCCGCTCCCATCAATGTAGGCATCGCGCTGAAGGTGTGGAACGCGCTGCGCGTGGAGATGTCGTTCGAAGAGCAGAAGCGCCTTCTACTGGAAGCCCGTCTCGACGCCTTGCAGCGGCAGATCAATCCGCATTTTCTCTTCAATACGCTCAACTCCATCGCCTCACTGGTGCGCAGCCAGCCCGAGCAGGCGCGCACCATGACGGTCAAGCTCGCCAACATTTTGCGCGCTCTGCTCAAGGACCACGACACTTACGTTCCGCTGCGCGAGGAGATTCGCTTCACCGACGACTATCTCGACATCGAGGTGGTACGATTCGGCGCCGACAAGCTGCGTGTGGAGAAAGAGATCGATCCACGCACGCTCGATGTGCTGGTGCCGAGCATCCTGCTGCAACCGCTGATTGAGAACAGCATCAAGCATGGTCTGGAACCGCGCCTCCATGGCGGCACGGTCACGCTGCGCAGCCGGCTTGAAGGCGACCGCGTTTCGATCGAAGTAGCGGACGACGGCGTGGGTATCAGTGCGCGCCCTGCCTCCGCGCTGCGCCGCGGCGGCGCGGGCATCGGCATGAAAAACGTGCAGGAGCGGCTGGAAGTGCTCTACGGCAATCAGGCGCGCTTTAACGTGGTGTCGAATCCCGGACGCGGCACCGTGGTTTCCATTGAAATTCCTGCGGATTTGCGCGGCTCGGCGTAAACGGACTTTATGCACGGCCGTTCGCGGTATGCTCAAACCATGGTTCGTTTCACGGTGCTGGCTTCAGGTTCGAAGGGCAATTGCACGGTTCTTTCCGGTGGACGCACACGCATCCTCGTTGATGCGGGCCTGAGTTGCCGCGAACTCTTCCGGCGCATGAAGCTGGCCGGCGAGGATCACCAAACCCTCGATGCCATCCTCATTACCCACGAGCACCAGGACCACGTGAACGGCGTCGCCGTGACGGCGCGCAAGCTTGGGATTCCGGTGTATTTCACCGAGGCGACGCATCGCGCGTGGATGCGCTGGCTCTCGCCGCGGCGCCAGATGACCTACCGCCAATGGCTCGAAATGTGCCACAAGCAGGCCGCCGAACGACAGGCCGAGAGGGAATTTGTGGAAGAGGCTGATTCCGCGGGCGATCCAGAAGAGGATCCTGTGGAGAGCTCGGATCTGTCCTTCCCGGTTGCCTCCGCAGAGACAGCGCAGGATCTGGCGCCGGGCGATGCCGCCGATCCTCAGCCTTCGCCCAAGTGCGATCCCACGTGGCTTCCAGCGGTCGAATATTTTCGCGCAGGAGAAGCATTTTCGATTGGCGACATTGACGTGCAACCCTTTACGATTCCGCACGATGCGGCCGATCCGGTGGGCTTTGTCTTTGCTTCCGAGGGAGTCCGCCTGGGCTTTGCCACCGACCTCGGCTATGTCGCGCCGAACGTCAGGGAACAACTTCGGAACCTCGATCTGCTTCTGCTCGAATCCAACCATGATCTTGAAATGCTGCGCGACGGGCCTTACCCGTGGTCGGTCAAGCAGAGGGTGCTTTCGCGCGTAGGCCACCTTTCGAACGACGCTGCTTCGCAGTTCCTTGCCGAGGACTATGATGGCCAGGCCGCATATATCATCCTTGCCCATCTCTCTGAAAACAATAATCTTCCAGAATTGGCAAAGGTGGCGGCCGAACGCGCTCTGACCGGGCGCGCCAGCCTGTTGGCAAATCGGCTACTGCTGGCCGAGCAGCACCAGCCACTTTCCGCTATCCGTTTCTAAAGAAAGGGTTACAATAGTTTGGTAACGGCTAGTCGATGAAGGCCAGTCGCTGAAGGTCATTGATCGGCCATTGGCCTGTTGTTGTTCGGCTCAGGGAAAAGCGGAGGACGATGCGTATCTGCGAACGTTCTGCAACGGTTCCCTCAGCCGCGCGTCCAAAGAAATAGCTTCTGTTCATAACCTCCACGCGGAAGCTCAACGGTTGTAATGAGTTCTTTGCAGGGGTTTTTATGTCTACGGCAAAAATGCAATGCACGGACAGGGTCGTAGGCGCAATTCTGGCAAGCTGGCGATATGACATCTCCGGGATCTCTCCGGAGATGCGGCGGGACTACGAAAATCATTTTGTGGAGTGCGCTCATTGCAGGGCGCGGCAAAAGTTCCATCGCAGCCTCGATGTCGCGCTTGCGATTCTTACGTCGCTTGCGGCTCTTTTCTTCCTCTTTGCGCTCGCGGTCCTGAAGCATATCAGGCCTCTGGAGCATGTTGCCTTCAATGTCTTCGGGCTGGACGTTCAGGACACCTATCACATGCTGATCTCAGCCGGAATCGCGGGGCTTGTCTTTTCTGTAATTGCCCTGGCGTTGGTGTTGATGGCAACGCCGGCGCCGTCCTACCTGAGCGATATCGCGCAGGAGCGCGCGCGGTTGATCGAAGAGCGGCTGCCGGCCGCAATCAAGTCCCTGCGCCCGCGGTGAGTCCTTTACACAGATGGCAGCCTCCGTCGATGGGGGATCTCGCGCGCCGGCGTAGTATGCGCGGCATGTGCAAAAAAAATGAGGAGGCCGAAGCCTCCTCATGGGTTTGCATTTGAGCCGGAGCCCTACTCTCCGTAGTTGAGACTCTCGATGCCGAGGTAAACGGCGCCTGATCCCATCTCCTCTTCGATGCGCAGAAGCTGGTTGTACTTGGCGATGCGGTCGGTGCGGCTGGCGGAGCCGGTCTTGATCTGGCCCACGCCGGTGGCTACGGCAAGGTCGGCGATGAAGGTATCTTCGGTCTCGCCCGAGCGATGCGAGATCACCGAGGTGTAGCCGTAGCGGCGTCCGAGTTCGATAGCCTCCAGCGTCTCGGTGACCGAACCGATCTGGTTCACCTTGATCAGGATCGAGTTGGCTACGCCCTCGTCGATGCCGCGCTGCAGGCGCTTGACGTTGGTCACAAACAGATCGTCGCCCACAAGCTGGATGCGGCTGCCCAGCTTATCGGTCAACATGCGCCAGCCCTCCCAGTCGTCCTCGGCCAGGCCGTCCTCGATCGAGACGATGGGGTACTGGCGGGTCCAGTTGTCCCAGTAGTTCACCATCTGCTCGCTGGTGTGCTCGCTCTTGTCGCCCTTCTTGAAGACATACTTCTTCTTTTCCTTGTCGTAGAACTCGCTCGACGCCGGATCGAGCGCGATGGCAATCTGCTCGCCCGGCTTGTAGCCGGCCTGTTCGATGGCTTCGAGAATCAGCTCCACGGCCTCGCTGTTGGCCTTGAGCGAGGGCGCGAATCCGCCCTCGTCGCCTACCGCGGTGTTGTAACCCTTCTTCTTGAGCACGCCCTTAAGCGTGTGAAAGGTCTCGGCGGCCCAGCGCAGCGCCTCGCTGAAGCGCTCGGCGCCGACCGGCATAATCATGAACTCCTGGAAGTCCACGTTCGAGTCGGCGTGCGCGCCGCCGTTCAGAACGTTCAGCATGGGCGTCGGCAGCACGCTGGCATTCACGCCGCCCAGGTAGCGATAGAGCGGAACCTCGAGGGTCTGCGCCACGGCGCGCGCCGCGGCCATGGAGACGGCCAGAATCGCATTCGCGCCCAGCTTGCCCTTGTTCGGCGTGCCGTCGAGCGCGATCATCGTCTGATCGAGCAGCCGCTGGTTCGAGGCGTCCATGCCTTCCAGTTCAGGCGCAATCACCGTCTCCACATTGGAAACCGCCTGTAGAACGCCCTTGCCCATGTAATGGCTCTTGTCGCCGTCGCGCAGTTCCACGGCCTCATGCTCGCCTGTAGAAGCGCCCGAAGGCACGATGGCGCGACCCATGGCTCCGCTTTCCAGAACCACGTCCGCCTCAACGGTCGGATTACCGCGCGAGTCCAAAACTTCACGCGCACGAATGGCAACAATCTCAGTCATATCGCTCCTCACAATGTGGTGTTGCAGCCGGTCGTTCAGCCGAGGACGGCGATCGACGGCAAGAAACTCTCCGGCAGCACTTTGAATGGTGTGCACAAACCTCTGCGCGCTCAATCGGCACTCTCCGTCGTGCAGAAAAGATGCGGAAAACGAGCATGTCCATTTCGGATTCTAGCAAACGGGGCCTCAGATCGCTGTGTGGCAGCGGTCACAGCAAGGGCTGGTTTCTGCGGTCCATTGCCGGCTCATCGATTTTGGCCGGCTACTGAGCTACTTGCAAAATTCATGCTGCTGCCCGCAGTCTTGAAGGGGCACGGCTTTAGCCGTGCCGTAAGGCGAGCGAAATCAATGGGGCCTTAGCTCCTGAGGGAAGGTCGGATTCGGATTTTTTTGAATTTTGCAAGCGGCTCTACTGAAACCAGAAATCCGTTCAGTATTTACCTTGTTGATTCTTGCCGCCAGAGGCACCTGTCTGTGATACATCTGCCAAGGTAAATTGATTGCGCGTTAAGCTTAGCTTGGACGAGTTCTCTGATGGAGCCGGCTGGCAGAGCGACTTTCTCCCGTTCTGCCGGATTAGAAGCGGTGAAGGTGAAATTTGTCCAGCGAAAGGAGATCGGGATGCAACGGACTCTGCTTGTTTACGTTTTATTGGCTGCCACTGCGGTCGCGCTGGGGGCGCAGGAAGCCACCCAGTCGAACCCCTACGAGGGAACGTCGAATCCGCCGCCCGACAGCACCATCACCACCCAGGCGCCGCAGGCCGCGGTGCAGTTGAAGCCTTCGCCAAGCCATCGCGCCGCCGCGCCGGCGCAGGCTTCTACCGCGCCCAAGGCCCAGCCCGCGCCGCCACCTTATGCCGCGGAGACGGTTCCCAAAGAGGCGGTCTCTGCTGCGGCCGATGTTGACGGTACCGATGCCGGTATCGTGCAGATTGCTCCGCCGGAAAGCGCTGCCCAGCCGTCGCTGAGCCGCCGCGCCGAGATGCCCGATCCCGATGGCGACATTGTGCACGTGGCGCCGCCTCCTCCGGGCGAGTTGCCTGTGGGCACCACCATTCGCGCGCGGCTCCTCGGTCGCCTGTCGACTGCCGAAAGTCGGCCCGGTGACTCTTTCCGCGCCAAGGTCGTCTCGGACGTGCTCCAGGACGGCCATGTGCTGATTCCCGCCGATTCCGTGATCGACGGCAAGGTGGCTTCTGTTTCTTCGGGTCACACAGGCGGCCATGGCTCGATGCGCCTGCTTCCAGAGACGGTCGTTATGCCCAATGGCTCGCGGTTCCATCTTTATGCGCAGCTCTCCGACGCTCCAGGGAGCAAAGACCGCGTCGGCTACGAAGGCGTGGTAACGCCGGGATCGCGTGTCAAAAAGGATGGCATTGAGTACGGTGGCGGAGTGGGTGTGGGCGCCGTGACGGGCGCGATTCTTGGCGGTCCCGGCGGCGCGCTGGCAGGAACCATCGTGGGCGCCGGCCTGGTTACGGTGCATCTGCTGGTGAACCATCCCCAGGCAACGCTCGATTACGGCACAGTGCTGCTCTTCACGCTGAGTGAGCCGCTTAACCTGGCGCCTGCGACGGCAAGCGGCAGCTAACTTTCTTGCGGCGATTTGGGCGCGGGAGAGATGAGCTCTTCCTGCGTGTCGGGACTGGGCCGCGGAAGGAATCTGTTGAGGTGTTTGCTTGCGGCCGCGATATGTTCCGGGGCGATTTTGCAGCGCAGGCCGTGGCAGCGGTTGTAGAGATCGAGACCAAGCTGGGTGGGAGTGATGTCAAAGCGATCGAATTCGCTGTATGACGTAAAGTCGAAGACGTTCCGGATCAGCCCCAGGTTGAAGAGATAAGCAAGATCGGTAGCGATCCGCGTCAGGTCGTACAGGCCTGCGATGGGCACAATCTCGTCGGGGCCAAGAACGACGGAAGCGGAACTGAGGTCGCTGCACGCAGGCATGGCGTTCAGAATGCGCTCACATGCGTGGGTGAGGATTCTGGCTTGACTCGGCGTGATGTGAATGAGGAGTTCGACAAAGATTTGATTGGAGTCGTCCGCTTCATCCGGCGAACAGGAGGAGATGAACAGACCCTTCCAGAGGTCTGTGGCCAGCTCGTCGGCAGCCCAGGAGCCTTCCCGGAGGATGCGCGCCACCAGTTCAGGAAGGGCGCGCATGCGCTCGTAATCGGGATCTGATTCGAGAGCGTTCTCAGCTCCGAAGGCGATTTTGAAAAGAGTTTCGGCGCGGCTCTCTCCGAGATTTCCATGCAGCAGAGCGATAGCGTCATCCGCTCCTGACGGACAAATGCGGCTCAGGAACAGGACGGCGCGGAGGGCGCGGAAGATCTGAATGACATTGCCGGGATCAGTGAGAGCCACGGTGCCGCGAACGAGAATCCCCCAGAGGGCCGGATCGAGCCCCGGAATCGGAAGAAATTTGAGCCCGATTCCGGATTCGTCCCTGCGAACGACGGTGGCCTTGATGGTAATCCGCAGATCCGAGACCAGTTTGGGGTCGCCTTCCAACTGAAGTTTTATGGGGAGTAGCTGGCCTTCCGCACATGGCTCCTTGGTCTCAAGGAAAATGCCGCTTGAACTGATGTTCCTGATGCTGGCCGGAGCGGTGGGGAACTCGGCGCCATAATATGCCTTAATCTTGCTGACGGGCCATCGATCGGGCCGTGGCACCACTGGCCTTAGTTCGAACCGCTTGAGTAGCTGCTTGATCTCGCGCAACGAAGACATTGCAGGCAACTCCTGATTCCGCGCCGCCTGCGTGCCTGGCTGAGGGTCCCTGGAGATCCATACAGCGTTTCTCGCATGACACTGCGCACGCGGCTCCGCAAGAGGGATCGTCTTTAAAAGATACAATAGCACCTCTGCCGGAGAAGATCGCTGAATTGGACGGCCAAGGAAAACCATCGTCACCTGACTGCGGCAGCGGTCGGCGGATGCGATCTGCATCTCTGGTAACGGGCTATTGCCATTGCTGAAGTCGCCGTACAAGAAGGGATTTTACGGGATTCGAGGTTTCTGGGGCGGATCACAGTGGATTCTCTCTCCCGAAGTCTCTGAGCGCGTTGCGGATGAGATTGGCCATCCACGTCTTGCAGCCGCGCATTTACACTGGAACGTTAACGATCCGCTTCTGGCTCCTGCTGCAATGGGCGAGAAATGCCGTGCACGGATGGGAGAGGGAAGCCGGGAGTCAGAAGCTGCATTTTCATGGACAAGTTCATCATTCGCGGAGGCAATCCTCTGGTTGGCACGGTGCACGTTTCGGGCGCCAAGAATTCGGCGTTGCCGTGCATGGCTGCCGCCATCCTCACCGAAGAGGAGATTACGCTCGAGAACATTCCCCAGGTGCGCGATATTGCGACCGAGCGGCGGTTGCTGGCCTCCATGGGCGCTGTTGTTGAGCTGCACGAGCCAATCACTCCGGACGATGGTTTTTCCGCCGCGCCGCAATATCACACTATGATCAGTTGCCGCTCACTCTCCGATCCCGTGGCGCGCTACGAGATTGTGAAGACCATGCGCGCCAGTTCGCTGGTTCTCGGCGCCCTCATCGCGCGTACCGGCATGGCGCGTGTGGCGATGCCGGGTGGCTGCGCCATCGGCGGCCGTCCCATTGACCAGCACATCAAGGGTCTCGAAAAGATGGGCGCCGTGATTGTCCAGCAACATGGCTATCTTGAGGCTCGCGCCTCCCGTCTGCGCGGCGCGCATATTGTCTTCGACCGCATCACCGTCACGGGCACGGAGGATCTGCTGATGGCCGCGGTGCTGGCGGAAGGCGAGACGCTGTTGGAAAACTGCGCGCGCGAGCCGGAGGTCGTTGATCTGGCCGGACTGCTTACCGCGATGGGCGCGAAGATTCAGGGCGCGGGCACATCGACGATTCGCGTGCAGGGCGTCGCCAGGCTGCGCGGCGCCAGCTATCGCATCAATCCGGACCGTATTGAGGCAGGAACCTTCCTGATTGCCGGCGCCATCACGGGCGGCGACCTGATCGTCGCCAATTGCAATACGGAGCACCTCGGCGCGATGATCGCCAAGCTGAGCGAGGCGGGCGCGCGCATTGATGTGCTCGGCCCCGATTCGGTCCGCGTGCAAGGCGCCGCGCGTTTGCGCGCCGCGGATATTTCGACCGAGGAGTATCCAGGCTTTCCCACAGACATGCAGGCGCAGTACATGGCTCTGGCCACCCAGGCTGACGGCGTCAGCCTGGTACGCGAGAACATCTTTGAAAACCGTTTTATGCACGTGCAGGAGCTGGTGCGCATGGGGGCCAACATCAAAGTCGACGGGAACACGGCCACGGTGCGCGGTCCGGCGCGGCTATCCTCGGCTGCCGTCATGTGTTCTGACCTGCGCGCGTCAGCTTCGCTGGTGCTGGCCGCGCTGGTCGCTGACGGCGAGTCGGTGATCGATCGCGTCTACCACATGGATCGCGGCTATGAGCGTATCGAAGAGAAGCTGCGCGGCGTGGGTGCGCAGATCCAGCGGATGGGAAACCTCTTTGCGCCGCGGCCGGAGAAATCGATCAACCATCTGGGTTAGTCAGAACCTATTGACGGCTCTCAACGGAATCGCTGAAACAAAGAGCGGGGCCAAAAGCCCCGCTCTTTGTTTCAGCGCTGCATCCAGGCTTACTGGATCTCGATCACGTCCTTCGCCGCTGCGGCAGAGGCCTCGGCCTGTTGCATCAGTTTTTCGGCCGCAGCATAAAACGGCGTTGCCTGCGGGCTTTTCGGTCCGGCCAACGTCACCGGAATGCCGCGGTCGCCGCCCTCGCGAATTGCGGGAATCAGCTCGATCGACCCCAGAAACGGCACGCCAAACTGCTTTGCCGTGCGCTCCGCGCCGCCGCGCGAGAAGATGTCAATCTCCTGATGGCAGTGTGGGCAGGTAAAGTGGCTCATGTTTTCGACCACCCCAAGCACGTCCACGTTCACCTGGACAAACATCTGCAGCGCCTTGCGCGCGTCTTCGAGGCTTACGTCGCTGGGCGTCGAAACCACCACCGCTCCGGTCAGCGGCACAATCTGCACCAGCGAAATCGCCACGTCGCCCGTGCCTGGCGGCAGGTCGACCACGAGGTAGTCCAGCTCGCCCCAGTTCACCTGCTGCAGAAACTGCCTGACAATCTGATGCAGCATCGGCCCGCGCATCATCAGCGGCTTGTCTCCGGGCGAGATGTAACCAATCGAGATGGTCTTGATGCCGTGCGTCAGGTTGGGCTCGATCATGTTGTTCGCCCCTACCCTCGGCTGCGTGGAGGATCCCATCATCAGTGGGACATTCGGGCCGTAGACGTCGGCGTCCATCAGTCCCACGCGCTGGCCGAGTTTCGAGAGCGCAATGGCCAGATTCACGGCCACCGTGGTTTTGCCCACGCCGCCCTTGCCCGATCCCACCGCAATAATCTTTGATACGCCGGGCAAGGCCACCGGCTCCGGCATGGCATTTCCATGCGCCATAGCGAAACACTCCTTCCTGATTTACGCGGAAACTCGCAGCTTGCTGCGGGAACTGGTCCGCTTTGATCCATCTCGCCCAGCGGCGTTCGCGATCGCTGCGTCAAAACGGTCTACTCTCATTTTACAGGAGCGCGCCGCACGCGATTGCGCTACGTGCGATGGTCAGATTTACGGATTGATTGCGGGAGCATCCTTCAAGGATGCCGTTACCTGTCTGGCCTCGCTGCGCCGCGTCTTCTCCCGTTCGCGGTGCTCGCGCCGCCGCAGCGCGTCCTCATGGCGGCGGATCTCATCCGGAGTTTCCGGCTTGAGCTGCGGAACCTTCTGCACACGCCCGTGCTCGTCGACGGCTACAAAGATCATGTAGGCGCTGGCCACATGCGAAACCGAGCCTGTGCGTGTGTTCTCCGCCCATACCTTTACACCCACTTCCATCGAGCTGGTAAAGGCCCGGTTGACGCTCGATTTGAGCGTAACGAGATCGCCCAACCGAACCGGCTGGATGAAATCGATATGATCCATTGCCGCTGTGACCACGTGTGTCCGTGCGTGCCGGTAGGCCGCCATGGCGCCCGTCAGGTCAATAAAGTGCATCAGCCGCCCGCCCAGCAGGTTGCCCAGCATATTCGTGTCGTTGGGGAGAATGATCTCAGTCATCTCCGATTGCGTGCTGCGGACAGTTCGTACCACGGGCTGATTCTCTTGTTTGCTCATGCCGTTTGGCTGCTCTCCTCTTTGCCGACATTTCTCGCCGTTTGCATCTCCGGCCAGCTACAATAGAGCCAGCAGCAGGAATCGGCGGATAGCCGGCTTGCCATATCCAGTTCCAGTTTCGGCAATCCTCGCCATTTACGCAAATCCCCCATGACCCAATCCATTGTGATTGCGCCGGATAAGAAATCGATGGATAAGATTGCAGGACTGAGAGAAATTCTCGCTCTGGATCCAGAAAACAGTTTTGCCCGTTACGGCATCGCGATGGAACTCAAGAATCGCGGTGAAGTCGCGGCTGCGCTCGAGGAGTTTGACGTGCTGCTGGCCAACGATCCGAACTACACGGCCGGCTATTTCATGTCCGCTCAGGCCCTTGCAGGCGCAGGCCGGAAGGCTGAGGCGATCGAGCGTCTCAAGACGGGGATCGGCTGTGCCGGGCGTACCGGAAACAGCCATGCCATCAGTGAGATGCAGGCCATGTTGGATGAGTTGGAGCGGTAGAAGCCGGGAGGGGGATCGGGGAGGGGTGGGCTTTCGACTGCCGCATCCTTTTTCTCCGTACAGCATCCAAGTTGCGGGAAGCATCTGAACATAAAAAGCGCAGCAGAAGCTTTATCGGCCATGCGACGTAGAAGGAACCTATTTTATGGCGAAATATTCGATTGTGGTGCCGTTTCACAACGAAGAAGAAAATGTAACGGTCCTCTATGCGCGCCTGAAGCAGGTGATGGAGCAGGTGGGCGAGCCGTTTGAGATGGTTTTTGTCGACGACGGCTCTGTTGACCGCACGTATAAGCTTCTCGAAGAGATCGCCGCCGTTGACAGCCGTGTGCTGATCGTCAAGCTGCGCCGCAACTTCGGTCAGACCTCGGCCCTGGCTGCGGGCTTCGACCATGCATCGGGCGAATTTGTTCTTGCGATGGATGGCGATCTGCAGCACGATCCCAACGATATTCCCGCATTTCTCGAAAAGCTCGACGAGGGCTACGATGTTGTCTCCGGATGGCGCAAGGTCCGCATCGACAACTTCATCTTGCGGCGTCTTCCTTCCGCCTGCGCAAACTGGCTCATGGCGAAGCTTTCCGGCGTGCACATTCACGACTTCGGCACCACGTTCAAGGCATATCGCCGCGAAGTGATCCAAAATATCCCCCTCTACGGCGAGATGCACCGGTTCATTCCCGCGCTTGCCAGCTGGTATGGCGCGTCGATCTGCGAGATTCCCATCCGCAACGTGAATCGCGAGCGCGGCAAGAGCCACTACGGCATTGGACGCACCTTCCGCGTCTTCTTTGATTTATTGACCATTCGCTTCCTGCTTCGCTACATGAGCAGGCCGCTGCACTTCTTTGGCGGGTTCGGCGTGTTGGGAATGTTGACGGGGGGCAGCATGGCTACTACGCTCCTGGTCATGAAGCTCCTCAATCCTCGGATGGACGTGATGGATCTTCACGGTCCCATGCTGGTATTTGCTTCAGTGCTTCTCGTGGCGGGCATTCAATTGCTGGCCATTGGCTTGCTCGGTGAACTGCAAGTGCGCCACTACTACACCAGCCAGCACCCCGCATCCTACACTGTCGATCGACTGGTTCGCCTTGCCCCTTCCGACGAGCAGAGTCTGCTATCAGAGCGCCGCAACAGAATGATGTAGAGTGTAGGCAGCAGGCGAGCCGGATCGTGGCAGGCATTCGGAAGTTGTCGGCATTCCGGTGGTGTTTGCCCCGCCTCCGGCGTTTTTGCTCCTTGCTTTTGGCTCCCCTGTGGGTTCATCCTTATCGCAGCCATGAAAGCTATTCAATTTCACGCGACAGGCGGGCCTGAAGTTCTGAAGCTGGTCGATCTTCCCATACCCGAGCCGGGCACGGGACAGGTGTTGATTCGCGTCGAGGCCATTGGCGTTAATTTCATTGAGATTTACTTCCGCAAGGGAGTCTACAAGACCTCGCTGCCCGCGATCCCCGGCAGCGAGGCCGCGGGCACGGTCGAGGAACTTGGTCCCGGCGTCGTCGGCTTTGCCGCCGGCGATGCGGTTGTCTCCACGAGCGTCATCGGCAGCTATGCCGAGTACGCGCTGGTTCCCGCAGCGCAGCTCGTCAAAATTCCGCAGGGTCTGAGCATGGAGAAAGCTGCGGCCGCCATGCTGCAGGGCATGACGGCGCACTATCTGGCCTGCTCCACATGGCCGCTCAAGGCCGGCGAGACCGCGTTGGTGCATGCCGGAGCCGGCGGAGTTGGGCTGCTGCTGACGCAGATCGCCTCGGCGCGAGGCGCTCGCGTGATCGCTACGGTTTCAACTGAGGCCAAGGCGGAACTTGCCCGCGAGGCCGGCGCGTCCGAAGTGATTCTTTACACCGAAAGAGACTTTGAGGCCGAGGTCAAGCGCCTGACCGGCGGTAAGGGCGTTGACGTGGTGTACGATTCGGTGGGCAAGACCACCTTTGAGAAGAGTCTCAACTGCCTGCGTCCGCGCGGCCTGCTGGCGCTGTTCGGCGCGGCCAGCGGCCCCGTTCCGCCTTTCGATCTGATCCAACTCAGCAGCAAAGGCTCGCTCTTTATTACGCGCCCAACGCTCTGGCATTACATCGCCACGCGCGCCGAACTCGAATGGCGCGCCAGCGAAGTGCTCAACTGGGCAGCCAGGGGTGAACTCAAGCTTCGCACGGAGTTCAGCTACCCGCTTGCCGAAGCCGCTCGGGCGCAAATCGACCTCGAAGCGCGCAAGACGACGGGCAAGATCTTGCTCGTACCATAAAGACAGCGGCTCGTGGTTAGAGCGTCGGTCCCGTTGCTAAAGCCAAGGAGTTCGATGCGCAAGACTGTATTCAGCGGCTGCGGAATTCTCCTCGTAACGGCTCACGCT
>JABEBX010022041.1_pt1 | contig 30067 bp, 30 predicted proteins | sample 7245971 | NCBI WGS metagenome assembly JABEBX01 (sample SAMN14506365, study PRJNA622280) | hot springs metagenome | biome: hot spring [ENVO:00000051]|acidic hot spring [ENVO:00002120]; feature: spring [ENVO:00000027]|sediment [ENVO:00002007]; material: sediment environment [ENVO:01001048]... | reverse complement strand
GGTATAAACGGGTCATTGCGAGGAGTCGTGGTACCCATGTGGGGCATAGGTCGCCGAAGCAATCTTTTCCTCTCCGTCATTCCCGTCCCACCACTGGCGGGATATACTCCGGCGGCAATCCAGCCCCTATCCGTCATTCCCGCGAAAGCGGGAATCCAGTCTTCATATTTCTGGATTCCGTGTCAAGTGCGGAATGACGTACGTCAGGGCTCAAATTTCAAAATGGAAAGGTTCAGTATATTTTTGAAATGCCTGTAATTGGCAGTTGCAAGGGACACATTTTTCGTTAATGCGGTTGCAGCTATAAGAGCGTCTATGGCCCGCAATCCATCTGAAAAAGCATGTCTTTCGAGTAAACGAATCGCCCTTTCAGATATCTTTTCGTCCGGATGAATGACTGTAAAAATATTGACCTTTATAAATTCTTCTACAGTTTTAAGCTCCTGTTTTGTCCGGCAGCCCTGCACGAGTTCCATAACACATAATGCACTGACACTTCTGCTCTCATAGCCAAAACGGGCCAGAAACTCCTGAGCCTTCCTGTTTCCTCTGAAGTACCATATCAGGATATCCGTATCGAATATTATCTTTGGAATCTTTCTTTTCTCCCTTCATCAATCCATGCCTGTACATCGGCCAGGTCTTTTCTGTCTTTCCATATGCCAAATCCTATGGGATCAAAAAGTTTTTTCATCTTTTTAATAGGTTTGAGAACGGCTATGGATTGACCCCTCATAGTGATAACCACCTCATCTCCCTTTTTGACCCTTTCAAGGATAGAAGATGCTCTTATTCTGAGTTCTTTAGCAGTTGCAGTCTTCATAGAACCTCCTTCAGTATATACTTTAAAGTATATACTTTTATATTCCGTCTGTCAATTATAGCCCTACCTCTTGTGAAAAGTGCAGGCACGACACCGCTTCTTTCGCTGTTTGGTTATTACACACCCGATGCGAAATCCAGAGCTGTGGAATGACAAGAAAGGGAATCCAGCCCCTATCCGTCATTCCCGCGCAAGCGGGAATCCAGAAAGGAAAAAAACTGGATTCCGTGTCAAGCACGGAATGACAAGAAAGGGAACCTGGATTCCGCATCAAGTGCGGAATGACGAGGAATGTTTACCCCCTCTTAAGTTAAGAGGGGGGTAGGGGGCGTTATGAGAATGCTTTATGGCGCCGAGGTATTCATAATGACAGGGCACCATTTGCGAAACAGTGGTTGATTTTAAGAAATAACTGTGGTATTTATAAAAAGGTATGAAGACAAAAAAGCCAAGACATTACGAAGTAAAAGAGCCTCAGGAAGCTTATTCGGGTCTTAAAAGTAAAGACCTTAATGAGCTTGCTGCAAGCATTTTGAAGCTCATCGGTGAAGACAAGCAAAAGCGGGCAACGCTTGTGGGCCTGCTTGTTAGCGATGTTGCAACCAAACAAGAGTTTACAACCATACTTGAAGAACTCAGGGCAATACGAGAGGATTCAGATAGAAAGTTCGAGGCTATAGGCAAGAGGTTTGAAGCTGCGGACAAGAGGTTCGAGGCTATAGAGGCAGAGCTCAAGGCAATGCGAGAGGATTCGGATAGGAAGTTTGAAGCTTCTGAGAAAAGATTCGAGGCTATAGACAAGAGATTTGAAGATGCGGACAAGAGATTTGAAACTATAGAGACAGAGCTTAAGGCAATGCGGGAGGACTCAGATAGGAAGTTTGAAGCTGTAGATGAGAGGTTTGATGCTATGGACAAGAAATTTGAAGAACAAAGAGAAGATTTCAGGATGGCAATACAAGCATCATATCAATCATTATCCAATAAAATAGATGCCCTTGGCTCACGCTGGGGTATAATGGCTGAGAAAACCTTTAGCAGGGCGCTTTCAGAAATATTAAGCAAGGTAGGATTTCAAGTTTCTAAGTGGCGCAAAACAGACACAAAGGGGGAAATTTTTACGCGTCCTCGGGATGTAGAGATAGACATACTTGTCAAAAACGGTAAGAGGATAGCAATAGAAATAAAGTCTGCAATAGGTATAGGTGATATAGAGATGTTTCAGAAAGCTGTGCAGTTTTATGAAAAGAGCGAATCAGTTAAAGTGGATGACAAGATTATGGTAGGGATACACCTGCATCGTGAAGTAGATGAGTATGCAAAGGAACTTGGAATTAAGATCGTATCGCAGATTGAGGATGTTGTTGAATAATGTAACGGTAACAATTTGACTGTCATTCCGTACTTGATACGGAATCCAGATTCACTTTCTTGTCATTCCGCACTTGATGCGGAATCCAGAAATATGAAGACTGGATTCCCGTTTACACGGGAATGACGTATAAACAAAAAAAGGAAGAATATTATGAGTGAACAGGCAGTTATAGAAATTAAAGCATTAAATAAAACCTACCCGCGAGGATTTATACACAGGTATGAGGCACTCAAAGACGTTGACCTTTCTGTGAAAAAGGCAGAGATCTTCGGATTCCTTGGTCCAAATGGTGCAGGCAAGACAACCCTCATAAAAGCCATTCTCGGTCTTCTTAAACATGACTCCGGGAGTATAAAGCTTTTTGATAAATCTATAGATGATAATGATGTAAAGAAAAATATCGGTTATTTGCCGGAAACACCGAATTTTTATGCTTATCTTACCGCTTTTGAGATCATGAAACTCTATGCAAGGCTGTATAATATGAAGGACTCCCCTCTCTCTAAAAAACAGACTGGATTCCGTGTCAAGCACGGAATGACAGAGGAACGGGGTACTCAAGCAGGGCTCGGGCATGGAGAAGACAATTCCGCCGACCTACTAAAGAGGGGAGAGAAGGGATCTGAGAAAGAGATTGCTTCGCCGGCCCATCCTTCAGACGGGTTCCCCGCTCGCAATGACAGGCAAGACCAAGTCATTGCGAGGAACGGACGCGACGAAGCAAACGCCGGGCATACGGTTGATGATATCATAAAAGAAAAGCTTGAGCTTGTCGGACTGAAGGACGCAATCCATACGCGGCTGCGTGCCTTTTCAAAAGGCATGCTTCAAAGGCTTGGTATGGCACAGGCACTTATCAACGACCCGGCACTTTTAATCCTTGATGAGCCTATGAGCGGGCTTGATCCCATCGGCAGGGCAGAGTTCAAAGAAATTATGCGGGAGCTGAGAAAACAGGGCAAAACCATTTTCTTCAGCTCGCACATCATCCCGGACGCCGAGGAGCTTTGTGATCACGTTGCTGTTATCAGAGGAGGCAGGATCATAAAGACCGGCACTGTAAGCGAGCTTGTCGATCCAGGTGCAACAAGCATTGATATAACAGTACAAGGCAAAATCAGCGATCAACTCAAGCAGGCTATGGTCATTCCCGCGGAAGCGGGAATCCAGTCTTCATATTTCTGGATTCCGTGTCAAGCACGGAATGACAGGAAAGGGCATGGATTCCGCATCAAGTGCGAAATGACGGAGAAAGGGAATTTGGATCCCTGCTCACGCATACCTTCGAAGAAGCCCACGGGCAGGAATGACGGGAAAGGAGTTGTATAATGTTTAGAAGAATTTTTGCTATTACATCAACAGGGTTTAAAGAGGGCATACGGGAACGGATATTGTACCTGCTGCTGTTATTTGCACTGCTTATGATGTTCGCTTCTTATGGATTGGCTGCATTGAGTATGGGTGAATACATAAAGGTCACTCAGGATGTTGGGCTTGCAAGCATCATGATCTTCGGTGCGCTCATTGCGATCTTTATGGGTGCATCCATCGTGTATAAAGACATCGAACAAAAGACCATATACACGATACTTACAAAACCCATCAAGCGGTATGAGTATATTATCGGCAGATTCTTCGGGCTTGCCTCTCTGGTGGGTGTGGTGACTATCTTCATGGCCATCATCTTTTTTGCGATCCTGTTTTCTTTTAACAGGAACGTTTATTATACCCAATGGGCAATCAGGACGATCTTTACCACGGATATTGTCCTTGCTATTGTGTACTCGTATCTTTCCATGCTCATAGTCATTGCCATATCCCTATTCTTTTCCACATTTACCTCGCCTATCGTTGCATCCATTATAACGTTCTTTGTTTATATTATAGGCAATGGGCTTGATACGATTATTTCTCTTGTGCACAAGGTCAACAGTCGGGTAGCAAAGGTGTTGCTGCGTGTGCTGTATTATATTCTGCCGAACTTCGGTAATTTGAACCTGCGGGACCTGGCGATCTACGGTATCGTTCCGTCCCCGTCCCATTTGGCTCTGCTGGCGGTGTATACTGTTGTCTATATCGTCATCATGCTGATGCTGTCGGCGCTTGTATTCAGTAAAAAGGAGATGCGGTGAGGAAAGGAAAAAATGGATTCCGTGCCAAGCACGAAATAACAGAAAAGGGAATATGGATTCCTGCTCAAGCATACCTTCGAAGAAGCCCACGGGCAGAAATGACAAACTTTTTCCGTCATTCCGCACTTGATGCGGAATCCAGAGAGAGTTAAATGAAAAAATTCCATGTTTATATACTTGCCAGTAAGCAAAATGGTACTATGTACACCGGTGTAACATCAGACCTCGTTAAACGTATTTATGAACACAAAAATAATGTGGTTGATGGTTTTACTAAAAAGTACAATGTACATAGGCTTGTGTGGTATGAAATACATGAAACCCCAAAGACAGCAATTATTAGGGAAAAACAAATAAAAAATTGGCGAAGAAAATGGAAACTGACTCTCATTGAAAGTAATAATCATCAATGGAAGGATTTATATGATGATATTTGTAAATAAATCTGGATTCCGTGTCTTTGCACGGAATGACGAATAAGGAAAGATTTTAAAATGAACCGTATTGCTAAAGCACTAATTCTTACCTTAATACTTCTGATGCTTGTCTTTTCTCTCTACCCCCTTGGCAAAAGCATAGATCAGTCATCCCCTGTAAATGCCAATCCAATCCCTGAGCTGTTTTACTTCCCTAAAACAAGCTTCATAAAAAACATTGCATTCGGTTATAATAACCTGATTGCAGACATATTCTGGATACGATCGGTGCAGTACATAGGTCAGCATCTGATAACGGACAATGCGTACCCATACCTTTATCATATCCTTGATATTACAACATCCCTTGATCCGCGATTCATCAATGCATACAACTTTGGCTCTTTTTTCCTTGCAATATTTGCAAACGATAAAAAAGAAGGTATCGAACTTGCCGAAAAAGGCATAAAGAATAATCCTGAAAACTGGAAGCCTTCATTTGAACTTGGATTTATATATTATGTGAAACACGACTACGAAAATGCCTATAAGTATTTCAGCCTTGCCAATACACTGCCCGGTATGCCGGACATGTATAAAACCTTCGCACCATATGCAATGGGCAAGTTCGCCTCTCCCGAACAGGGTATACAAATGTGGGAGGCCATGGCAAAGATGTCCGACAATAAGTTTATTATAGATGCGGCAAGAAACAACATTGAAGTACTAACGCAGAAAAAGCGTGTTGATATGCTCAATCAGGCCGTACAAATATACAAAAAACGGTTTCATAAATTCCCTTCAGACCTTTCAGAGCTTGTTGAAAAAGGCATTATTTCTAAGCTGCCGGAACCTGTTGGCGGTATGCCGTATGAATACGACCCTTCCACAGGCAAGGTAACCGCCCAAATACCGAAGCTCGGGAATAGGGAGTAACACGGTTTTCCGGCTGGTCATTGCAAGGAAGTAACTAAAGCAGGCCCTTTTCACATTTCCGCTATTCCTGTCCCTCTCCGTCATTCCCGCGAAAGCGGGAATCCAGTCTTCATATTTCTGGATTCCGTGTCTATGCACGGAATGACAGAAAAGAAATCTGGATTACTGCTCAAGCATCCATTCGCAGAAGCCCGCCGGCAGGAATGACGAACACCCTTTTTGTCCGTTCTGCCCGCGCTTGTCCGTACCTTTTCCTTGCGTGGCATTGAATTTTCATTTATAGTAGCCTCGGAAAGAAGGAAAAAACACACCCCTGCCGCTCTGAATAGAGGAGAGGCTTGGAATTCGGTCTAACCTATTAAGGGAATGTCTGGTTTGCAGTCTCCTCTAACGGGCACACATCCGAAGGATGGGTCGGGGGATTAAAGGGGTTTATAGGAAAACAGGGAGTGCATTATGTCCCACGAAAAACGTATAAAAGAACTTGAAAGGATGAACAGGGAGGCTGAGCTTGGCGGCGGTAAGGCACGGATCCAAAAGCAGCACGAAGCAGGCAAGCTGACGGCCCGGGAGCGCATAGATATACTGCTCGATAAGGGCAGTTTTGTCGAGCTTGATAAGTTTGTTATGCACAGGGCGATTGATTTTGGTATGGATAAGCAGAAGTACCTTGGTGACGGCGTTGTTACGGGCTACGGTACGATCGAAGGCAGGTTTGTTTATGTGTTCTCTCAGGACTTCACCGTATTCGGCGGCTCTCTGTCAGGTGCCTATGCAAAAAAGATCTGCAAGATCATGGACCTTGCATTGAAGAACGGAGCACCGCTCATTGGACTGAACGATTCCGGAGGTGCGCGTATTCAGGAAGGCGTTGAGAGCCTCGCAGGATATGCGGACATATTTTTGCGCAATGTCCTGGTGTCCGGCGTTATCCCGCAGATCTCGGCGGTCATGGGACCATGTGCAGGCGGTGCTGTGTATTCACCTGCAATAACGGATTTTATCTTTATGACAAAAGGCACAAGCTACATGTTTGTAACCGGCCCTGATGTCGTTAAATCGGTAACCCATGAGGAGGTTACAAAAGAGGACCTCGGCGGAGCAATAACGCATGCCACAAAGAGCGGCATTGCAAACTTTGTTTTCGATAATGACGAAGAATGCCTTATCGGCATTAGGGAGCTCGTAGGGTTTATACCGTCGAACAACCTTGATGACCCCCCCTATAAGGAAACTTCAGACCCTGCTGACCGCACGTCACCGGAGCTCGATGCCCTGATACCGGACCAGCCCAATAAGCCTTACGATATAAAAGAATTGATCTTTGCAACGGTCGATGACGGGTATTTTCTGGAGGTGCACGAACTCTATGCGCCCAATATTATCGTGGGCTTTGCACGGTACGGCGGCATGCCCGTGGGCATTGTTGCGAACCAGCCGGCATATCTTGCCGGCACGCTCGATATAGATGCATCTGTAAAAGGTGCACGGTTCGTGAGGTTCTGTGATGCATTCAATATCCCTTTGATCACGCTCGAGGACGTACCCGGGTTTTTGCCCGGTACTATTCAGGAACACGGCGGCATCATAAGGCACGGCGCAAAGCTTTTATTTGCATTTGCAGAGGCCACAGTTCCCAAGATAACCATTATAACAAGAAAGGCGTATGGCGGTGCGTATGACGTTATGTCGAGCAAACACATCAGGGCTGACATCAACTATGCCTACCCGAGTGCCGAGATCGCGGTTATGGGACCTGATGGAGCTGTTAATATCATCTTTCGCAAAGAGCTTGATAAAGCGGATGATCCCGAGGCAAAGCGTGCCGAGCTTATCGAAGACTACAGGGAGAAATTCGCATCGCCCTGGAAGGCAGCGGAGCTTGGTTATATCGATGAGGTTATAAAGCCATCGGAAACGAGATTTAAGATTATATCGGCACTGCGTATGTTAAAAAATAAGGTTGATACCAACCCGAAGAAGAAACATGGGAACATACCGCTGTGACTTATAGATTTAAGGCATATTTTCCTTGTCAATCCCGCGAAAGGTGGAATCCAGTCTCCCTCCGTCATTCCCGCGCAAGCGGGAATCCAGAAAGAAAAGAATGGATTATGTATCCAGTGCAGAAAACCGGAGAAAGGGAATCTGGATTCCGTGCCAAGCACGGAATGACAGAAATTAAATCAGTTGTTCAGCATTCTTACTGATAGAGAACTATATGTTTAAAAAAATACTTATAGCAAACCGTTCGGAAATAGCAGTCAGGATTATAAGGGCATGCCATGAGATGAACATCGAGGCAGTTGCCGTATATTCCGATGTGGACAGAAATGCACTGTACGTCAGGATGGCGGATGAGGCATATTATCTTGGACTGCCCCAGCCCTCGGAAAGCTATCTCAATATGGATAAGATCATAGCGACTGCTCAGACGTGCCACGCAGACGCGATCCATCCGGGGTACGGCTTCCTTGCAGAGAACACGGAGTTTGCGAGACGCATCATGGATGCTGGGATTACCTTTATCGGTCCATCCCCAGAATCCGTAAAAGCAATGGGCGATAAGATCAGTGCACGAAGACTTGCTAAAAAGGCGGGGGTAACGATCGTACCGGGAACCATAGATCCAGTACCAGATGTGCAGCATGCAAAAAAAACGGCAAAGGATATCGGCTATCCTGTCATGTTAAAGGCCGTTAACGGTGGCGGCGGCAAGGGCATGAGGCTCATCGAAAGGGAAGAGGATATGGAATCTGCCTTTGAGCGTGCATCTTCAGAGGCTTTAACAGCCTTTGGTGACGGCTCTTTATATATAGAAAAGCTCATCAAAGATCCCCGACATATCGAGTTTCAACTCCTCGGAGATAAATACGGCAATGTTATACACCTCAACGAAAGAGAATGTTCTATTCAGAGGAAACATCAGAAGCTTATCGAGGAAAGCCCGTCACCGGTTATGACGCCGGGAAAACGGGCAAAGGTCGGTGCAATGGCTGTAGCTGCTGCAAAGGCGGCAGGATACTACAATGCAGGAACCATTGAATTTATCATGGATAAAGAGGGAGAGCTTTACTTCATGGAGATGAACACAAGGCTGCAGGTAGAGCATCCGGTAACCGAGCTGGTAACGGGTATCGATATTGTGAAAGAACAGATAAGGATAGCAGATGGTCAAAGGCTGGCATACAAGCAGTCGGACGTCGCCTTAATGGGCAGTGCAATGGAATGCAGGATTGTTGCGGAGGATTCGTTGAATGACTTTGCTCCGACACCAGGCAGGATCTTTCATTTGCGGGAGCCGCAGGGAAACGGCGTACGCGTTGACAGCGGCGTGTACGAAGGTTTTGAAATACCGGGCTGGTATGATTCTTTAATAGCAAAGCTTCAGACACATGGTAAGGACAGGCAGGAGGCTATTGAGAGGATGCTCAGGGCATTGAGCGAATACAGGATTGTCGGTGTTTCAACGGCTATACCGCTTTATAAATGGATACTGAGGCATAAAAGGTTTATATCCGGGGACATCAACACAGGGTTTCTCGAACAGGAGATGGAAGGTTTTTCAAAGGATACATCCGAGTTTCGGATTATGGCAGCTATCACCGCGGGTATATCCTCTATGAGCCAGAATCATACGACTGTTCACGCCGCTCAGCAGACAGAAACTTCAAAGTGGAAGGCAGCGGGACGAATGAACAACCTGAGATAAACCCAAAGATCTACATTCCTACAATGTGGTAGCCTGCATCCACGAACAGTACTTCTCCGGTTATGGCACTGCTCATGGGAGAGAGGAGAAACAAGGCTACATCACCGACCTCGTCTGCCGTTATATTCCTTCCCAGGGGTGCCTTCTGTGGATAAATCTGCATCATCGTTGTAACGCCCTTTATGCCCCTTGCTGAAAGCGTATTGACAGGACCTGCAGATATGCCGTTCACCCTTATGTTGTTTTTGCCGAGTTCATAGGCAAGGTATCGTATAATATTTTCGAGGGCTGATTTCGCTATTGCCATAACATTATAGCCAGGAATTACAACCTGTGAAGCGATATACGACATTGCAATGATACTGCCGCCGTCTTTCATGAGCGGTACTGCCTGCCGTGTTAGCGAGATAAGGGAATAAGCGCTTACATCCAAAGCCGTTAAAAACCCCTGTTTCGTGGTGCTTTCTACAAAGCTACCTCCCAGTTCTTCTCTTGGTGCATATGCAACGCTGTGGACAAGCGTATGGAGGGTATCATGCTTCTTTTTTATCTGTTCGAACACACCTTTTATCATCTCTTCTTTCTGCACATCGCACTCGAACAACCCGAGAGGGTTAAGCTCTGGTATTACCTCTTCCACCCTTTCCTTCAGATCAGGGTTTGCATAGGTAAAATAAAGCTCCATGCCTGCCTGATGCAGCTTCCTTGCAATGTGCAGAGCTATGCTGTACTTGTTCACAACTCCAGTTACAAGTCCAACCTTTCCCTTGAGATCTATTGTGTACATATCGTTACCCCTTATTTTATAAAATTAACAAGCGCCCGATGGGATTTGAACCCATGACCTGCGGATTCGTAGTCCGACGCTCTATCCCCTGAGCTACGGGCGCAATGCAGTAAATACTTATAATACACCGTATTTATAAATACAATAGTTTATGAACCGCTGTTAGTAAATTGCTTGATTTTTAATTATCAACTAATATACTTAATTCTTATGCTAAATTACATAAGAAAATACACTGGTAATTGGGGCTTAAAGATCATTTATTTTATTGTTGCCCTTACATTTCTTGGAGGCTTTGGCGGTATATTCGGCATTATGAAAAGCTGCGGTACCGGCCTGTCCGAAGGTACAGTCGCAGTTGTAAACCGCAATGCAATATCTGTGGATGATTTTTCTCGTGCTTATAGAAATACCGTTAACGCGTATAGCAGAGAGTTTAAGGGTGAAATGACGCAGGATATGTTGAGTAAATTGAATCTTCCAAATCTGGTATTAAACAACCTAATATTTAATGAGGTTGCTACTCAAGAGGCACATGGTATCGGGTTGAGTGTTACAAAACAAGAACTCATGGATCAAATAGTAAATACCCCTACTTTTTTAAATAAAGATCATCAATTTGATCCAAGGATATATTACGCTGTACTGCGGGAAAACAATATAACGCCCGATAACTTTCAGGAGGAGGTTAGCAACGATGTACTTATACTGAAATTGAAGAGACTGTTTTATGATAATATTTTTTTGAGCAATAGTGAAATGAAGATATTAAATACCGTTGATAACATGCAACAGAAAAAAAGCACCGATCAGACAGCAGACCAGTTAAGATACAATATAGCACAATCAGCATATGATTCATGGATTAAAAGTATCGAAACCACTATGAGTATACAGACAAATAAAACAATACTTGCCAGGTTCACTCAGACCACGTATTAACCATAGCAAGCGGCAATAATCAAATATTATGGTTAGTGACAATATCAATACAACCCCATCTTTACAACCTACGCACGAACTCAGAAGAGACATTACGGTATGGGGATCTTACATGTGGGGATATGCAGATGTCGGTGCTGATATCTATGCTGCACTCGGACTTGTTATAGCAGCGGCACAGGGGGCTGCAAGCCTTGCGTTCGCGGTAGCTGGCATAGTTTATATCATGATCGGGTTTGCTTATACCGAGCTTGCTGCAACCTATCCTGTTGCAGGTGGAGGGCATTATTTTGCACTGCGAGGCCTGGGAGATTTCTGGGGATTTACAACAGGAGTAGCACTGTTGCTCGATTACACCATTGATATTGCACTGTTTGCAGTCGCGTCCGCAGGATATGTAAACTTTTTTTTGCCTTATTTTGGCATAGAGCCAACCCATTTTGTCTTTATACTTGGATCACTTAAGATCAATTATCTATGGCTCATGGAAGCCTTCTTTTTTATACTCTTCCTGATATGGCTGAATATCATCGGTATAAAAGAATCTTCGCTATTTAATGAACTGATTGGTGCTTTTGACATTACCATCGAATCATCGGTCATTGTATTCGGCTTCTTATTCGCATGGAAGCCGGAGTTCCTTGTTCAACAGTGGCAGACATCGTTCCCAACGCTTCATCAGTTTATGTACGGTTCATCGCTTGGCATTATCTCATTTGTGGGACTTGAATCTATCTCTCAGGCAGCACAGGAAACAAAACGGCCAGCAACTATAATACCACGGACATCTGTAACATTGATCTTTACCGTGTTTATTTTTGCAACCGCTTTCTCCACATTAAGCCTCGGCGTACTGCCGTGGCAAACCTTTGCACAGCATATCGGTGATCCTATTGCAACACTTGCACATGCAATCCCTTACGTAGGACTTATTGCCGGGCCGATAACGGCGCTGCTTGGTGCGACAATCCTGCTGATCTCGGCAAATTCGGGTGTTATGAGTGCATCGAGATTGACGTATTCCATGAGTGAGTTCGGTCTTATAACAAAATGGTTTGATAAGGTACATCCCAAATATAGAACACCTGTTAGAACAATCGTCGTTTTTTCCGGCATCGGTATGCTTGAGATGCTTCTATCATTCTTGACACCTCAGGCAATGGACACATTGGGGAACATGTATGCATTTGGTGCAACACTCGGGTACTTGATCGTATTTGTAGCCCTTATCAAACTGAGGTTTTCCGATCCGTATACCCCAAGGCCTTACAAAATGCCGCTCAACATAAAAATTCATTACAAGGACAGGATTGTCGATTTTCCTGTACTTGGTATTTTAGGATTCCTTGGTGTGGGCATGGTGCTGTTTGAGGTCATACTGACGCATAAAATAGGAAGGATCGCAGGTCCTGCATGGGTAATACTGGGTATACTTTACTACATCTACTTCAGAAAAAAGAACAACATGCCTATGACAAAAAGCATCGAGCGAAATTGGGAAGCTCATCAAATGGATGTGCTTGTCTCAGCAGAGGAATTCGACCTTGCAGAAGAATATAGGATTGCATTAAAAGAGCGTGATGAAAAACTTAAAAAGAATGCACAAATTAAAACTGACAGATAAGATCAAAACAATAAACAGCGGCCTATTTGTTGTAATAGGTGTAATAATTATTATGCGCTCTTCAGCTTTATCAGCAGGCATTCATATCTGGCTTCCACTGTTGGTTGGCATAAGCTTTATAGCATTCGGCATATATAGAATCAGATTTATCTTAAAATATCTGAGAGGCGGACAATGATCCAATCAACACTTGGTACTATTATTGCAGTGATATTCCTGATATCCATTACATCGCTTCTATGGTGGATGCTCCACGTTCCCCCTATGATAACTCAGGTAGTTGCAAGAGCACACCGGGAGGTAGAGGCATTAAAAAATATACTTGTACCGACACAGGGAATGGCATATTCGGAAAGGGGCGTGGAGCTTGCGTGCAGGCTTGGCACGGTGCAGAATGCAACCCTTATATTTGCTTATGTCATCGAAGTGCCAAGGACACTGCCTTTAAACGCTGAAATGGAGGATGAGGATAAGCATGCTAAAGAAGCTATCTCTCATGCCGATGAACTTGCAGCATTGCATAAGATGAAAAACAAATCTCTTATCGTACGATCACGTTCAGCGGGTGAAGAGATCGTAAAACTGGCCAAGGAGCAAAATGCGGATGTTATTGTCATGGGGATAAAACAGCATATCGGACTCAAGGAGAACATACTCGGCAGGACATCGGATATAGTTCTAAGAAAGGCACCTTGTGAGGTAATCATTGATAAATTACCAGGGGAGGAGGCGTAAATGCGTGTAGTCATAATAGGTTCTGGCAGGCTTGGTTCAAGGCTTGTCAGTGTATTTTCTAAAAGAGGCAACAGCGTCCTTGTCGTAGAGCAAAATGAAAGTAAATTCATGTACATCGAGGACAAACAAGGGGTCGAATTCCTTGTGGGTGACAGTGCGGATGAAAAGATCATAAGACAGGCATTGAAAAAGCCAGCGGATCTTGTACTTGTAGTTACGGGAAACGATTACACGAACATTATGATAGCACAGAAAATTAAAATAATAGATAAAACAATAAAGGTTATCATGAGGTTGTTTGACGTAAACCTTGTTACCGTATATGAGGAGCTTGGAATAGAAGTTGTATGTCCTACAAGTCTTACCATTGATGCACTACTTAAAATGCCTGGGCTATCATAAGGGAGGAATATGTATATCATAATTGTTGGAGCCAGTAAGTCGGGTATTAATCTTGCAAAAACGCTCTTATCCGGGGACCACGAGGTAATCATTATCGATCAGGACAAAGCAAAGGTAACAGCATTATCAGAAACATTTGGGGATGCCATAATGCTCGGCAATGGTGCCAACGCCTCTGTTTTAAAGTTTGCCGGCGCTAACAGGGCTGATGTCGTAGCTGCTCTTACGGGTGATGATGCAACAAATCTTGTTATCTGCCAGCTTACGAAATTGATGTTTATGACACCGAGGACCATATCAAGGGTTTCCGATCCTGCAAACGAGGAAATATTCCAGAGTATCGGCGTGGATGCAATAGTCAATTCAACAAGGATACTCAACTATCTTATCGAAGAACAGGTGCAGGCAGGAGATGTTGTCGTTCCTTTATTCCCGCTCAAGGGTGGAGATGTAGAACTTGTTCAGGTTGCTGTTCCAAAAGGATCATATATCATTGACAAAAAGATAAAAGATCTTGGGTTTCCCGAGGGAATCATTATTGTATCTATTTACAGAGACGACAAAACGCTCATTCCAAAGGGCGAAACAAGTTTTAAACAAAATGATAACGTTATAGCTATTGTTAAAAAAGAGCATATAGATAAAATACAACAGATGTTTAAGGGGTCGTAATAACTATCCTTTTTATTCATTTTCTTTTAACTTCCGTAAGATATGGCTGTAAACGGTATTTGAAAACAGCATGGATAGGTGTCCTTTAAAAGGGATAGAGTCATTTTCCATATTATCCATAAAGGCATTTTCAGGAGGCACTATAAGGTTATCAAGCGTTGACCATATTGCATATGTCGGCGGTATTGGTTTTTTATTAAGTTCATTTAAAAACTCGCTACCGGGTACCATTTCTCTTGCATTTTTGCCGCTGCCCAACACTGCGATACGTGTGCCTTTGTGCGGGCTCGAAATGGTTATAAGTTTTTTTACCCTTCCTATACCGCGTGGGGAGTTGCTGTAATATCTTGATACAAGTCCACCCATGCTGTGGCATACAAAATACGCCTCTTTATCTCCTGTTTTATCCGCTATCTCATCCATCTTGTCCGCCACACGCTCGGATAGTTTGGTAATGGACAATGCCGGAGGATAAAGATTAACCGTAAACACCCGAAAACCATCAAGCACAAGTCTTAAATGTATATAAAAAAAACAAGCCCTATTCATCATATATCCGTGCACGAGCAGAACAGACGGATATTGTGTGTTATTCTTTTTTAGGAACATATAATCATAGTTTATAAAACCAAGACCATAGGTTATGAGCGTAATAAAAGTAATAATCGCTTCTTCAAAAACATCTATTGCAATCTTTGAAACGTGCTCAAAAGACTTTTTATTCGAATTCAAAGCATCATAAATTACTATTGAAAACTGATTAATTACAAGCAAAAGGACGATGATAAAAATCCATGCAAGAATATTTAATACGATCATAACTTACCTCTCTTTTTAAGAACAAGTGCCTCTATAACTTCCGGTACCTTCTGCAGCAGTATAAGAAGCTCACCTATATTGGTAGAAGCAAATTCGTCTGCTCCATTGTCACCATACAGCATTTGTACTACTTTCCCCATAAAATGTACAGGTATGATTACAACCGTTTTTGGTTGCCCTCCGCCGAGAAGGAGGAAAAAATCCTTATTGAGTTCCGTTGGCTTGAGAGATCCTACAAAATGTGCGCCTGTGTCGTTAACAAATTTAAAGACAGAAGGTTGATCGAGAGGTATGACGAGTTGTTTTATATTAAAGCGGTTTACACCCTCACCTGCTCCTTCCCATCCTATTGCCATGCCTTTTTGAATAATAAAGATTGCTGCCCTTTTGAATATGGTTAATGCGTAACCGAGTACAACCGCTGCTATATCATCCCTTGATTTTGAATCCGAAATTATCGTAATTGCATCTTGCAGGTTAATAGGATGTTTCAGCCTGAGTGTTTCCTCGATTTCCATCTCATCGGATAGTTCCACAGTTGTCTTATCGGACTCAACTCCAGATGACTCAGCCTTAAACATTTTTTGGAAATCTTCCTCGGTGGTAAGTTCTTCATTATTCGGAAGCGGTGTTAATTGTAAATTATCCCTTGCCTGTTCTTGCGGCTGCTCCACGATTTTTTCATCCGATTTTTGTTCGGTAGAGGCAGTCTTTTTACTTAGTTTGTCGGATAAAAACTGTTTTGTGTCCTGTTTTGATAATGTAATGTATCGCAGGTCCCTTTTGATAGAGTAATATTTTTCTAACAAAACGAGGAAATGTATCTCTGAGATCACGTGAAGTTTTATATTCAAACCGGTAACAAATGAAAGCTCATCTATGGCATCAAGACGGCTAGGATCCATCATAATAACATACAAATGTTTATCTTTATAATCGAAGGGTATTACCTTCAATCTTTTTACAAGATTGACAGGAATAAGTTTTAATATATTTGTTTTTATATTGTTTAGCTGTTCCATGGGTACCGATGGTAGGCGATGATACAAAGCCAGATATTTCTCAAGCCCATCTTCCGTAAGTGCACCTGATTCTATAAGGTTGGTTCCAAGCCTGCCACCAAAAATGACCTGGGCATTTATAGCCTCGTTGAGCTGATCATTTGTTATAGCTTTTTGTTTTAAAAGAAATTCTCCGAACATAATAACATATTATCAGAGTTTGAACTAAAATGCTATAAAAGTTAACCCGAAAAATGCAATAAGGAAGTTTACTTATTTGCTTGGGGTACCCATGCAGTCAGGCTTGGTCAGGCACTCAATGATATTTTGCTATCATTCTTCTGAAGCTTTCATCTTTGCATAGGGTAGCTTCACTCAATCTTTCAGCAGCTCTCTTGCAATCATAAACCTTTGAATCTCTGATGTGCCTTCGAAAATCCTATATGCCCTAATATCCCTGAACATCCTTTCTACCTTTGTTTCTTTCATAAACCCCATGCCTCCATGCAATTGAAGCATACGGTCTGCAACCTTGAACGCCGATTCCGTCGCAAACAGCTTTGTCATACTTGACTGTATGCGAATGTCCTCTCCATGATCAAACCTGTAAGTTGCATCTGCGAGCATCCTATCTGCCGCATACAGTTCCGTCGCGCTGTCAGCAAGCATCCACTGAATTGCCTCGAATTCCGAGATTGGCTTCCCGAACTGTTTTCTGAGCTTTGCATATTCAACACCCATAGATAAAAGCCTTTCGCCAATACCTATTGCCGATGCGGCTGCAGAAAGACGTCCCTCATTAAGGGTCTTCATTGCTATTTTGAAGCCGCCGCCTATACCGCCAATGAGATTTTTATCAGATACAAAACAATCTTCAAAAATCACCTCTGCCTGTAGCCAGCCCTTGCCGCCCATTGTGTTGTGTATGTTTCCTATACTGAGGCCTTTTGAGCCCTTTTCTACTATGAATGCGGTAATCCCGCCTTTTGCTTTTTTTTCTTTGTCAGTTACTGCTATAACAGTAAAGATATCTGCAATAGGGGCATTTGTTATAAAGTGCTTCATGCCGTTAAGCAACCATCCACCATCAACCTTGTTCGCTGTAGTTGCTATGGCTGATGCATCTGATCCTGCGCCTGGCTCTGTTAGTGCAAATGCAGATATATACTCCCCACTTGCAAGGAGGGGTAGATAATGTTTTTTCTGCTCTTCTGTACCGTCATTTACTATAGCCATTGAGCCTATGCCGTTATTGACACTCATGATAGCCCTGATTGCATCGTGAGATTTAGACAATTCCTTGAGTGCGTAACAGTAATCCATCAGATTCATTCCTGAGCCGCCATAAGCGATTGGTATACGCAGACCAAATAGTCCAATGTCCTTCATTTTCTGGATTAGCTGTGCTGGAAGTCTGCCAGTATCTTCAATAGAATCTTCCACCGGCATACATTCGTCTTTGACAAACCTTTCTATTACCTCTATGAAATGCCTTGCTTCCTGTGTGATCCTGTCATCCATAAGATCCTCCATTGTTATAAAAAACACACGATATCATCGAATAAATAAAGGCGAATACAGAATTACATCCCATTCGTAACTCTTATTATGACGTCGTTATTTTTTCGTCTGCACCCTTTCTATATATTTACCTTCCGTAGTATCTACTTTAATCCTTGTTCCAACCTCTACAAATTGTGGAACCTGAACAACGAGCCCTGTTTCGAGCTTTGCAGGTTTCGTCGTGTTGGTTATGGTTGCAGTTCGGAGATTAGGCTCTGTTTCGATAACCTCTAACTCAACTGTCATAGGCAGTTCTATATTGATCGGTTTTCCTTCATAAAATGAGATAGCTATCTTTGAATTCGGTACTATATATTTTATGGCTTCACCAACAATATCTTCTCCTAAGGCCAATTGCTCATAGTTTTCTGTATCCATAAACACATAATGATCGTCCTCTTTATAAAGATATTCCATCTCTTTTTCATCAAATGTAACCTTCTCTACCTTGTCTTCAGGACGGAATCTATTTTCGAGATTCGAACCTGTTTTAATGTTCTTTAGCTTCGTTTGGACCATACCACGCCAGTTTCCAGGCGTAACATGATTTATACTTAAAACTCTGTAAAGGTCTTGGTTAAACTCTATAATCATACCGACCCTTATCGCCGTTGATGGTATAAGCATACCTGCCTCCTAAAAAAATTTCTTCCGAGTTTTAGAGCTTAACAACAATTTTTAGAAATATGCAAGGATTTTTTATATTCGGCACTATCAAGACTTTTTGAGTATCGGCGGAATCGTTGCAATACCCCATGCTACAACAAATTCAACATCATATAAAACTGATGAAAAGCATTGAAAACTGTTTACGTTATCAATCTAATTCTACTTCAGCATAAGCATTATTTATAACCTCTTCGCCTGTCTGTCTTTTTGCGATTAATTCGCAGTATGCCATATTGTTCTCGATTTTTATCACCTTTCCCGTTATTGTTATTGTATCTTCCGGAATTACAGGTTTGGCAAATCTTACCTTTAATTTTTTTACCTTGTATGGATCATGTGACCATTCAGACACAGTTTGCATTACAAACGCCATGGTACATAAACCCTGAAGTATAGCCCCACCAAGCCCGACCATCTTACCGAATTCCGCATCTATATGGATTGGATTAAAATCTCCCGAAGCCCCAGCATAGAAAATAGGTCTGTATTTATCAACTTCTTTCTGTAAAGTGAATACATCCCCTATTTTTGCATTTAAAGCCATACAAGCCTCCTCTAATTATTTCCTTATTATGAATGTCCATTTCCCTTTTGTCACGATACTTCCATCTGATTTCTTCTTTGCAATAGCCCCCGCAATGACGAAATCCTTGTTTCCTTTTTCATATATGTCTTCTATATAAGCCTCCGTGACTATTATATCGCCGGGTCTTACAACATTTACAAACTCGAACTCCTGTTCTCCATGTACAAGCATAGGCAGATTTAATGCGAGTTCGCTATCAAACATAACTCCACCAACGGCATCCTTCGTATAAACAACAGCGAACATTGGCGGCGCTATTAATCCCTTGTAGGGACTCTGCATTGCTTTTTGTTCGTCAATGTAGAGAGGATTCAGGTCACCTATAGCTGTTGCATATTCTTTGACCTTTTCCTTGCATATCTCATACTCTACCGGAGGATATTTCTTGCCAATAAATTTTTTATCTACAGCCATCTTTTTTACCTCCTAAATTTTTATTATAACATGTAATCCATTATCTTTATCATTTTTAAAACTTACCCCATTACGCTCATACCGCGTTTCGCATCTCACATGCGTTTTATTAATAAAAACTATAACCTTAAAGCTACGAACAACCTATTCAAGCTTGACAAAATTGTCAAATAATATATACAAAAATCATCTTTTCATGAAAAGATCCAAATTTTACAGCGGCAGATACGCTCTGCCGCTGTTTTGGGATGTTATTTAATAAACCAAAGATGTGTTAAATTAACTAAGGTGCTTGCTTACAAGCTTCGTCATTTCAAACATTGATACAGTTTTCTTCCCTCCGAAGACAGCTTTCAGGTTCTCGTCAGCGTTGATATTTCTCTTATTTTTGGTGTCCTGTAGCTTGTTTTTCTTGATGTATTCCCAGAGCTTTTTTACCACCTGAGTTCTTGGCAGCGGCTTACCTCCTACTACCTTTGCCAGTTCAGCGCTGATCTCCATGGGTTTCATGAATTCAGGATTTGGCTTCCTTTTTGATTTTGAAACCTTTTTCTTTGTAGCCATTTTCTCCTCCTTTATTATTTTAAGATGCTTTTTGCATCCGAATTATTCAAAGCAACGTCCAGCGTTTCACCCCTTTAAGGAGTAATAACTTAAGTCTTTATTCTATAGATCCTGTAGTATAAAAAGCATATACCTCATAAAAATACAATATATTTTTTTATCCCCAAATTTTTATTGCATTTTAGGGGTTAATGATGATAGGAAAAAAAGATGAAATTTACACAAACATTTATACCAACCTTAAAGGAAGCACCCAAGGATGCGGAGATTATAAGCCACAAACTTTTGTTCCGTGCAGGGCTTATCAGGAAGCTTTCGTCCGGTATATACTCATATTTACCCCTTGGTTTAAGTTCCATACAGAAGATCTCGAACATCGTAAGGAAGGGTATGAGTAAATGGGGCGCTCAGGAGGTTTTACTGCCGCTTGTCATACAAAAAGACCTCTGGGAGGAAAGCGGCAGGTGGCAGGCATACGGCAAAGAGCTATTGAGATTTCAGGACAGGCATGAAAAATGGTTTACCATAGGCCCGACCCATGAAGAGGTGATTGTCGATCTAGTTCGCAATGATATTAAGTCATATAAACAACTGCCTCTTAACCTCTATCAGATTGCCCCGAAGTTCAGAGACGAGATCAGACCAAGGTTCGGTCTTATGCGAGGTAGGGAATTTATCATGAAAGACGGCTATAGTTTTGATATGGATGAGACACATGCGAATGAAACATACCAAAAAATGTACGAAGCATACAATTGGATATTCAAACAATGCGGGCTCAATTTCAGGGCTGTTGAGGCAGATACAGGAACCATAGGCGGAAAATTTTCGCATGAGTTTATGGTACTTGCAAATACCGGTGAGGAAGCCATAGTTTACTGTGATGCATGCGGGTATGCTGCGAATGTGGAGAAAGCGGAAATCGGATATCCATGTTCCGGTACAGACGTAGGAAGTAGCGGCACAGAAGGCGAAGCAAATCCTGCACCTGCTTTGGTATCAACGCCAGGCAAACATACCGTTGATGAGGTTTCCAGATTCCTCAATGTTGAGTCTTCAAGCATAATAAAAACGATGATTATAAAAACGGACGATACCTTTGTTGCTGCTCTTGTACGCGGTGACAGAGAGATGAACCTGATAAAATTGAAAAATGCGCTGAACGCGGACGATGTACAGTTTGCTAATGATGCTGACTGTGTAAGGATCACCGGAGCGCATGCTGGCTCAATAGGTCCTATCGGGTTGAATATAAAGATCATCGCTGACAGAGAAATAATGAACGTGCATAACGCCGTTGCCGGTGCAAATCAGGACGACTACCATTACAAAGGTGTGAATCCAACCAGAGATTTTAAACCATCTCTGGTTGCGGATATCCGGAACGCTGTTGCAGGCGATGCATGTCCGCGATGCCTTAAGCCTTTAAGTATAACAAGGGGTATTGAAGTAGGTCATATATTCAAGCTCGGCACAAAATATTCACATAAGATGCATGCCGAATTCCTCGATGAGAGCGGCGTGTCAAGGCCTTTTGTTATGGGGTGCTACGGTATAGGCATCGGCAGAACACTTGCAGCTTCTATAGAACAAAACAACGACAAAGATGGAATTATTTTCCCGATCACAATTGCTCCGTATGAAATTGAGCTTATAGCCATTAACATGAAAGATAAGTATATAACGAATACCGCAGAGGCTATTTATAATGAGATGTTGGGTAATGGTTTTGACGTTATATATGATGACAGGGATATCTCGCCTGGTATGAAGCTGAAGGATGCAGACCTTCTTGGTTTTCCCATAAGGATAATTATCGGTGCAAAATTCAAGAACGAGGGAACCATAGAAATCAAGATCAGAAAGACAGGAGAGGTTCTGACAACGGCAAAGCAGGAATTGTTCGAAAAAATAACCGCACTACGTAAAAGCCTTTTGCCATAACTCGAAAATTACGATAAGGGGATCTTTATCATAAATGTTGCACCTTCACCCTTTTTACTGCTAACCGAAATCTCGCCTTGAAGCTCTTGGATAATATTTTTTACTATGGCGAGTCCGAGCCCTGTGCCTTTGCCTGCCCCCTTGGTGGTAAAGAACGGATCGAATATCTTATCAATGTATGCCTTTTCTATACCTTCTCCAGTATCCGTAATCTCAAACGTGAGCTGCCCCTGATGTGCCTCGGCCCTTATGGACAGCCTTCCGTGATCATGCATCGCATCAACGGCATTTATTATAAGATTTAAAAGTACCTGACGTAATTTTTCATAGTCCACTTTACACACAGTACCGGATGCGACATCAATCGATATATCGATATCTCTCAGATCTCTGCTGAGCCCCGTACTTGTTATTACATCTTCGCAAAGAGACTTCACATTGACATCGCTAAAAATGGTTGGTTTTTGTCTAACATATAAAAGCAGTTGTTTTATCAACGCATCTATTCTATAGGCTTCGTTGAGAGAGCGGCTTATGATATCCACTCTTTGGTCCAATCTTGTGGCTAATTTCTGATCAACTGCTTTGCCCTCGGATACAATACTTGCCTTTTCTGTTTCAAGCAGGGAAATTATAGCGCTAAGCGGATTGCCTATCTCGTGAGATATAGCCGAAGCAAAACTACCTATTGTGGCAAGTTTTTCGCGTTTTATAACAAGAGATTGTGTTTCTTTTAATTCTCTAATGGTATCTTTTAGATGCTGTTCCTTTGCCTGAATGGTTGATGTCATTGTATTGAACGCCTTTACGATTTGGTGAAGTTCCGCGGCATCCGGCATATCCTTTATTTGAGGATACTCACCGTTGCTTACCCCTTCAACAGCTTTTTCGAACCTGCGTAGAGGCATAATGGCATAACGGTCGATTATAAACCAAGCAACAATAGTTAAAACAAAGAAATTAAGTAAAATATATGCACCGAGAATCTCTATAAGAAGAAGGAGCCTTTTCGTAAGGTACGGGCCGTTTGATACAATGACAAGGTTAATGCAATTGCCGTTAGAAGCGTAAATGGGTGATACGCTCATAAGGCGCATGTTTGGCATATTTACAAAACCATATTTGCAGCCTTTGAGGAGTGATTGCACTTTGTAAGCAAATGCCGGAGAGAGGCCCTCTATTATTTTTGCAACAGCGGCGTTGTTATTGTTCGTTGCAAGCATTATACTTGAAAACAGAGGAGAAACATTGGCTGTTTGTGCAGTTTTTACAATTTTTTGAAGGTTAGATCCGTTTTTTTGTATCTGGCTCTGAATAAGCATTGCTGTTGTTTTTGCTTCATCTAAAAATTGATTTAAAATATTATTTTTCTGGATCTGATAAAGCACCATTCCCATCAAGATTAGTGCCGTTGCTATGACCGTACTCTGAATAAGTATGACCCTGATTCTCAATCCCTTAGGCATAGCCTATCATCCTTAGGTAACTATGTATAAGGATCTGCCCGTAAAAGAGATAACTGATGGCAGATGCTGATATAAAAGGACCATAAGGAATAGCATATCTTCTGCCCTTACCAGCAAGCAATACCAGTAATACCCCTACGATTGAGCCTATGAAGGCACTTATGATGATAGTATACAGTACCGCTTCCCAACCGAGAAACGCCCCGATCATTGCCATAAGTTTAACATCGCCCATACCCATACCTTCTACGCCTGTAACTGCCTTATAAATAAAGGCTGTCGAAAAAAGTATCCCTGCGCCGGTCAGTATGCCGATTGCGGCATTGATGGGATTATTTATACTAACGAAAAAGCTTGCTGCAAATCCTATTATAATGCCGGGATACGATATGGTGTTTGGAATAATCCTGTAATCGATATCAATGAACGTAATTGCTATAAGACATGCAGACAGTATAAAAAATACTATAAAGTCAACATTGAATCCGTATTTTATGAAAAGGCCCGCGGCAGTCAGCCCTGTTATAAGTTCAACTGCAGGGTACCTTAGAGAAATCCTGCTTCCGCAGTATCTGCACTTGCCGCGAAGGATGATATAACTTAACAAAGGTATATTATCATACGGTTTTATCGGTTTGCCGCAGATTGGGCAGTGAGATGGGGGGCTTACAATTGATTGGTTATCAGGCAGTCTGTAGATCACTACATTGAGAAAGCTTCCAATGATAAGACCAAAGATAAAAACAAATACAACAACCCCGGCAATCATTGTGCGTCTTGAATTCTACGTCCTGAGTTTTGAATCTTTGTTCCAGAATTTTTAACTTTTAATTTTGAATCTTGAATCTTTTTGAAGCTTTCTACAACTTGTTTCTGCTGTTCAACGGTGATCTCCGGATACAGGGGAAGGCTTAGAACTTCTTTTGCTGCAAGTTCAGTTTGCTTCAAACTTCCCTTTTTATAGCCGAGATATTTGAAAACAGGCTGTAAGTGCAAGGGGATAGGATAGTAAACCTCTGTTCCAATCCCGTCTTCTTTTAATGATTGTCTTACGCTGTCTCTATTTTTTATACGTACCGTGTATTGATGGAAAATATGCGTTAGATCATCCGGCACGTCTGGACATTTAATGTTTTCTGTAAGTTCTGCCTCAGCGAATAGCTCATTGTATCTTTTTGCGAGTTCCATCCTATTATGATTCCACTGTTCTATATGATTAAGCTTTACAGACAGCACGACGGCCTGAAGTGCATCGAGTCTGCTGTTTATACCGGGATATTTGTGAACGTATCTTTCTGGCGAACCATGTGCTCTAAGCATTCTTAAAAGTGCTGCAAGTTTGGCGTTATCCGTTACAATCATGCCTCCGTCACCCGCACCGCCAAGGTTTTTTGTTGGATAAAAAGAAAAACAGCCGATGTCACCTATTGTTCCTGCTTTTTTGTATCCATTTCTGTAGATGCTTCTGGCCCCGAATGCCTGCGCAGCATCCTCTATAACATACACATCGTATTTTTTTGCAAGCCTCATGATACCTTCCATATCAGCACTCCTGCCGTATAAATGAACAGGCAGTATTGCTTTTACATCACGATTTTTTTTCAACGCCTGCTCAATTGCGAATACCGATATATTGAATGTAGCAGGTTCTATGTCCACGAACAACGGAATGCCCCCAAGCCTTGTTATTGCCGAGGCCGTTGAAAAGAAGGTAAACGGGGTTGTTATTACCTTGTCACCTTTTTTAATGCCTATGGATAACAGTGCTATCAATAATGCATCGGAGCCAGATGCTACGCTGATAGCATGCTTGATACCAAGGTAGTCCGCACATGCATTTTCAAACTCGCTGACAAAATTTCCCATGACGAATTGCTGTGTTTCAAAAACCTGTTTGACTCTCTCGAGAATTTCGGAATTCAACCTTTTGTATTGCTCTGATAGATCCAATTGTTTAATCATCTTATATTTCCTTTCTTTAAATTTCTTAACCATAATTCAAGGGATAAAAAAAGCCATAATTTTAAGCCATGGTCACGTACACCGTTTTGATGCTCATCAAAAATTTTCTTAATTTCTTTTGCGTTGAGATAGGTGTTGATCCTTGGGTTACCGGATATAATATGTTCTTCCATGTAGGGTCTTAGCCTTGTTCTAAACCATGTACCCAGAGGTACTCCAAACCCCATCTTGCCGCGGTGCATCACCTCTTTCGGTAGGATATCCTTGAACGTTTGTTTGAGATTGTATTTTGTATTGAAACCTTTCAATTTCAAATTGTCCGGAATGGTAAATGCATATTCAATGAGCTCCTTGTCAAGGAAAGGCGATCTTCCCTCAAGGCTGTTTGCCATGGTCATCCTGTCCATTTTAACAAGCAGATCATCGGGTAGATATGTTTTAAAATTAAGATAGAGCAGTTGCGTCAATAGTGATGTTTTTTCCAAACCATTCAGGTGTCGTGTGAAGTAAGAATACACATCATCCTTATAGGTATCGTTAACGGATCCGGAGAATACCATTGGATTGACGATGTTTATGATATCGTCAAACCTTATGTACGATACCCAGTTTACATATCTTTCCAGGAACGTCTTATTTAAAACAGAAAGCAGCCGTTTTGACCTTGACAGCAGATTCTTTTCCGAATGAAGAGCAGGGATAAGTCCGGACATATCGGAAAACAATTTACGTATGAAAGGGGGAATTTTCTCCGACATAGTTGCTGCGATAAATCTTGTATACCCTGCAAACAGTTCATCGCCGCCATCGCCGTTGAGAGCAACGGTTACATGTTGCCTTGTAAGGTTGGCTACGATATAGGTTGGTATGGCCGATGCATCACCGAACGGTTCATCGTAGTGATATATGATTTTATCTATCAGATCCATGGTTGACGGCGTAACGACGAAAACATGATGGTCTGTTTTGAATTTTTTTGCGACGATATTTGCATAAGCCGTTTCATCATACCGCTCATCTTCAGAAAAGCCTATTGAGAATGTTTTTACCGGCGTTTCTGTAAGCCTGCTCATAAGGCCTGTCACAATACTTGAATCTATGCCGCCGCTCAAGAATGCCCCAAGAGGGACATCCGCTATAAGTCTGTTCTTTACTGCCTCTGTAAGCTTAAACCTGAGCCATGGATCATCTTTCGTGTATTCACGCACTGGTGTGTCATTGTTCAAGATGTGTTCCTTTAAAGACCAGTACCCTTTTATTTCTATGTTTCCGCTATCCTTGGAAACAGCGTAGCTCGCCGGTGCAAGCTGGTTTATTCCTTTATAAAAGGTCTGTGGCGGCATGGCATAACCAAACACGAGATAGAATGGCAAGGTCTGTTCGTTTATGGTTATATCTTTTTGAGGAAGCAAAGATAGAATAGCCTTTATCTCGGAGGCAAATATCAATTTCTTTCTGTCATAATAATAATATAGCGGTTTTTTCCCGACCCGGTCCCTCGCAAGTATAAGACTGCGCTTTCTCTGATCATATATTGCTATGGCAAACATACCATCGAGCATTGCTATTGCTTCTTCTCCATATTCTTCGTAAAGATGTACTATAACCTCTGTGTCGCTGTTTGATACAAAGCGGTGGCCATGTTTCAGTTGATTTCTCAGCTTTATAAAGTTGTAAATTTCTCCGTTAAAGATAACCCATACATCCATGGTCTCGTTTGACATCGGCTGATTTGCTGAGGCAGATAGATCTATTATTGAAAGCCTTCTGTGACCGAGACCAATGCTTGGAATACCGTTATTATCTATATAAATGCCTGAGGCATCAGGCCCTCTGTGAACAAGCTTATTCGCAGCCGCTTCAAGCACCTGTTTATCGATCTTTTCTCCATCGAAACATGCCATACCAACAATACCGCACACTACTCTATCCTCCCCAACAGATAATAACCCAGCAGCTTAAAATATTCCATCATTACAAATCTTGCCTCGCGTATCCTGTTTTTTATGCTGCCTTCCGTACCATACGGTTTATGGGAAGCGAAGTTGTAGATTCGTACGCCCGTCCCCTTGAACAGTTTTTTTGCAACGAGGTAAGCCCGCAACTGATGATATGGTGATGTGACAATCATAATAGACTTGAACCCGCGTTTTAAAACGATAGGCTTTGAAAAGAAAAAGTTTTCATACGTAGTTCTGGCATTTGGTTCTATGATTATGGCGCGTTTCGGTATATGGAAATGCAGGGCTATCTTTGATAAGAATTCAGCATTGTCCCCTCCAGCACCGTACCCAGTGAAAATTATATACGGAGCATATCCCTGCTTATAAAGCTCAATTGCTTTTTTTGTACGCAAAAAATAAGGTTCTGTATCTCCGCTCAACACAATGATAGCGTCTGCATGATGCGGTGTATCTCCTAAGTATAGTATTCTTTCCAGATAAGGATAGATAAAGAACATCGCTACCAGCAAAACAATTAACACAACAAATGTATAAACCAATAAACGTTTCACAAGGTGTTACTATACAGTAAACGCAATCCCGCGTCTACAAGAAGAGGTAAAAGAAGTTTGTTACAAAATAAATTCAGCAAAAAAACCGTAATACTCTAAAAAATTGGACATATTCAAGAAGAAGATTTATCTTTGGATATTACGATATCATAATTCATGTGAATGGAAAGTATATAAATAAATGGCTGTAAGAGACAGAGATAAAGATTATAAATGGTGGGTTCTTGTAATAGTTGTAATCTCCAGTTTTATGAGCGTTCTGGATAGTTCCGGCATGAACATAGCCCTGCCTCATTTCATGGTTGCATTCGGTATAAACATGGATCAGGTTGAGTGGATTACAACAGCGTACATGCTTGCCTTTGCCATATTCATATTGCTTGCAACGTGGATTAAGAATGTGTTCGGTCTAAAACAGACGTTTTTGTTTGGTTTGGTATTTTTTGTACTCGGTTCATTTCTGTGCAGCTTTTCCTGGAGTCTCGATTCCCTTATATTTTTCAGGATAATTCAGGCAATAGGTGCTGGTGCAATTACCCCAATAGCCGTAACAATGTTATCTGAGGTATTTCCAAAAGAGGAGAGGGGATTCGCCCTTGGTATGTGGGGCGCCGGAACTACAATTGCACCGGCAATAGGACCCGCATTGTTTGGATATATAATCGATCATATTGGCTGGCGTGCATTATTTTATATAAATATTCCAATAGGTATGCTCACCTTATTCTGGGGCATAATGGTACTTAAACCATCGAAAAGTAACCCAGCACTTCTTAGGTCTTTTGATTTTATAGGGTTTATAACATTCTCTTTATTTGTAAGTACCCTGCTGGTTGTTTTACAAAAGGGACAGGAAAAAGGATGGTCATCCGATTATATAATGCGTTTAGCGGTAATTTCTTATTTTTCTTTTTTCGCATTCATTATGACAGAATTTATGGTTAAAAGACCTATTATGGATCTTTCTATATTCAAAAATTATAATTTCACGTTGTCGAATATCATGGGCATAACAAGATCAGTGGCATTGGTAGGAAGCGGATTCATGATGAGTATGTTCTTTCAAGATATTATGTCCTATTCTCCAACTACAGCCGGAATGATGATAATCCCTCAGGCACTTGCCTTAAGCCTAAGCATGCCTTTTGCCGGAAGGATCGCAGATAAAATAGGATCAAAACCGCCCTTGATAGCAGGGACTATCTTAACCGCCGTGTCATTGTATTATTTTCGTTATCTATCCGTTTTTTCAAGTGATCAATTTATCTTTACCGATCTGATAATTAGAGGATGCGGTATAGGGTTTATGATGGCTCCGTTGACAAATTCAGCTATTAACGCCTTAGAACCGGAACAGGTCAATTTGGGCTCCGGCATACTGAATCTCCTGATAAGGATCGGCAGCTCTATCAGTATAGCTATGATGGGAACTATTGTAGAAGACAGAACAGATTTTCATATGTCGACATATACTGGCAGTATGGCATATAACTCACCGATCTGGACTACGGAACTTGACAAAATAAAAACTTATGTGATTTACAGAGGAAGCAGTTTTTACAATGCATCAATTGCAGGCAAGGGTATATTCATAGGAGACTACATGAAAAAATGGGCAGCCATAAATGCCTACGATGATGCGTTTATTATTGCTGCATTGTTTGTCGGTGTCAGTATAATCCCTGCTTTTATGTTGAAAAACATAATTTACAGAAAGAGTAAAACAAAAGATAGTTCTGTAATCGAATCGGATTAAACCGGAAAAATACAATCACGCAAATTTATTGTATAGATCCGGCAGAATAGAGGCAAGATGCGTAAACTCTATTTGGTCGTGCATTTGGAAAACGTGAAATGTCCATTCCCAACTCAGATGGGTCCACAAAGCTTATTTCAATGTCGTTTTTTCGGGTCTTCTCCAAAGTGAGTGGGTAACTTCAAGCATTTTTATATCTCTTTTAACATACACGTAAGGATTTTGAGCCGTAAATATTCCTCGTCTCTTAAG
>JABEBX010020505.1_pt1 | contig 30121 bp, 23 predicted proteins | sample 7245971 | NCBI WGS metagenome assembly JABEBX01 (sample SAMN14506365, study PRJNA622280) | hot springs metagenome | biome: hot spring [ENVO:00000051]|acidic hot spring [ENVO:00002120]; feature: spring [ENVO:00000027]|sediment [ENVO:00002007]; material: sediment environment [ENVO:01001048]... | reverse complement strand
AGCTCCTGATTGTTGCCGCAAATGCGATTGCGAAGCCATGGGGGATTTGCGTGCGCGAATAACTTAAGTTATTGTAGGAGTCGAGCTTTCGTCTTGAATATGGAGGTCCGCTGTCCGATTTTCTTCGGAGAGGCTTGGCTGACCGCCATTTTTGATGATTGAACTCGACCTTCGGGTACAGCATCTGCTTATTTACTGCCCGCGCCCCGCACAAGGAGGCTTTCGATGAGCGCAGAGATTATTGACAGGCTGCATTTCGCCTTCACCGTCACCTTTCATTACCTGTTTCCACAACTCACCATGGGCTTGGCCCTGCTGATCGTCGTCCTCAAGACGGTTGCGCTCCGCACGGGCAGCGAGGATTGGGATCGAGCGGCGCGTTTCTGGGGCCGAATCTTCGGCATCAACTTTGTCATGGGTGTGGTCACGGGCATTCCCATGGAGTTCCAGTTCGGCACGAACTGGGCGCACTTCTCGCGGCTCTCGGGGGGCGTCATTGGCCAGCCGCTGGCCATGGAAGGGGTCTTCAGCTTCTTTCTCGAGTCGGCCTTTCTCGGGCTGTTCCTCTACGGAGGCAAGCGTATCTCACCCCGCTTACACTGGTTCTCGGCATTCATGGTTTGGTTGGGGTCGTGGATCTCCGGCTTCTTTATCATCGTCACGGACGCATGGATGCAACATCCCGTTGCCTACACCCGCCTGCCAGACGGGCACTTTGAAGTGCTTAGTTTTTGGCAGTTACTGCTGAATCCCTGGGCGCTTCTCCAATACATGCACAACATGACAGGCGCCGTAGTCACGGCTGCGTTTGTGATGAGCGCCGTGGGCGCGTTTTATCTGCTGGAAGGCCGCAGGGGCGAGTATGGCCGCATCTTCCTCAAGGTGGGCGTCATCTCAGGTGTAATTTCATCGATCGCGATCATCTTCCCAACGGGCGATCTGGCCGGCAAATATGTGGCACGGAACCAGCCGGCAGCGATCGCCGCGATGGAGGGGCTGTTCAAGACCGAGGCGGGCGCGCCGATCGTCCTCGTCGGCCAGCCGAACGAGAGCACTGGCCAAATTGACAATCTGATCGCGGTCAACGATGTATTGAGCTTTCTCATCTACGGAACGACCAAGGCTGAAGTGCAGGGGCTTGACCGCTTCCCGCGCGACCAGTGGCCGGACGCGCTGCCGCTGCTCTATTACGCCTACCACATCATGGCGGGCCTGGGAACATGGTTTGTCCTGCTCATGATCGTCTCGGCCTTCCTGCTTTGGCGCGGGCGGCTGGATCGATCGCGCTGGGTGCTGTGGGCGCTGCTGCTGAGTTTCCCGCTGCCTTACATTGCCAATACCGCCGGATGGATGACGGCCGAACTCGGCCGCCAACCCTGGCTCATCTACGGGCTGATGCGCACCGGCGAGGGCTTCTCCAGCGAGGTTTCCGCCGGCAACGGGCTGTTTACGCTGCTCGGCTTCATGGGCCTTTACACGCTGCTTGGTCTGCTGTTTACCGTGCTCGTGTATCGCGAGATCGCGCAGGGGCCCGAACCTCAAGCGGCTGCTTCCAAATAGAGGGAGATCATTATGATGGGATTTCTTTGGTTCTGGCTGGTTGCGGTGATGATTGTCGGCTACGTCGTTCTTGACGGCTTCGACATGGGTGTCGGCGTGCTGCATCTGTTTCTGGCGCGCACCGAAGCGGAGCGCAAGGCTACGCTGGCCTCCATCGGCCCCGTCTGGGACGGCAACGAAGTCTGGCTGCTGGCAGGCGGCGGAACTCTTTACTTTGCCTTTCCGCTCCTTTACGCCTCGGCCTTCAGCGGCTTCTATCTGCCGCTGATGATCGTTCTCTGGCTGCTGATTTTGCGCGGCGTGAGCGTGGAACTGCGCAGCCACATCGACATGGGCGTCTGGCGCGCGCTGCTGGACGGCGTCTTTGGTACGGCGAGCATCCTGCTGACCATCTTTTATGGAGCGGCCCTGGCCAATGTGCTGCGCGGCGTGCCCCTGAACGCCGATGGCTACTTCTTTCTGCCGCTGTGGACCAATTGGAGACCCGGTATCTCGCCCGGAATTCTCGACTGGTATACCGTCATCGGCGGTCTCGTGGCCTGCGTCGCGCTCACCATGCACGGCGCGCTTTGGCTGACGATCAAAACCTCAGGCGATCTCGAGCGGCGCGCCCGCGGCGTGGTTTCGCCCCTGTTGCTCGTCCTCACCGTACTCACCGTGGTCAGTCTTTTTGCCACCATCGCTGTGCGCCCGGAGAGCCTCAACAATTATTTCGCCTATCCCGTTACCTTCATCGTTCCCGTCGGCGTGGTCGTCTCGCTCGCGGCCATTTGGCTCTGGAACCGCAGGGGACAGGCTTTGAAGGCATTCCTCGCCTCCTGCGTCTATCTCTTCTTCATGCTGGCTGGCGCCTGCTGGGGAGTCTATCCTGTACTGCTTCAGGCAACGACCGGCGCAGCCAACGACATTACCCTGACCCGCGCGCTCTCCGGCCCGCACACCCTCGCCGTGGGTCTGGCGTGGTGGCTCTTTGGCATGACGCTGGCGGCCTGCTATATCGTCTTTGTGTATTCGCGCTTTAAGGGCAAGGTGAACGCGATTGAGGGTGGGCATTGAGCCCGCGGGTTGAAAGGCCCATTCCTCGAAAGGCCCATTCCTCGCCATGTGTCCGTGCTTACGCGCGGTGTGTAAGACGGGCGCGACGTTGCCCGTGGAGTCTTTTCGCGCGCATGGTTGAAAACCACACGCCCTCGCGCTGAGGCGCGGAAAGCTAACGGCTGAGAGCTTCTCCCTGGGGCGTCGCCGGCGTTCCCGCTGGCAGTGGGTGCTTGAAAGCTTCCGCCGTCTGCTCCCGCTCGGGGTCCCAGTTCTTCGGCTGGTAGATGCAGCAAGGTTCCTGCGCCAGCGGGTCGCCGGTAAGCGCGTAGGCGCGGGCGCGCGAGCCGCCGCAGATCTCTTTGAACTCGCAGGCGCCGCACTTGCCTTCGAGACGGCCGGTGTCGCGCAGCGCCTTGAAGATGGGTGCGTTGCGGTAGATCTCAGCCAACGGCGTCTCGCGGATGTTGCCTGCATGAATCGGTAGAAAGCCGCTCGGATAGACGTTGCCGACGTGCGAGATGAAGACAAAGCCCTTGCCGTCGTTGACGCGGCGCGTGGCCCAGGCGCGGTTGCGACTTGCGGCGTCAGCCGTGGGCGCGCCGGGTTCGTAGGCAGCCCCCTGCGGGCGCCCGCCGGGATGGCCGTGTCCCATCTTGCGTTCTTCCAGGTTATGCTGCAGCAGGTAGCGGCGGTAGTGCATCGCTTCAGTGGTCTTGATTTGGAAGTTGACGCGGCGCGAGAGCTCGTAGATCTTGCCGAAGACCTGCTCGAACTCCTCGCCGCTCAGCAGATCGTCCAGTTGACCCCGTCCCACGGGAACCAGGAAAAACACATTCCACATCACGATGGCGAGCTTCTCGAAGAGGTTGCAGAGGTTATCGAGATCGTGCGCGTTGTGGCGGCTGATGGTCGAGTGCACCTGGATGGGAATGCCGGCTTCATTGGCCCACTCGATGGCCTGAATGGTGCGCGCCCAGACGCCCGGCAGGCCGCGGAAGGCGTCGTGAATCTCAGGGCACGAGCCATCGAGCGAGATACCAAGCCGCACTACGCCGGATTCTTTCATCTTGAAGATCTGTTCGCGGGTCAGCAGCGGTGTGGCGCTGGGCGTCACTGCGACATGAACGCCCTTGCCGGAGGCGTAGCGAATCAACTCGAAGAGATCCTTGCGCTTCAGCGGATCGCCGCCGGTGAAGACAAAGATGGGAATCTGCATCTCGGCAATCTGGTCGATCAGTTTCTTGCCTTCCTCGTGCGTCAGTTCGTCGGGATGCGGAATGGGCTGCGCCGCAGCGCGGCAATGCTTGCAGGCCAGGTCACAGGACTGCGTTACCTCCCAGATGGCAAGAAACGGTGACTCATCGTAGTCGATCCCGCCGCGGGCGGGAATGTTGTGCATGGGTTCGATCATCATGGTGAGCCTCCTGGGGATCGGGGCGTCGTGCGCCGGCTTTCCGGCGCCTGGGGATGGAACGGATTACCGCGCGAAACCTTCCCTGGGCGCCGGCGCGTGCCTTCACTGCCCAAGTTTGGGAAGCCGCCTCCAGCACCCCTGATGCTCCTTTAGGAGAGCAGTTTCCCGGCGGGTTGATCTGTGATTCAGATCACCTTATATGCCCGAATCAATCCTGCGTGAAGATCCTCCACGCCGGCTGACCCGCTGCTCGCGCCCAGCCTTCCAGTCGTTCTGGACAAATCGAAGAAACGGGCACACAATTATCTCACCTGTGATTCAATGCGCTCGATCCTGCGTCTAAACGGTTGTGGATCCTGCGGAGCCGGGAACCACAGGATGGCGGTTGACGCCCGGAGCAAGCCGGGGAAAATGGGCGCCCGGCGATAGACAGCCGAACGCCGCCAACTCCCAAGGCGATCGGAAGCCATCCAAGCCCATTGGAAGGAGGTAGCCATGGCCGCACTACTGAAGCGAGGTTGGAGCAAGCCCTCCACCATCCTGTTTGCCGCTGAAATCCCAACCAACTACAAAGCATTTGTCTTTGCGCTCGCTCAAGCTAAGGAGTTCGGCTCGGACCTCATCCTGTTTCATGCCTTCGACACACTGGTTGTGGCTGCGGCCGAGGCTCTGGGTGTCCGCTATGACGATTACTACGCGGCCGCGCGCAGCGAAATGCATCATCTCGAGCCTCTGGCGCAGCAGGCCCGCGAGGCCGGCCTTCGCTGCGAGATCGTGGTGCGGCCCGGACTGCCCGCCGACGAGATCCTGGCCTACACGCGCAATCGCCAGATCGATCGCATCGTGATGGGCACGCACTCTCCGGGAGCCATCGGCAAGCTGCTGGTGGGATCGGTGGCCGAGGCAGTGCTGCGCACTGCCAGTTCACCGGTCTACATCGTTGGCCCCGAGGTGGTTGACGGCAGCTATCGGAAGTTCCTGACGCGCACCATCCTTTGCGCGATCAGTCTGCACGAAGCCAGCATGGTCGTGACCGCGTTTGCCGCCGAACTCGCTGCGCAGCATGACGCGCGACTGATTCTGCAGCATGTCATTCGCCCGCAGGATCGCGCCGAGGCTCTAGCCGGCCGTTCACTCGACGACGTGGAAGCGGGCCTGCTCTCGCTGATCCCCGCCAAAGATCAAAACCGGCTCTCGATCCAGACCATCGTGGTCACGGGCGATCCCACCGAAGAGTTGCTCTATCAGAGCCGCACGCAGCAGGCGGACCTGATCGTTCTGGGCGCGCAGGGCGCTTCGGCGTTTGCCGCTGTTACCCGGCACGGTGTGGTCTATAAGATCCTTGCCAAGGCGCAGTGTCCGGTCATCACGCTTTCGCCTGTGGTTCTTGCCGCCTGCGGCTCCAAGTCAGAGAACCTGCGACCGGCCGAAGCCTATCTGGCAGGCGTTTTTTAGCCTCTCCCTTGCTTGCACCGCGCGGCCTGGGGTGCGGGCTTCCGAGCCTGAGCACAAAAGGCGCTCAGGCTCGAAAAGCGGGGAATTGTGCCAGATCGCAACCCTTTTGACATTGCTGTTGGCCCTTACGATTCAAGTTGCGTTATACTTTGCGCAACGAGGTGGGTTTGTATTTTTCGCCCGCCAAGCGAGGTGCGTCTTCCACAAGGACTTGAGCATCCGCACGAGCCAGTTCTCGCCATCGGCAACAACGCGTTGGCGCGCTGTGGTTCGCGTGCTGCGAAGTCCTTTTGATAGTTTGAGTTGCGCCCTGTTTCCCGCCTCATGCTCTCTTTGCGGCTCACCTCTGCCGCAGCTTTCTCTCGCGCCAATTTGCGATGTTTGCTGGAAGGAATTTCCAGCGCGGCCCGCGTCCGGCTGTACGCGCTGCGGCGATGCCACCCCGATTTCGTCCGCTTCTGGACTCTCCACCCTGTGCCGCGCCTGCCGCATGGCGCCGCCGCCTTTCGCGCGCGCCGTCTCCTATGGCGCCTACGAGGGCCGGATGCGCGAGGCCATTCACGCGCTGAAGTATGACCGCCTCTACGCGGTGTCCAACGGCCTGGGAGAGATGCTGGCCCAGGCCATTGCGCAGCTTGCAGCCGAAGCTCCGGCCGAGATGCTGGTGATTCCCGTGCCGCTGCACCGCTCCAAGTACGCGCAGCGCGGATTCAACCAGTCGCGCGCGCTCGCCGCCGCAGCGCTCAAATCACTGCGCAAGAGCCACCCGCAATGGCGGCTCACGCTGGCCTCACGCACGCTCCTGCGCCAGCGCGCCACAGAGAGCCAGGCCGGGCTGACTTCGCGCCAGCGGCGGCTCAATGTTCGCGGGGCCTTTCAGGTCTCCGATCCGGCGCGCGTCGCCGCGCAGCACATCCTGATTGTCGACGACATCCTCACCACGGGCGCTACGGCGCGCGCCGCCGCGCAGGCGCTGATCGAGGCCGGAGCGGCATCCGTCTGGGTCGCCACGCTGGCGCGCACGCAACGCGGCGTCGATGGATTTCGACGGCATGGCGCCGCGCGGTTCTATGACGGGATTGAGGAGGAAGATCCGACAGCAGTCGCTTCGGCAGCGGATCCGCGCAGAGCAGATTTCGGCAGCAGCCATTCGATCGTGCACGAACAACCATCTTTTTAGGCCCTGGAGGGAAGAGATGTCGTTGGGGAAAGCCATGATTCACGCGCGCAAGCAGAAGGCCATTGCCAAGGCTATGGTCCCGGCAGGCGGCCACGAAACCGCGCTGCATATGCAGACCCGTATCCTGCAGATGCCGGTGCTGGTGCTGAACGCCTCCTATGAGCCCATCAACATCTGTGGCGCGCGCCGCGCCCTGGTATTGGTGCTCAAGGGCATTGCGCGCACGGAAGAAGAACACGGCTTGACGCTGCATGCGCAGCGCGCCATGATCGCCATGCCTTCCGTCATTCGTCTGCTCGAATACCGGCGCATCCCCCACCAGACGCGCGCCCTCTCGCGCAAAAACATCCTGCTGCGCGACCGCAACACCTGCCAGTACTGTGGCGAAGCCTACCCGCCAAGCGAGCTCACCCTGGACCACGTGGTGCCGCGCTCCCGCGGCGGCAGCTCCACGTGGGAGAACCTGGTCGCCTGCTGCCACGAGTGCAACCGCAAGAAGGGCAACCGCCTGCTCAACGAGATCGACGACATGATCCTGCTGCGCGAGCCGCGTCCCTTTTCGCTGCATACCAGCCGCCAGATCCTGCGCATGCTGGGCCGCAGCGACGACCGCTGGCGCAAGTACCTCTTCTATTAGTATTTTCGATTCAAGTGCAGGCAAAACGGTCGGATCGCGCTGTTCTTCAAGACTATTTGTCGGTTGCGAGATAAACGGCCACGCTGCCCAGCAAGATGAGCGTGGCGAGCGCAAAAATCAACATTATCCAGCCCCATCCGGCACCTGCGGACGCGCCTGAGTTCGAGCTTACCCACTGCAACGCGGCTACCTGCGGAGACTGTGTAAAGCAGTCGCGCCAATAACCGAAAGTGAGCCACTCGGCACCGCTGCGCGCCTCAAAGCCAAGAAAGCCAAGGGCCGCAACCGCAACGACCACGAAAGCAAAGATCTGCGCGCCCAGCAGCGGGCGGCCGAGACGTTCCGCCGCAACATAGCGGCGGCGCAGTTGCGCGCGCCACATCAGGAGAGCGGGCGGAACAGGCCGCGCGGCCGCGAGCGACTCGGCACGCGCATGGCGAAAGACCTCCGAAACCAGAACCAGGTCGCCACACGCGCGACAGCGGCTCAGATGCGCACGCAACTCTGGCGGACATGCGGCAGGCCACTGGCCTCCGGAGATCAGCTCGCGCACCTCTTTTTCATGCACACACGATGTGAGCTTCATGCAATCCTCCCGTCTGCGTCTGTCGCAGTGCTCGCACGCAGCAGACCGGCGATCTTGCGCCGCGCGCGGAAGAGCAGCAGCCGGACGCTGGCTGCGCTGAGGCCCATGACCTGAGCGATCTCGCGATGCGAGTAGCCCTCGGCATGGGCCAGCCACAGCAGTTGGCGCTCGCGCGGCTTCATCTGCCGGAGCGCCGGCTCGAGCAGAAGATGGCTGTCGCTCTGCTGTGCAGACCCGCGCGAGGCGAAGAACTCCTCCGGAATCTCTTCAATCGATGCGGCGCGCGGACGGCGCCAATGGTCGCGCAGCAGATTGCTGGCGATGCGGAAAAGATAAAGCCGAGCCGCCACTTCACCATTCTCCGTAAGCGCGGGAGCACCATCGGCGCAAAGGAAGCGCACGTAGCTCTCCTGCATCAGGTCGTCGGCCAGCGCAGGATCGGCAGAAGCCCGCGCCAGATAAGCCCAGAGCGGACGCGAGGAGCGCGCATAGAACGCGGCGAAGGCCTCGTTTCCCGAGGCAGATTCACAAACGGGGACGCCGGCGGCTCCCTGAGCGCCGCCGGCCCATACACCCGGCCATGCGAATTCCCGCGCCATACGCATTCGCTTACCGATCGGGGCCACGTTTGGCTCCTTTGGGGTTCACTGCCGATCCGGCGGACCGAAGGCCGCGGAGGCCCTGGTTTCGGCCTCTTCCTTTGCGGGCATCAGCCCCATGCGGCGAGCCAGAACCCAAGTGACTCCCGCTGAGAGGATAAAGCCGAGCCCCGGCATGAGTGCGAGCACGCCCAGCACCGTCATCGCCGTCTCGATGTCAGAACCGGCGTGACGGAGCAACAGCAGGCCGATGCCGAGCAGGGTCATGACGATGCCCACTTGCAGAGGAGTGAGGATCCGCGCCAAGGCATTCGGCATGCGAGAGCCAGGCTCGGAGTCCATCGCGGCAGACGACGCTGTGAGAAGCCGTTGGCCTGCCTCCGTCTCAAGATACGCAGACAGTTCCTGGCTGGCGCCAAGTTTTTCAATCAGGCGTGAGTGCAACTCGGTCTGTTGCTTGAGCGCACGATTGCGGTGGTGGTTCTGGACAAAGATGTTGATGATCCACCCCAGGGCGGCAAAAAAGCCCAGCGGAACCAGGATGGGAATCATGACGCGGATCACATCGGGCGCCGTGGATTGCTCCTTGGACGGTGGAGGCACCAGATCGGGCCAGACCGCGCGTTCGAGCGCCTGGTCGCGATGCTTACCGCCCCCATCTTTCAAATGACTAAAGAGGTAAAACTCGGGGTTCTTGGCAATGTCCGGGTGGCTGGAGATGAACTGCGCCAATTCGGGGTTGTTGCGGGCGACATACTTCTGATCGGCGAGCAGAGAGGGGTCACGCGCCACCACGCTGGTGAGAACAGGGCTCACCCGGAGCAGCTTCAATAACTGATCCTGCGTAGCGGCGACATCCTGGTCGGTGAGCGGCTGCGCGGGTGCGGTTTGTGCCTGCCGATGAGTCTGGGCGGTATTTCTTGCAGCCGGGACTGCGGTTTGTGCGCTGACGGCCAGGGCGCTCGCCAGAGCAAATCCGGCGGCTGCGCTCAAGATCCAGATTGCGATTCGATTGCGGTGTTTCATCTCGAACTCCCTCGCTCGACGAAGTCTGTAGGGACTCGTCTGCATGGAAAACGAACGAGCTGGGCGAATGGTTAACAGCGAGGCTTATACGCAGGGAGAGTCCAGGGATGGGGCGAGGGGTAAAATTGAGGTGGCTGCGGGGTGGTCAACCGCACTGAATCCAAACCCGCGCGCAGCGGCGCTGCGAAAACCGGCTGCGGCGGGTAAACGTGTGAAAAAATCGGGGAAGACGATGCGAGCGAAGACGGCTGTAGTGCTGGGCGCCCAATGGGGCGATGAGGGCAAAGGAAAGATTGTCGACGTGCTGAGCGAACGCTTCAGCGCGGTAGCGCGTTACGCCGGAGGGCATAACGCCGGGCACACCGTAGTGATCGGCGAGCACAAGTTTGTTCTCCAGCTCATTCCCTGCGGCGTGCTGCGCCCCGGCTGCAAGGGCGTCATCGGCAACGGCGTGGTGCTCGACCCAGTCTACTTTCTCGACGAAATCGACCGCGTGCGCACAACGGGCCTCGACATCGATGGCCGTCTCTTTGTTTCCAACCGCGCCCAGGTGATCCTGCCCTACCACCGCATGATCGAGCTGGCCAGCGAGACCGCGCCAGGCCGGCAAAAGATCGGAACCACCAGCAAAGGCATCGGCCCGGCCTACGTGGACAAGATGGCGCGCAGCGGCCTGCGCATCGTGGATCTGCTCAATACCTCGCTGCTGAGGACGCACATCGAGACCGCGTGCGAGGAAAAGAACGCCATCGCGCACGCCCTCTTCGGCACCGCCCCGCTCGATCCAGCGAAGATGTACGATGAGTATGCCGCGGCGGCCGAACGCATTCGGCCCCTGGTTGCCGACACGGGCCGTCTGCTGAACAGCATCCTGCATGAGGGCGGAAGCGTAATGTTTGAGGGCGCGCAGGGCACCATGCTCGACATCGACCATGGAACCTATCCATACGTGACCTCGTCTTCGGCGACGGCAGGCGGCGCATGTACGGGAACCGGCGTGGGACCGGCTGCCATCGGTACGGTCATTGCCGTCACGAAGGCATATGTAACGCGCGTGGGCGGAGGACCATTCCCCACCGAGATCCATGACGCCGTGGGCGACCACTTGCGCGCGCGCGGCCATGAGTACGGCGCCGTCACCGGCCGTCCGCGCCGCTGCGGCTGGCTCGACCTGCCGCTCCTGCGCTACTCCAACCAGGTGAACAGCACCCAGTGGCTGGTTGTCACCAAGCTCGACGTGCTCGATGAACTCGCAGAGATTCCCGCCTGCACAGGCTACGAGATCAATGGCAAGGTCACGGACGAGATTCCCGCCGATGCGCATGGACTCGAGTCCATCAGGCCTGTCTACACCACGCTGAAGGGCTGGCGCCAGTCCACTTTGGGCATCACGCAGTACGACAAGCTGCCTCAGGCGGCGCGCGACTACCTCGCCTTCCAGGAGCGCGAGAGCGGCGCAAAGATCGGCATGGTCTCGACCGGCCCCGACCGCGAACAGACCATCGTGCTGCCAGAGTTTGCCGCCGCGCTCGCGAGCATTCACGCATAAGCAGCAGCAAGCCGGCAGAGACCCGGTCGCCCAGGTTCAACATCGGAACCTGGGCGACGGAAAAATGCCCCCAGGATCGAGCGGGCGGGTAAAATCGCAAGATCTTCTGGCAGTTGGCGCGGACGAGCCTGCCTGCTCCCGGTTGGACCGGATCGGCGCTTCCGCTCTCCTTTTCTTCGCCGTTTCCGTCCAATTTTATGGCTGGGAGAAGTGACGGTGAATCCGCCATGGAAGCTGCGGAATGGTTTTTTCATGAGAATTCCATTTGACCACTGCACCGGTACGGTAATACCGTGGACGCGTATGCCCGGCTCGTCGAACTATCCGTTGACCTCTTGTCGCTTTCGCCAGCCGGATCCCCGCTGGGTTATGGCCGTGGTTCTCGTTCTGGCATTCGCTGCCGCTCCTCTCTTCGCCGGCGGGCTTTCCCTGGCGCAGAAACACGAACGCCGCCACGAGATCGATCAGCTCGAGGACGAGTGGCGTAACGCTGTTCTGAGCGGCGACATCAAAACGATGGATTCCTTGATGGCCGACGACTATATGGCCGTCACCCCCTCAGGGACTCTCCAGTCGCGTGACGAGATATTGCAGGACATGAAGTCAGGACGCATGCATTTCAACTCGCTTGTCGTCACCGACCGCAAGATTCGCTTCTACGGAGACACCGCCGTGGTTACATCGCTTGCCAGCGTCCAGGCCACCACTCCTGACGGCCAGTTGACAGGCAACTACCGCTACACCCGCGTCTACGTCTGCAATGCCCAGGGAATCTGGAAGGTCGTGAGCTTTGAGGCCAGCCGGGTGCGTTTGCATCACTCGCGCCATCGCACGAAGGCTCAGTGAGATAAAGCTTCAGTGACGGCAGATTCCGACCCGCAGCATCCTCATCGCATCTAACATCCATTGAGGCATAGGGTCCGCAGTGTTTTTTTCAGAAAGCCCGCTGAAAAATTGCCGATTCCCGCAGCGGCCCTTGAAAAGAAGGCGCAGTCGGGGTACACTCAAAGTTGATATCGGACCAAAACGGTCCTATATGACGGGGAGCTTGGATGCTCAATTTCCCCGTCTTGAGAGCGGCAGGCGCCAGAACCCATTGGAGATGGCGATAGGCTCAGTGGACGCGTCATAGAGAGCGCCGATTCCCATGGAGGAACCATGAGTTCAACTGTTGATAGCATTCGCGACCTCGCCCTGCAGGACTACAAATGGGGCTTTATCACTGAGGTTGACGAGGACCGCGTGCCCAAGGGGCTCAATGAGGACATTGTGCGCCTGATCTCGGCGCGCAAAGGCGAGCCGGAGTGGATGCTGGAATGGCGCTTGAACGCGCTGCGCCACTGGTTCCAGATGGCCCGTGAGAAGGGCGAGCCGAAGTGGGCCAACGTCACCTTCCCTCCTATCGATTACCAGGAGATCGTCTACTACTCCGCACCGAAGAAGAAGCCTGTTCTGGAGAGCCTTGACCAGGTCGATCCCGAGATCGTGAAGACCTACGAGAAGCTTGGCATCCCGCTCGAAGAGCAGAAGCGGCTGGCGGGCGTGGCTGTTGACGCGGTGTTTGACTCGGTTTCCGTGGCGACAACGTTCAAGGACAAGCTCGCCGAGATGGGGGTGATCTTCTGCTCGTTTTCCGAGGCGGTCAAGAACCACCCCGACCTGGTGAAAAAGTATCTGGGCTCGGTCGTCCCGCACACCGACAACTTTTATGCGGCCTTGAACGCTGCCGTCTTCACCGACGGCTCGTTTGTCTACGTGCCGAAGGGCGTGCGCTGTCCCATGGAGCTTTCGACGTACTTCCGCATCAACGCCGCGGAGACCGGCCAGTTTGAGCGCACGCTGATTGTCGCCGACGAAGGCGCCCATGTGAGCTATCTCGAAGGCTGCACGGCGCCCATTCGCGACACGAACCAGTTGCACGCCGCCGTGGTCGAGCTCATCGCGCTCGACAACGCCCAGATCAAGTACTCGACGGTGCAGAATTGGTACCCCGGCGACAAGGAAGGCCGCGGCGGAATCTATAACTTTGTGACCAAGCGCGGCAAATGCGCAGGCCGCAACTCCAAGATCTCCTGGACGCAGGTGGAAACCGGTTCGGCGATCACGTGGAAGTACCCCAGCTGCATTCTGCAGGGCGATGGCTCGGTGGGCGAGTTCTATTCGGTGGCGCTCACCAACAACCGTCAGCAGGCCGACACCGGCACCAAGATGATCCACATCGGCAAAAACACACGCTCGACGGTCGTCTCCAAGGGCATCTCGGCGGGCTACGGGCAGAACACCTATCGCGGCCAGGTGAAGATTCTGCAAGGCGCAACCGGCGCGCGTAATTATACGCAGTGCGACTCGCTGCTGATTGGCGATAAATGCGGGGCGCACACGTTCCCATACATCGACGTGCGCAACTCGACGGCGCGGATGGAGCATGAGGCGTCCACCTCAAAGATTGGCGAGGATCAGCTCTTTTATCTGCGCCAGCGCGGCCTCAAGACCGAAGACGCAGTCTCGATGATCGTGAACGGATTTTGCAAGACGGTCTTCAAGGAACTGCCCATGGAATTTGCCGTCGAGGCGCAGAAGCTGCTGGGAGTGAGCCTGGAAGGCAGCGTGGGGTAAGCGAGGCTTCAGGAATCAGGAATCAGGAAGACGGCCGGTGAGCCGAGATTGTTTAGGAAGGCGAAAGTGCCGCGGGCTTTGGCCCCGGCGCAGCTTTCCAACGCACGAACGGAGAGAAGAATCGAATGGCATTATTGGAGATTCAGGATCTGCACGCCTCGGTCGACGGACACGAGATCCTCAAAGGCGTGAATTTGACGGTGAATGCCGGCGAAGTACATTCCATCATGGGCCCGAACGGCTCAGGCAAAAGCACGCTCTCGGCGGTGCTCGCGCGCCGGGATACCTATGAGGTCACAGCCGGCCGTGTTCTGTTCAAGGGCAAGGATCTGCTCGCAATGGAACCGGAAGAAGCCGCCTGCGAGGGTGTGTTTCTGGCCTTCCAGTACCCGGTGGAGATTCCCGGCATCGGCAACGCGTACTTTCTGCGCTCAGCCATGAACGCCCTCCGCAAGTATCGCGGCCAGGACGAGCTCGACGCGATGGACTTTCTGCCGCTCTACAAGGAGCGTATGAAGCTGCTCGAAATAGACGAGAAATTCATGAACCGTTCCGTCAACGAGGGCTTTTCCGGCGGCGAAAAGAAGCGCAATGAGATTTTGCAGATGGCGATGCTGGAGCCGAAGCTCGCCATTCTGGACGAGACCGACTCCGGCCTCGACATCGACGCGCTGCGCATTGTGTCAAAGGGCGTAAACGCCATGCGCAGCCAGGACCGCGCGTTCCTCGTCATCACGCACTACCAGCGTCTGCTCAACTACATCAAGCCCGATTTTGTCCACGTGCTGGTGGACGGCAAGATCGCGCGCTCGGGCGGGCCGGAACTGGCGCTGGAGCTCGAAGAAACAGGCTACGGCTGGGCCGAGGCCCAAGCGCCACAGGCGCTGCACGCATAGACATGGCGGCAGGAGCAAAGAGGGACGAAAAGGCAATGGCGACGGAAACCGATCGGTTGAATCATGATCACGAAGCTTATGGAGTGGTCCGCGCGCAGGGCGGCGAACGCGAGCCGGTGTGGCTCGGGCAGTTGCGTGAGGACGGATGGGCGCGCTTCAGCGCCAGGGGATTTCCCACGACGCGCGACGAGGACTGGCGCTTCACAAACCTTGCGGCGTTCACGAAGAAGATCTTTCGGCGCGCGGCGAAGGATGAGATCCCTGTTTCCGCGGCGCAGATTGCTCCGTATCGGGTGGACGGCGCTGCCTGCCGACTGGTCTTTGTCAACGGCCACTTCGCCCCTGAGCTTTCCGATCTTGGCAGCCTTCCCGAAGGTCTGCTGGTCTGCTCGCTGAAGCGCGCCATCGATTGCGGACGCGAGGGCTGCGCTCCCGAAGGCATCGAGCAGCATCTTGGCCGCTACGCAGAGATGAGCCGCGACGCCTTTACCGCGCTGAACACGGCGCTCTGGGAAGACGGCGCTTACCTGCGTATCCGCAGCGGCATCGTTCTGGAGCAGCCGATCCATCTCCTTTACGCCTCGGCCGGCGCGGGCGCGGAGATTGCAACCCATCCCCGGACGCTCATCATCGCGGAAGACGAGAGCCAGGCCTCGATCATCGAAGACTACGTGTCGCTCGGCAGCGAAGCCGCATTCTCGAATGCGGTCACCGAACTAGCCGCAGGCCGGAACACGGTTATCTCACACTTCCTCGTGGAACGCGAGAACGCCGCCTCTTTCAACGTCTCCACGCTGCGCATCGAGCAGTCGCGCAGCGCGCAGGTCGATTCGCACTCGATTCTTTTGGGCGGAGGCCTGGTGCGCAACAACGTGCATCCGGTACTCAACGGCGAAGGCGCGGAGTGCCTCATCAACGGCCTCTTCGTCGGCGCCGGCAGCCAGCATATGGACAACTACATGCTGGTCGAGCATGCCCAGCCGCACTGCAACAGCCGCCAGTTTTACAATGGCATCCTCGCCGACCATGCGCGCGGTGTCTTCCACGGCCGCATCGTGGTTGCAAAGGATGCGCAAAAGACCGACGCCAAACAGACCAACCGCAATCTGCTGCTCGGCGACAACGCGCGCGTCGACACCAAGCCGCAGCTCGAAATCTACGCCGACGACGTGAAGTGTACACACGGCGCAACCATCGGCCAGATCGATGAAAATCAACTCTTCTACCTGCGCTCACGCGGCTTTGCCCTGGCCGACGCGCGCAATCTGCTGCTTTACGCCTTTGCGGCCGAGTGCCTCGACCGCATGAGGAATTCCGCAGCGCGCGACTTCGCGGAAAAACTCATCCGCGAGCGGCTGCAGGAGCTGGCGGGCGCCGCGAACAATGCGGCTCTCGCCACAGCGGACGCAGGGGAAATGCGGAACCGGGAGGAACTGGGATGACAGCCGTCGTTGAACGCGGAGTTCACGAGCCTTTGCGCGGCAACAGCGCAGGCAGCAGCTTCTCGGATCGCGATCTCGCAAAGATTCGCGCGGATTTTCCCGTGCTCGCCGAGCGCATTCACGGCCAGCAACTGGTCTATCTCGACAACGCGGCCACCACGCAAAAGCCGCGCGTGGTCATCGAAGCCATTGCGCACTACTACGAGCACGTCAACGCCAACATCCATCGCGGTGTGCACACGCTCAGCGAGCGCGCCACCGAGGCGCATGACGCCGCGCGAGAAACCGTGCGCCGCTTTCTCAACGCCGCCGACACGCGCGAAATCATCTTCGTGCGCGGCGCCACCGAGGCCATCAATCTTGTGGCGCAGACCTTTGGCCGCGCCAACCTGGGCGCTGGCGACGAGGTGCTCATCACGGCCATGGAGCACCACTCGAACATCGTTCCCTGGCAGATGGTGTGCGAGGAAAAAGGCGCGCATCTCCGCGTGGCGCCCATCGACGATCGCGGCGAGCTGCTGCTTGACGAATTTGCCAGGCTGATCGGTCCGCGCACAAAGCTCGTTGCCGTCACACAGGTTTCCAACGCGCTCGGCACCGTGACGCCGCTGCGCCGGATGATCGAGCTCGCGCACCGTCAGGGCGTTCCCGTGCTGGTGGATGGCGCGCAGGCCGCGCCGCACCTTGCGGTCGATATGCAGGCGCTCGACTGCGACTTCTACGCCTTCAGCGGTCACAAGGTCTACGGCCCCACCGGCATCGGCGTGCTCTACGGCAAGCGGGCGTTCCTTGATGCCATGCCGCCATACCAGGGGGGCGGCGACATGATCAGCTCCGTCACCTTTGAGAAGACGATCTACAACGAACTGCCCTACAAATTCGAAGCCGGCACACCCGACATCTGCGGAGCCATCGCTCTCGGTGTGGCTCTCGAATACGTTGGCAAACTGGGCATGGAGAAGATTGCGGCGCACGAGCAGGATTTGCTTGCCTACGCCACTGAAAAGGTCGGCGCTTTGCCCGACGTACACCTGATTGGAACTGCGCGGGAGCGCGCCGGCGTGCTCTCGTTTTTGATGGACAGCGTGCACCCGCACGATCTGGGCACGATTCTCGATCGCGAGGGCATCGCCATCCGCACCGGCCATCACTGCGCCCAGCCGGTGATGGATCGTTACCAAATCTCCGCCACCGCGCGCGCCTCGTTTGGCGTTTACAACACACGCGAAGAGATTGACGCGCTGGCGGCTGGAATCCGCAAGGCGCACGAGGTGTTTCGGTGAGCACAGAACTTAGCGAACTTTATCAGGAAGTGATTCTGGAGCACAGCAAGGCGCCGCGAAACTTTCGTCGTCCCCCGTCGGCCAATCACGAGGCAGACGGCTACAATCCGCTGTGCGGAGACCGCTGCTCGGTCTACATCGACATGGAAGGCGACGCAATCAAGGAGATTGGGTTCCAGGGCTCAGGCTGCGCCATCTCGCGCGCCTCCGCCTCGATGATGACGCAGATGGTCAAGGGCAAGACCAAAGCCGAAGCAGCCGAACTCTTCAAGCAGTTCCACAAGCTCGTCACAGGCAAGGACGAAGCTGCCGCTCAAGAAGAACTTGGCAAGATGGCCGTCTTTGCAGGCGTCTCCAAGTTTCCCGCGCGCGTCAAGTGCGCCACGCTGGCCTGGCACACACTGCAAAAGGCCATCGAAGACGACAAGAAACCTGGACCGGCCGCGTCCGAGTAGCAGGACGATCATCTTGTTCTGTTTCCGGCCGTCGGTCGGCGAGCCTCACAGCTCGCATACATCTCATGACCGCGCAACGATCCTCACGGCGTGGTAGACCACGGCTACCACTGCACGCCGGGATAAAGGCTGGGCATGCGGTAGGCGTGGTACTGGTCGGCGCCGCCATGCCCGTTCTGCGTCGTGCCTTGCCAGACCACATTCATGCTCTGCGGATCGAGCTCCTGTACGATAGCGCCCTTGACCGGCGCGCAAAAATCCACCTCGTAGTCGCCGTTGGCCAGCAGATCGGCGTTCCCCCCGAAGAAACTGAAATAGGTGTCCCCCGGACTGTAGTGCTGAATCATGGTGGCCGTCTTGGTGCTTTCGTTCACCTCCAGAATCGGCATGGTGGAGTAGCAGCTCGGGGTGCTTGGCGCGTGTGGAATGCAGTACACCGGGCCCGAGGGAAAGGTCCGGTCGTTGCCGTTGTCCATCATGCCGATGCTGAAGACGCCGGCCGTGTTGGATGAGAAGAAGTTCATGCCATGCTGGGCGTAAAACCAATCGGTGGGATCGGTCGCGCCCTCAAGCTTGAAATCTCCCTGATAGCCCAGTCTCCAGAAGACATCGCCGGTGCCCGCGCCGTCTTCAAAATCGATCTTGATGATCCAGTTCTGGTGGCGCATCGAGAGCAGCAGGTTGCCGTCGTCCGACGAATAAAGCATGTCGTTCGAGTGCGTCCAGTCGTAGATGGTCACGTTGTTGCTGGTGACGCCGAAGTTCATCGGATGGCGGTTGACGTCGAGATGGTCGAAGGCGCTCCATACCCAGTCGGGGGTGAAGTTCTGGTCCACGTCGACCAGCGCGTCGCCGATCACCGGGACCGTGCCGGTGACGCCCGTCAGACCACTGAGGTTCCGAATGTAGGTGGTCAGCAGCACAAAGTGGCCGTTGGGCAATGCCAGCACATCGTGGTGAAAGCTGCCCAACTGCATCAGGTTTCCCGCCTGATCGCGCCAGTTCCCTGCGGCAAGCTTCTGGTTCAACTGATCCATGGTCAGACTTTCAATGGTATGGCCGGCCAGATCGATCTCGCGGATCTCGTTGAAGGTGCCGCTGGGCAGGGTGACTGGATTCATCGAGGAAAGATAGGAGATCAGCGTCAGCAGGTTGCCGTTGGGAAGCAGTTGAATGCCCTGCAGGTAGTCGTTGGCGGTTTGGTCGGCGTAAGCGTAGGTCCAGATGACGTTACCGTGCAGGTCGGTGGCGAAGGCCTGGGTGTCGCCCGGCGGAACCAGCGTATTCCACATCTCGATGCCGGATTGAGGCGTCGCTCCGCCGATCGGAGCGGCGCTGACCGGCGAAATCGAGGCAGTCAGTGCCGCAGTGGAGCATTGGTGGTCGGCGTCGTCATAGGTGGCACCGTTCGCGAGCGTCACTTGGGCGCGCATGTGATAGAGCGTCTGTGCCAACATGCCGGCCACGTAGATCTGCACGTCTCCGCCATTGGCCGACGGGGTGGGAACCTGCCAGGTTTCGCGCCCATAGCTGGTGGTGGTTCCGAACTCGACGCTCATCTTGCCGGGGGCGGGCAGGTAGAGAGAGTACTGCGCTACGAGCGGACTGCCGAGCTGGAAGGGACAGGTAACCACAGCGGGCTGAATGATCGACACCACGGCCGTGGCATAATTCTGCTGCGCCGAGCCGGAGAGCGCCACCATGATGACGACGTTTTCGCTTTGGGCAACGGTGGCCGGCGCGGTGTAACTCCCAGTGGCGCTGATCGTACCCGTAGTCGCATTCCCCCCCTGAACGCCATTCACAAACCATTCAGTCTGGCCGCTTCCCGCCACGGTGGCGTTGAATTGATAGGTCTGCCCCGGCGCCAGCGCCACATATTGCGGCGAGATGGCCACGGATCCGCTTTGCGTGGCCGTGGTAGGCGGGCTCGCGGGAGGCTCCGGAATGGACTGCTTGGGCTGTGGCTGCGTCAACTGAAACTGGGCGCTGCAGCCTGCGAGAAGAGCCGCCAACGCCAGCGACAGAAACGCCCCGCGGCGCGCAACGGCCCGCGCGCAATGCATTGGGGATGCGGACTCACCGGGGATGGAGCGATGCATTTGCGGCGTTGCTTTCACTGGTGAAAGACCCTATGGCGCTCCATTTCGGTGGAGCGCCGCACTTGCAAAAGTGCCATCAATCAGAGCCAGGCAGTGAAACATGCGGGCCGTTGACGGCGAAACGCGGCAAACATCCCTTCACCCCCAAGGAGGCGAAAGGATGGTCGCAAAAGGTTTGGCTACAGGCAATCGAAGGCCCGCGGCTGACATTCGCCGTCTCAAACGCCGTCCCATCACCATCGGATGCCGATTGTGATGGGCAGCAGTTTCGTATCAGCGTCGATGCTGACCGGCGCCAGACCGTTGAACGACTTGGACTGGATGGCCGGCGAGAGCACATCCAGGTAGCGAACCTCGGCAAACAATCGGGTACGGCTCTGGCCGTACATGCCGCCAAAGCGGTGCTGATAGCCGCCGCCGATATTGAAGCCGCCCTGGTTTGAGGAAAGGTGACCGACCACCTGGTTCGTGGTTCCGCAACTGTAGTAGTAGTAGAAGTACCCGCAACTGATCAAGGGGTTGGTGAAGTCCGTCATCTTGCGGTAGAAGCCGCCGCCGCCCACGGCGTAAAGATCATTGCTGGATTTTGGAAAAAAGTCGTATTCCGGGTCAACGGTGAACGACCAGATGTGATAGTGGCCGCCCTGCGCGCCCGTTTCTGCAATCACGGCCCCGGGGATCTTGTTGTCGAGGAACTGGTACTCGACGAATGCAGCCAGGTTCCGGGTGATGTTGAAGCCGCCGCCGACCATGAAACCGCCGCCCCAAGTAATATCGGCCTTGTCGCCGGCCGGAGCGCCGACGCCTCCGCCGGCTTCAAAGGTAAAGCGGTGCCACAGCCCACTATTTCCGGCGGTATACCCTTTGCCATTCCCGTACTGTCCAGCGCCCGCTCCGCCCCGGGCGCCAAAGGCCGGTGCCGGCGCCTCAGGCAGGGAAAGGCTCGCAAGCTCGGTCAGCCCCGACTGGCTCGAAGAAAACCCGGCTGAAGCACTGGAGTTGTTGGCAGAGGCGGACTGCCCGATGGCAATACCGGCTACCCAAAAAACCACTGCCGCAAAAACGCTGGCGCACCGAATCAGTGGCCTCAGACGCGTGTATGTCATGGCATTTACCTCGCGACAAGTCTTTCTTATCATCAGGGAGATCACTCTCCCAGTCAATAAGTTAGAACCCAAATCCTGACAAAGGTTGCCCGGAAATCGTCAGGGAGGAGGCCGCAGGGCAATCGCACTTCAGCTTCCAAGGCGGCTTGCAAACGATTCCTGGTCTCGCTGCCATCCTGAGAACCCTGACCCTGAATGCAATGAAGGGGAGGGGGACGAAGGATCCGCGGTTGCTTTTCGGGTTTTCTTCCCCCCGCAGGCCGCTGGCGAGGCCGACGCCGGCGAAAAGCAACCGCAGATCCCTCACTCCGTTCGGGATGACAGGGGGGGTGAGCGGAGCTTGCGATCTGAAGGTGATGATCCATATACCAGTGCGATTGCCTTGGCTCCGGCTGGGTCAGTCCATACAATCCTATCCATGGCAAAGGCCGGAGCAATCGCTCCGGCCTTGACTGTTTTTTCTGACCACTGACCACTGTTCTTATCCCTGAATGTCGAACTGCTCAGGATGCAGCGTGGGATCGCTCTTGAGCAGCAGATTGCGTCCGATCAGCTCCTCTAATTCGTTGAGCCAGCGGGCGTTATTGCTCTTTAGCACTTTCACCGTCTCCGGGTGCACGCGCAGCATCACATCGGGATTTTCGAAGTGCTTCCGCATCTTGCGCATCTCGATGTAAATCTCGTTGCAGACGGTGGTCGGGCTCTTGACCATTCCGGTCGCCTGGCAAGTCGGGCAGGGCACGCTCAACGTACGTTCCAGAGACTGTTTGACGCGCTTGCGCGTGATCGCCACCAAACCAAAATCGTTGAACTGCAGAACTTTAGTTGGAGCGCGGTCGCTCTTCAGGGCCTCTTCGAGAGCAGCCATCACCTTGTATCGGTTCTTGCGCTCGTCCATGTCGATGAAGTCGATCACGATAATGCCGCCCAGGTCGCGCAGGCGAATCTGGCGCACGATCTCGGGAACCGCATCGAGGTTGGTCTTCAGGATCGTGTCCTCGAGCCGCGCCGACTTGCCGACGTACTTGCCGGTGTTGATGTCAATGGCCACCAGCGCCTCGGTCTGGTTGATGACGATCGAGCCGCCCGACTTGAGCCATACCTTTGAACGCAGGGCCTTTGAGATCTCGTCCTCGATGCCGAAGTGCTCGAAGAGCGGTGTCTCCTTGGTGTAGAGCTTGACGCGCCGCACCAGGGAGGGCGAGAAGCGATTGAGGAAGCGCACGATACGCTCGTAGTCGGCCTCGGAATCGACCCAGATGTTCGAGAAGTTGTTGCTCACCTGGTCGCGCAGGATGCGCTCGACCAGCGAGAGGTCGTGATAGATCAGCGCTGGCGACTTCGATGACTCGGAGCGCTGCTTGATGTCGTTCCAGAGGTTCATCAGGAAGCGCAGGTCGGCGCGAAGTTCATCCTCTGACACGCCATCGGCCGCAGTGCGCACGATGAATCCACCAGAAGCTTCGCCGCGCTCGTGCAACAGAATGCGCTTGAGGCGATGGCGCTCCTCGTCGGAGGCGATCTTGCGGCTGACGCCGACGTGGCTCACCGTGGGCATGAAGACGAGGAAGCGGCCGGGCAGGGCGATGTGGCTGGCGATGCGGGCGCCCTTTTTGGCGATGGGCTCTTTGGCAATCTGGACCAGAATTTCCTGGCCTGGCTTCAGGAGGTCGGAGATGACGGGCAGATCGGAGGTCTGCGCCGAGCGGCGCGAAGGCCCACGGCGCTGCTGTCCGCGCCCGCGCTGTCCGCGATCACGGCGATCGCGCCCGCGCGAAGGCCGCGCGCTCGGTGCGGTCTCCTCTTCCTCGGCTGTTTCTTCTTCGTCGCCGTTTGGCTCGTCGAAGTTGCGCTGAATACGATGGTCAAGGTGCGCTTCCTGCAGCATCTCGCCAATGTCGCCCGTGCGCATATGCGTGGGCAGCGTCTCTTCTTCGTAGTCGTCCAGGTCGTGCGCTTCAGGCTTGTGTCGGCGCGCCTGGTGCGCACCATCGATCTCCTCGCCTTCGATGACTTCCTCTTCCACAACTCCCACGCCCGGGGCATAGGTTGAAGCCGTAGCGGCAGCGGACTTGACAGTCTCCTCGTCCTCAGCCTTCTTTTTCCTGCCAAAGCCAAAGAGCCGGAAGCCTGTGGGCGATGCGGGATCGACGCGATGCGAAGCAGATACGTTCCGCACGTTCTTTTTCGGTTCGGCGTCCTCTGGTGTTTCGTCAGTGGTGGCTGTGGACTCGGTTACCGCCGGGGCAGGCGCCGTTGTCTCCTCGAACTCGTCTTCGACCGCGATCTCATCTTCTTCAGATTCAGATTCAGATTCAGATTCGACTTCGCCGGTCTGCGGAAATTCCTCGATCGGCTCCGCTTCCATAGTCTCTTCGTCGAACTCGAAGTCCGCCTGCCTTGGCGCTTCCATCACCGGCGCCGGTTCCTCAAACGAGGATGTGAGTTCCTCCAACTCTTCTTCAACCATCTGCTCCGTCTCAGGCGCAGTGGAGTCTTCGCTTTGCGCTTCGGTTTCAACCTCCGGTTCAGTCACCCGCTCGCGATGCCGCGAGAGCAACTCGCCGGGCAACAGGCCGCTTCCGTCCCATGTGATGGGCGATTCAACCAACGTGGAGGGCTTTGAGGTATAGGCGGGACGCGACGGCGCCGTGGTCTCCGCAGCCGCACTCTGGGTCTCGGGCGCTGGCGCGCCGCCGTACTTCACGATCGATTCCCCGGGCAGCACAAAGGCCGAAGCAGGCTTGTAAGTCTGCACTTCCGGCGCCTCGTAAGTCTCTGGCGCGAATCTCTCGGGCGCGACTTCCTGCTCCTGCGGCGCTTCCTGCTTGAACTCAACCGCTTCAGCGGGCTCAGCGAGGCCGGTCTCCGCCTCGGCAGCAGCCTCCGGCGCTACGCCCTGGCCGCGCCCGCGACGACGGCGGCGTCCACGCCAGCGGCGCCCGCCCTGCGCTTCCTGCTCCTGCCCAGCCTCAGCCGGCGCGGGAATCGTTGCGGATTCCGAAGTGACCGCCTCAATCGTAATTTCTTCCGGGGCGGCACGTTCATGCCGGGATTCCTGCCGCCGTCCGCTGCGCTCGCCCTGAGTCCGGTCCGCCTGCCGCGAACCTTCACGGCCGCTGCTTTCAGCAGCGCCATGCGGATGCCGCACTTCGCGCGGGGCGTGGCCTGTGGTTGCAGCCTTCTCAATCTCGTCGGTCTCTTCCTGATCTTCGAGCTCCATGAAGTCGGTAACGTAGAGAAACGCGTCGCGCTCAAGACCAATGTCGACAAACGCCGACTGCATGCCCGGCAACACCCGCGTCACGCGTCCGTTGTAAATGGAGCCCGCCAGGGTGTACTCGTTTTCGCGTTCGTAGTAGATTTCCGCGAGCTGATCGTCTTCCAGGATTGCAAGCCGCGTCTCATGCGGCGTGCTGGAGATACAAATTTCCTTTGCCATCGTACCTTTCCGTCCGGCAGCCTCAGGCAGCCGGAGCCTGCGGCAAGGTTCAATGGACGCGCGCGAAGATGGCAGGCGAGACGATGAGCAGAGAACCGCTCAGGCAATCAAAGAACGGCCGATAGGCGACTGCCATCGTTATAGGCGGCGAGCCGGGACACAAAGGCCGAACGGGTTGCTGGTTGCGGTGATCCTGATGCAGAGTGATGCGGGCAGCCTCGGCCGGCGAAAACGCCGTGCGGGCCGTACGATCGGAGGCGTGCGCAGGGAAGTTCGTCTTGGCGCCCGCCTGCTTCGACCGGATTACGCGATCCTTGCCATCGGCAAGCCGCGAGCCATCCCGCATCTCGTCACGACCGATTCCGGTCGCAGGAGCGGAGCAGCTTTTCCGTCTCTGCGTGCTCATAAATCCAATCCTGCCAGGCGCGTCCCATCGGGACCAAGCCGGCGAATACATGTAGAATCTTGCTCTTGCAGCCCGAGACGCGCTTGAATCGTTCACGGGCCACACACATCAATACCTGCGACTGACAACACCTGGACCCCCTCGGATCGAGATGCGTCAGTTGACGAACCGGCGCATGCGGACATTCATCGCCACGCCCAGCGCCAGGAACGTAAACAGCACCGAAGATCCGCCGTAACTCAATAAAGATAAAGGGATTCCGGTGACGGGCATCAACCCTATGACCATGCCAACGTTGACCGCGATCTGGAAGGTCAACACAGCCACAATCCCCATGATAATGAGGGAACCGGGCAGGTCGGCGGCTGTTTGTGCGTTCTGAATCAAACGCATCAATATTAAGAAGTATAGCAGCAGGACAAAAATCGCGCCGATAAAGCCGTGCTCCTCGCTCAGGGCGGCGAAGATGAAGTCCGTATAGGGAATGGGCAGGAAGTAGCCCTGCGTCTGGGTGCCTTTTTCAGAACCTTTGCCCCATATCCCGCCGGAACCTACGGCAATCTCTGATTGCAGCACCTGGTAGCCGGTGCCACGGGGGTCGTTCTGGGGGTTTACGAAGCTGGTCAGACGGGCCTTTTGATAGGGCTTTAAAAATCTTCCACTCGACCACACTCCGCCGACCAGCACTGCGCCGCTGAGAAGCAGAATCACTCCCTGACGCAGGTTGATCCCGCCCAGAAACAGACCCGCCATCAGAATCGGCATGTAAGTAAGGGTCGTCCCGAGATCGGGCTGCTTCAAGACCAGGAGCATGGGAAAGCCGACCAATGCGAAGGCTTTGAAGATCTCCTTCCATGTAAGGTTGCGCCCGCCCAGATTGGCAAAATAGCGCGCCACGATGAGCACCAGCACAAGCTTGACGTACTCGGAGGGCTGCACAAGCACGGGGCCGAGCTTGATCCATCGGCGCCCGCCGAGCGCCTTGTGGCCGAGCGGCGACAAAACCGCAGTCAGCGCCAGCAGGCCGGCGCCATAGGCCCACGGAGCCCAGTCGAGCACGCGGTGGTAATCGATTTTGGCGAAGACAAACATGCCCGCCACTCCGGCCGCAACCCAGAAGATCTGCCGTCTGCCAAAGCTCGAAAACCGGGTGTGCAGCGTGGCTGAATGCACCTCGACCACTGAAACCGTGCAGAGCAGCAGCACCAGCACCAGCAGCCACCAGTCGAAGTCGCGAAAGCTCAGAAAACGGCGAAGTGGCATGGCGCTACGGATCCTTTCTTGCCTGGTACTTCAGCCAGGCCTTGCGTTCTGGCAGCGCAGCAGCCATCTCCGCCGGGGGGCTTGAAGGATGAACCCCGGACGAGCGCGCCGTTTGGTTTGTGGGATTGTGGCTCGCCTGTGCGGCAGCTTTCGTCGCTGCCATGATCTGCCCGTTCTCGACGAAGAAATGCCCACCCTGAATCCGGCCCTGGCCAGTCTGTGCATTTTCCGTGCCCGGCGCCGGCGGCGACGACCAGATCGCGCCCACCTCGACCGGCGCCGCGGCCTTCTGCGGCGGCAGATTGCCCGCCTCACGGCGTTTTTTGTCCACGAAAGCGGTGACCACCTTGGCGGCAATGCGCGCTGCATAGTAGCTGAACTCGCCATGCTGCCACAGAACCACCACCACCAGCTCCGGGTTGCGGCGCGGCGTCACGCCGACAAACCAGACGTTGGGATAGGTGCTGCGCCCCTTATTGGTCTTTTCCAGCGCCGCGTGGCTCATCTGCTGCGCGGTTCCGGTTTTGCCGGCAAAGTCGATGCCGGCGAGATGCGCCGATCCGGCGGTGTGATACAAACCCGGCTCGGTGACATCGGCCATTCCGTCCGTGACGGTCTGCCAGGTATCGGGATCGATGGGTACATACGCATCGCCGGATCCAGGGAAGCTGTCAAGCAGGGACTTGCGGAAGTCCTCCGAAAGCTGATCGGGAAAGACGACGTGCGGCCGCACGAGGTGTCCGTCCGAAGCGATGCCGCCGATGATGCGCGCCAACTGGATCGGCGTGGCCTCGACCGCTCCCTGCCCGATCGAGACGTCGAGCGTCTCGTCGGGATACCAGCGATGGTGGAAGTTCCGGATCACCCACTGCTGCGAAGGCATCAGTCCGGATTGTTCGCCGGGCAGGTCGATTCCGGTTTTCTGCCCGTACCCGAATTCCTTGGCGTATTTCGCAATCCGATCGATGCCCAGCTTGTCACCCAGCATGTAAAAAAAGGTATCGCAGGAGTACGGGATGGCATTGTGAATATCCACCGCGCCGTGCTTCTCGTCGCAGTGGTGGTAGTAGCCGTAGGGGCCCCAGCCGCCGTTGCAGACGATGTGCATATTCTGCGCGATGCCTTCCTGAAGCCCGGCGACCGCCATGAGAATCTTGAAGGTCGACCCCGGCGCAAGCTGTGCCTGAATGGCCTTGTTCATCAACGGATGCTCAGGATCGGTGACCAGCCGGTTCCACTCCGCGCGGTTGATCTTCACCGCAAAATCGTTCGGATCGAAGCTGGGGTGAGAAACCATGGCCAGAATCTCGCCGTTGCGCGGGTCCATCGCCACGATCGCCCCCTCGCGATCGCCCAAAGCCAGTTCGCCAGCGTGTTGCAGGTCGTTGTCGATGGTCAGCCGCAGATCCTGCCCCGGAATGGCGTGCTCGATGCCGAGGTAGCCCGCCTCGCGCCCGTGGCTGTCCACGATCACCTCGCGGCTGCCGTCCTGGCCGCGCAGCAGCTCGTCGTAGGTTTCTTCCACGCCGGCCTTGCCCACCACATCGCCCGGCTGGTAATAGGCAAAGCGGGGATTGTTCAGATCCTCCTCGCTCACCTCGCCCACGTAGCCGATCAGGTGCGCGGCAAAACCGTCGCGCGGGTAGAGCCGCCGTTCCTCGTCGATGGTCTCCAGCTCGGGCAGCTCATTGCGATGAGCCGCAATGAATGCCTGTTCGTCGGCGGTCACATCCTGCTTGATGGGGATGGGCTGGTAACCCGGCTCACGGCGGTAGCGATAGAGTGTTGCGCGCAACTGATCAAGGTCGAGGTCGAGGCCCTTGGCGATCAGCGGCAGATCGGCGTCCACATGCCGGCTCTGCTCGCGCACCAGAAAGCAGGTGACCGATGGATAGTTGTCCACCACCAGCCGGTTGTAGCGGTCGAAGAGCTTGCCGCGCGGGGCCAGAATCGGCTCCTTGCGGATGCGATTCTCCTGGGCGAGCTGCCGGTAGTTGTCCACGTCAAGCACCTGCAACCGCCACAAACCGGCGGCCAGCCCCAGCATCATGAACAAAATGCCGTACTGCACCACCGCCAGCTTGAACGTGGAGAGTTTTTCACCGCGATTGCCGCCGAGGGGGACCATGAGCGCTATTCTCAGGATACAGCGAAAGCCGATACCGCCTTTGCCTGCATCAGGCAGCATGGAGGTCTCCGCCATGCGCTATTCTGGGCTGGGAAGCACCGCAATTGTCTCCACGGGAAGGCTGGCCACTGATGGCGATGCAGACAATCGACCGTACCGCCAAGCAAATCGTGCTTACCGTGCAGGAGTATTCCCTGTTTGCATGGCGCGCCTTCATGAATCTCTTCCGGCCGCCTGTCTACTGGGCGGATTTCCTGATTCAGTCCGACATTATCGGCGTCGGTTCGCTGCCCATTGTCATCCTTTCGGGATTCTTTACCGGAGGCGTGCTCGCGCTACAGTCCGCGGCCACGTTGTCGGCCTTCGGCGCTACCGCCGTCACGGGCCAGTTCGTGAGCCTTACCATGATCCGGGAACTGGGCGCGGTGCTGACAGGCATCATGGTCTCGGGCCGCAATGCGTCGTCGATGGCGAGCGAACTGGGGTCGATGGTCGTGACCGAACAGATTGACGCCATGCGGGCTCTGGGCGTGGATCCCATGCGCAAGCTGGTGACGCCGCGCGTTTTTGCGACCATCGCCATGCTTCTCTTCCTCACCATTGTGGCCGACGCGTTCGGCATCTTAGGCGGCGCCGCAGTCACCGTGTTCCTGAACCACCAGAACGGCACGCAGTACTTCCACATGACCTACGAACACCTTCGTTTGGGCGACATCCTCCAGGGGATCATCAAGCCGATCTTCTTCGGCTACATCGTCGCCTCAGTGGGTTGCTTTTATGGGATGAGGACGACGGGCGGCACGGAGGGCGTGGGCCGCTCGACAATCTCGGCAGTGGTCAATTCGTCTGTGCTCATCATCTTTGTGGACTTTCTGATCACCCACGTTCTGCTCTCGATTCTTCCCGTTCTGCCCTCATGAATGACTCCGCGCACGCAACAGCCAACCCGACGATCGCCGATCCCGAAGCCGGCCCCGTTGTAACAGTGCGTAATGTCGCGGTCAGCTTCGATGGCCCGCCGGTCTTCGAGGGAGTGAGCTTTACGGTAGCACCGACGGAGACGCGCATTCTGCTCGGTCCCGCCGGCGTGGGGAAAAGCGTCCTGCTCAAGCTCATCATCGGTCTGCTCCGGCCCATTAAAGGCAGCGTGGAGCTCTTCGGCAAAGACATCTCCCATATGCCCGAGGAGGATCTCTTTGCGCTGCGGGCGCGGGCCGGCATGGTCTTTCAGGAAGGCGCCCTCTTTGACTCGCTGACGGTGCGCGACAACGTCGCCTACCAGTTAATCCAGGAGCGCGTGCCCGACGAGGAGATCGACGCCCGTGTTCACGAGGCTCTGCGCTTTGTCGGCCTGGAGCAAGCCTTCGCGCTCTATCCCGCCAGCCTCTCGGGCGGCATGAAGCGGCGAGTGGCCATCGCCCGCGCCTTGATTCATCAGCCGGAACTGATTCTCTACGACTCTCCCACCGGCGGCCTCGATCCTGTCACCTCGAACACCATCATCGAGCTCATCGTGAAGCAACGCGATGTGCGGGCGACTCCGGCGCTGGTCGTCACCCACCGCCTGCAGGACGCCTTCACGATCTGCACGCATCGTTTTGACAGCGGGCAGGGGCAGATGATTCCCCTTCCCGAAGGCGAAACCAATCGCAACACCACATTTCTCATGCTCAACGAGGGCCGACTGATCTTCGACGGCTCGCTCCACGAACTCGCGCACTCGCAGGACGCATACGTGCGCGAGTTTCTGGAGTAGGCTGCCAGGAAACGCCGGATGGATGCGGGCGCGGCCGCTGCGGCGACCGGCGGATTGGAAAGCGATCACCGGCGCGCCAACCAGTTACACGCGGGGATTGAGGCGCTCTACCGCAAGTGGATGGATGCGGGCCGCTTGTCCGCCGAGGAAGAGGAACAACTCGCCGTCACCACGGGCCAACT
>JABEBX010018002.1_pt1 | contig 30278 bp, 31 predicted proteins | sample 7245971 | NCBI WGS metagenome assembly JABEBX01 (sample SAMN14506365, study PRJNA622280) | hot springs metagenome | biome: hot spring [ENVO:00000051]|acidic hot spring [ENVO:00002120]; feature: spring [ENVO:00000027]|sediment [ENVO:00002007]; material: sediment environment [ENVO:01001048]... | reverse complement strand
GATTTTACCCGTGAAGGCCTGAATGAAGGGTTTCGCTTCAACAACCCCAATGTGAAGGACTCCTGCGGCTGCGGCGAGAGCTTCACGACCTGATGGCAGGAGTATGCATTCAGTGCGGGGCGGAGCTCAATGCTCCCCCCGCACTTTGTCATTCTTGTGGAGCTATTCAGCCTTTTCGTGCGGAGCTGTCCCTGTTCGATGTGGTCGGGTTGCCGGAAAGCTATGATCTGAATCTGCAGGCATTACGGAGTCAGGTATTGCAGTTGCAGAAAGTCCTGCATCCCGACCGCTTTGCCCAGGCAGAAGCGACGACCCGGCGCTTTTCCCTGGAGTGGAGTACGCGGCTGAATGAAGCGCTGGCGGTACTGCGTGATCCCCTGAAGCGTGCGGACTATTTGTTGCAACGTCAGGGAATTGATGCCCTGGGTGAACAGGTCAAGGTGGCTGATCCGTCACTGCTGATGACCCAGATGGTGTATCGTGAGCGTCTGGAAGATCTGCTTGCAGCCAGGGACCAGAACGGGTTGGATCAATTGCGTGGAGAAGTGGAAGACGCTTCATCCAAAGCGGTAAATAAGCTTCACATCCTCTTGAAAAATCTGCCCTGCGAACAGGTTGACGAGGCTGGATCTGTGCTGCGTGAGTTACAGTTTCTGGACAAACTCCTGGGTGAAATTGAGCGTGGCGAAGAGTCCTTGCAAAACCTGTAGTTTTTTGGATGCATCACACGAACTTTTAAGATAAAGCCTGGCGTAGTTGCTTTGCAGGAACCATACTCAGAGCTTTTTTATCATGAATAAACAAGGTGCTATAGCATGGCTTTAATGCAAATTGCAGAACCGGGCATGACTGCTGATCCGCATCAGCGGCGGCTGGCTATTGGGATTGATCTGGGAACTACCCATTCTCTAGTAGCTTCTGTTTTGTCTGCGCTGCCGACGGTCATGCGCAACCATGACGGGCAATATTTGTTACCCTCGGTGGTGCGTTACTGCGAAGACGACAAGGTGGTTGTGGGTTATCCGGCACAGGCGGCAGCGGGACAGGATCCCCATAACACTATTGCTTCGGTCAAGCGTTTTATGGGTCGTGGTCATGAAGACGTCCAGCTTTTGGCCGGGCACTTACCCTATGATCTGGTGCCCGCTGAAGGCATGATTCGCCTGCGTACGCGTGCGGGTGAAAAGTCTCCCGTTGAGGTTTCTGCAGAAATTCTTAAGGTTCTGAAAAATCTCGCAGAGGAAACGCTGGGGTCTGAGCCCGAGGGTGTCGTGATTACCGTGCCCGCCTATTTTGATGAGGCGCAGCGGCAGGCGACCAAAGATGCTGCCCGTCTTGCTGGCTTGAATGTTTTGCGCCTGCTGGCCGAGCCAACGGCAGCGGCAGTGGCGTATGGACTGGATAAAAAAAGTGAAGGTCTTTTTGCCATTTATGACCTCGGCGGCGGCACTTTTGATATCTCCATTTTACGCCTGCAGGCGGGAGTGTTTGAAGTGCTGGCAACTGCCGGTGATACGGCCCTGGGTGGCGATGACATGGACCATGCCATCGCTGAATGGTTGATGGCGGAGAGTGGTATCCATCTGGATGATCCACTCTGGCGTCGTCAAGTTCTGCAACAGGCGCGGCAGGCCAAGGAAGCCTTAACAGATCAGGAGCAGGTTGAGCTGACGCTGGACTCCGGGCAGGGTGCTCCCCGCATCATCCAATTGACGCGAAAGCAGCTTGAAACCCTCATTCAGCCTGTTTTACAGCGCACCCTTCCAGCCTGCCGGCGCGCCCTGCGTGATGCAGGTCTGAAAGTGGCGGATGTGGATGGGGTGGTGCTGGTAGGAGGGGCAACCCGGGTTCCGGCCCTGCGTCGTCTGGTGGCCGAATTTTTTCAGCAGCCCGTATTGACTGATATTGATCCTGATCAGGTGGTGGCTTTGGGTGCGGCCATTCAGGCCGATGCGTTGGTGGGCAATCAGCGCGAAGATTTACTGTTGATGGATGTTCTGCCCCTTTCTTTGGGTCTGGAGACCATGGGCGGGCTGGTGGAAAAAATTATTTCCCGGAATACCCCTATCCCCGCTGCCAAGGCCCAGGAGTTCACGACTTTCAAGGACGGCCAGACGGCTATGAGTATTCATGTGCTCCAGGGGGAGCGGGACCTGGTGCAGGATTGTCGTTCTCTGGCGCGTTTCAGCTTGCGCGGGATTCCCCCAATGGTAGCCGGAGCTGCCCGCATCCGCGTGACTTTTCAAGTGGATGCTGATGGACTGTTAACGGTATCTGCAGAAGAAACGAGTACAGGTGTGCGTTCTGAGGTGCTGGTCAAACCCAGTTTTGGTCTGAATGACGATGAAATTGCCCGCATGCTCCAGGATTCTTTTGCGCATGGGGCTGAAGACATAGCGCATCGGCGTCTTTCTGAAGCACGGGTAGAAGGGGAACGGGTGCGCGAAGCCTTGCAAGGTGCCTTATCGACAGATGCTGCCTTGCTGCAAGCGGACGAAAAAGCCCGATTGGATGCCGCCAGTCAGCATTTAGAGCAGTGTCTGGCAGGCAGTGATGCAGATGCCATCAGTAAAGCCGCCGAGGCTGTGGAAGCTGCAGCCGAACCTCTGGTGCAGCGACGCATGGATAGTGCCTTGCGGCGGGCTATTGCCGGCCGTTCCATAGATGATCTGGGAGAGTGAATGACTAAAATACAAGTACTACCCAATGCTGAACTTTGCCCCGAAGGGGCGGAGTTTGAGGCGGAGCCGGGGGAAACCATCATTGCTGCGGCCATGCGCAACCATATAGCGATTGAACATGCCTGTGAAATGTCCTGTGCCTGTACGACCTGTCATGTCATTTTGCGTAAAGGTTTTGACAGCCTCAAAGCAGCCGAAGAAAAAGAGGAGGATCTTCTTGACAAGGCCTGGGGTCTGGAGCCCACTTCGCGCCTGAGTTGTCAGGCCAAAGTGGCGGAAACCCCTCTCGTCATTGAAATACCCAAGTACACCATCAATCTGGAAAAGGAGCGGCACTGATGCATTGGGGCGATACCATGGACATTGTTTTCGCACTGGATGAAGCACACCCCGATGCAGATGTGCAGTTACTCCGGTTCACGGATTTGCATCGCTGGATTGTGGAGCTTGCAGATTTTGATGATGATCCTGAAAAGTCCAGTGAAGGGGTTCTCGAAGCCATCCAGATGGCCTGGCTGGCAGAGCGGGACTAAGGACAGATTAACATGGCGGCGCCCAAGGCATTGGTGGCACTTTCCGGCGGTGTGGATTCAGCGGTAGCTGCGATTCTCATGCAGGAACAGGGCTATGACCTGATCGGTGTTACCATGCGCCTGTGGCCGAAAAGTCGTTGTTGCGACGAGAAAGATATTGAAGACGCAGCCGAAGTCTGTGCCCGGCTCAATATCCCTTATCAGGTTCTGGATTATCGCGAGGCTTTTCGCCAGCAGGTTGTGGATGTGTTTGTGGCAGAATATCAGGCGGGGCGAACGCCCAATCCCTGTGCCCGCTGCAATCAGTTTCTCAAGTTCGATGCCCTGTTGGAAGAAGGGAAAAAGCTGGGGGCGACGATTCTCGGTACGGGTCATTATGCCCGTCTTCAGGAAACCCCTTCCGGGATGTCTTTGCTGCGGGGTGAGGACGCAGCCAAAGATCAGTCCTATTTTCTGTTTGCTCTGAATGCTGGTCTGCTGCCACAGTTGTGTTTTCCGGTGGGTGAAATGAATAAGGACGCGGTTCGGGCCATCGCCCGGCGGCACGGTTTGCCGGTGGCAGCTAAACAGGACTCTCAGGATATCTGCTTTGTTCCGGACGGGGACTATCGGCGTTTCCTGGCGGATTATGCCGGCCTTGATATGGAGCAGGAAGGGGAGATGGTCGATAGCAGCGGTCAAGTCATCGGGCATCATTCCGGAACCCTGAATTTTACCGTAGGACAGCGCAAAGGTCTGGGTGGCGGCAATGGCCAGCCGCGCTACGTGCTGGCCCTGGACCCGGTTCGTAATCAGGTGCGCGTCGGTAGTGAAAATGAGTTGTATCAGCCTCAGGCCTATTTGCAGGACTGCAACTGGCTGACGCCCCTGTCTGCTTCTGATGAACACCCTGTGACCGTCAAGTTGCGGTATCGCTCGCGCCCGGAGCCGGGACTGTTGCTCCTGAAGGAAGATGGTCGTGCCGAAATCCGCTTTCATGAAGCACAACGGGCCATTACTCCCGGTCAGGCGGCGGTGTGTTATCAGGGCGAGCGTCTGATTGGTGGTGGCTGGATCAGTAGCGCCCATGGTGTTTGATTGATAAGGAGAGTCAATAGATGTCTGCAGATTCAAAAAGCAATTCGATGATTTATCGTCATCTCGGCCGCAGCGGTTTACAGGTTAGTCTGTTTTCTTTGGGCTCCTGGGTCACCTTCCATAACCAGGTAGATGCTTCAGGCGTTCGCGAAATGATGGCTATGGCCTGGGATGCCGGGGTCAATTTTTTCGATAACGCAGAAGTATATGCCAACGGTGAAAGTGAGCTGTTAATGGGTAAGGCTTTGAAAGAACTAGCCTGGAATCGTCTTGATTTTGTGATTTCCAGTAAGTTTTTTTGGGGGTTGAAGCCGGTTGGTGGAAAACAGTCCAGGATCAACAGTCAAAATACGCTCAACCGGAAATATTTAATGCAGGCTATTGATGGCAGTCTGCAGCGTCTGAAACTGGATTATCTGGATCTTATATTCTGCCATCGCGCTGATCCTCATACCCCTGTTGAGGAAACAGTTTGGGCGATGCATAACATTATCGAACAGGGCAAGGCACTTTACTGGGGAACCAGTGAGTGGAGTGCTGATGAAATTCGTGCTGCCTGGGAAGTCGCCGAGCGTCATCATTTGCATAAACCGGTGATGGAGCAGCCACAGTACCATTTGTTCCATCGTCAGCGTGTAGAAAAGGAATATGCCAGATTGTACAAAGACATAGGTCTTGGTTTGACCACCTGGAGTCCGCTGGCCTCAGGACTTTTGACAGGTAAATATATTGAAGGAATTCCTGATGGTAGTCGTGGTGCCATGCAAAATATGTCATTTTTACAGGAAGAATTACTGGATCAGCAAAAAAATCATGCTGTAGCTCAATTGCAGGAAATTGCGCACTCATTGGATTGTAGTGTCGCACAATTGGCTTTAGCCTGGGTGGCTCATAATCCCAGAGTCAGTACAGTTATTCTTGGAGCATCTCGTCCTGAACAATTACAAGAAAATCTTGCTGCGTTGGATGTTCTGAAGAAGCTGAATCCGGAAACGGTGGATAAGATTGAAGGTTTGACGGCGAAATTTGCCGATTAACTCATTTTATTCTCGTATTTATGTTTATATTCTGATAAAGTCCGTTCGCCAACATGATACAGTCTATATGATGGCCCTTTGCATTGGTCCCCACCTTGAGAAGCGTCTGCCCAGACTGACGCCCTAGCGGCGAGGCCGGTGTTTTTTTGGAGTAAATCCCATGTCGTCTGATTTTGCATCTCTCGGTCTTTCCGAGCCCATTTGGCGTGCTGCAGCGGAACGCGGTTATACCACCCCCACACCTATTCAGGAACAAGCCATACCGGTGGTCATGTCAGGCGTGGATTTGCTGGCTGGTGCGCAAACCGGAACGGGCAAAACGGCTGCTTTTGCCATGCCGATTCTCCACAAACTGGCCGCCACGTCGGAAACTGCGTTTCATGGTCCTTCCAGCGTGCGCGCCCTGGTGTTGGTCCCTACCCGGGAACTGGCTGCCCAGGTAGAAGAAAGCGTGCAGCTTTACGGAAAGAATTTGTCTTTGCGCTCCCTGATTCTGATCGGTGGCGTCAAAATCAATCCCCAAATGCAGAAGCTGCGACGCAGTGTGGATGTGCTGGTGGCGACGCCAGGGCGCCTTCTGGATCATATTCAGCAACGCAGTGTGGATTTGTCGCATGTTGAAATTCTGGTCCTGGATGAAGCGGATCGTATGCTGGATATGGGGTTTATCCGGGATATTCGCCGGATTCTAGCAGTGTTGCCTAAAAAACGTCAGAACTTGTTGTTTTCTGCAACTTTTTCTCCGGAAATCAGAACACTGGCAGACGGCCTCCTGAATAATCCGGTCAGTGTCGAAGTGGCCAGTCGTAACGCCACTGCCGATACGGTTTCCCAGCGCTTTTTGGCGGTAGATCAGGATCGTAAAAGAGAACTCCTGACCCATCTTATTGGTGAACAGCAATGGCATCAGGTGCTGGTGTTTACGCGTACCAAGCATGGTGCGGATCGACTGGCGAAACATCTCTCCCAGGGGGGCATGCAGGCCATGGCCATTCACGGTGATAAAAGCCAGGGTGCCCGTACCCGTGCGCTGGCTGAATTCAAGGAAGGTAAGGTGCGGGTGTTGGTGGCTACGGACATTGCAGCACGAGGCATTGATATCAATGAATTACCTCATGTGCCGCATACGCGTCGTCAGACCGCTCCCGGCGCTCAGCGCCGGGCGCCTTCACGTTCGACTGGTGGCGGGAATCGGTTTCGGGATCGATAAAATCCGCTTATAAATTTTGCTGGACATTATTTGTCTGGTTTTTGGCTTGGCAGACCCCCCGCTGATCAGTCACAATGCTGCGTGAAGGGGCGTCAATCCGAGAAAAGGCAGACATGGAAGAAGAGAAGATTTCATCTGCACGCATTCTGGTTGTTGAGGATGAAGAGGGTATTCAGGAATTGTTGCGGGTTGCCCTGAAGCGTCAGGGTTTTGAGGTGCGTTGTGAAAGCAGTGTAGAATCCGCTGAGCCGGCACTACAGAGTTGGGCACCTCAGCTTGTTATTCTGGACTGGATGCTACCGGGTGAAAATGGTCTCGCCTGGTGTCGGGCCTTGCGGCGTTGTGAAGAAACCCAAAAACTGCCGATCATTCTTCTGACTGCCCGGGGTGAGGAAGGGGATAGGGTGCATGGCCTGGAATCGGGGGCAGATGATTATCTGGCCAAGCCCTTTTCACCACGTGAGCTGGTGGCCCGCGTCAATGCCTTGTTGCGCCGCAGTTATGGTAATAATTCTGCCGGTGTGGTGAAGCTGGGTGAGTTGCATGTAGACCTGCGCGCGCATCGGGTTTATGTCAAAGATGTCCAGTTGCATCTGGGACCCACAGAATTCCGTTTGCTGCGCCTGTTTGTGACCAATCCAGATCGGGTTTTTTCTCGCGATATGTTGCTGGATCAGATTTGGGGCCGACAAAGTTTTATCGAAGAACGCACGGTCGATGTCCATATCCGCCGTTTACGGCGGGTTCTTGACGAATACGGTCACGCGCCCTTGATTGAGACGGTTCGTGGTGAAGGTTACAGATGTAGTGCAGTGGTCGGTGACGTATGAACATGGCATCGCCTAAATTTTTGAAGAATATATTTTTATTTTTGTGAAAACCTTACGCGCCTGGTTTTATCCGCTGGCCGTATGGGCCCTGATACCCCTTTTTCTGGCCGCAGACAGTTTACGTGCCTGGTCTTATTTACCTCCCGTGATCATCGCCTTGATTCTGGCGATCTGGGTTGCCTGGCATCGGCAACAATCCCAAAGTTTCAGTGCCTGGTTCCGTAATCCCGATACTCATCTTCCCCCCCTCGCTGGAGGGCTCTGGGAGGAAACGTTTGCCGACGGTTATCACTGGCGGCGGGACCAGGAGGCCCGACAACGTCAGTTAAGTGCCCAGATTCTTCAGCTGCGCGATGCGCTCCAGGCAATGCCAGACGTGGTAGTGCTCATGGATGAGCGCGGTCAGTTGGTCTGGGTGAATCCTTCAGGTATTCGCCTCTTGCAACTGCAATGGCCGGATGATGTTGGCAAACCCCTGGCCTTCTGGTTGCGTACCCCCAATCTGCGGGCATTTTTAAGCGGTGAGGGCCCTTCAAGTTTGCAACTGGCTGCTCCATCAGATGCCCAGTTGTTTTTGGAGGGCGTGCGTTATCCTTTGGCTGATGCCGGAGCCTTGGTGATTTTTCGGGATGTGACCCGTATTCGCCAACTGGAGCAGGTACGCCAGGATTTTGTGGCCAACGTCTCCCACGAGCTGCGCAGTCCGTTGACTGTTGTGCGGGGCTTCCTGGAAAACCTGCTGGATGGTCCGCTGGCCGAAGACGAAGAAGTAGGCAGCCAGTTGCATTTGATGGAGCAGCAAACCCTGCGGATGCAATCCCTGGTGGAGGATTTGCTCTCTCTGGCGCGTATGGAGGCGGCCGAAGCCGAACCAGAGCGCTGTGATACGATCATTTTCAGTGCATTGATCGAGGGCGTGCTGGACACGCTCAAGCCCAATATATCCGAAAAAAGACTGAAAATTCACAAGCACCTGGACGAGACTCTGGGTATTTTTGCGGAGCAGGTAGACTTGACCAGTATCGTCCGTAATCTCCTAGAAAATGCTATCAAGTACACCCCCGCCGGGCGCAGCATCAGCATAAGCTGGGGCCGTGGTCCCGATGGTCTCAGGCTGACGGTGCAGGATACCGGAGATGGGATTGCTACCGAACATCTGCAAAGAATTACGGAACGTTTTTATCGGGTGGATAAGGGAAGATCCCGGAGGATGGGAGGTACAGGTCTGGGACTTGCCATTGTTCGCCATGCAGTAGAACGCTATCAGGGACATTTGGAAGTACATAGCGAAATTGGTCAGGGAGCGGTATTTACCGCACTGTTTCCCTTGTCTCTAGCGCGTAGTGCTGTCAGCGGTGAAAATGTGTCATAAAACGGTAATAAAACTCTGCTATTGTAGGTTGTCTATGCTGTAGGCTTCATACCGGAAGGTTGCGCACCAATATGAAAATTAAAAATGCATACAAGACACGTCGGCTCAGTGTGCTGCCGAAAATATTTAAGTTTGCCATGAGGCCTTATCATGAGTGGCAAAATCTTGCCCCGGCGGGTGCGTTAATGGCGACCCTAGCCGTGTTGGTTTTGAGCCTTGGATCACGTTTTCTTATTAAAGACAGGAGCCCGCGTTAATGTCGGAACTTCATAATACCAAAATTGCTGTTCGCCACCTGGATTTTTACTATGGCAGCAATAAATCCCTCAAGGATATCAATCTGGAGATGCCGGAGAAACAGGTCACCGCGTTTATCGGCCCTTCGGGTTGTGGCAAGTCGACCTTGCTACGGGTATTTAACCGCATGTATTCACTTTATCCCGGGCAACGCGCTACCGGTGAGGTGTTGCTGGATGGCGAAAATATTCTTTCCCCCAATATGGACGTCAATATGTTGCGTGCCAAAATTGGCATGGTGTTTCAAAAGCCGACGCCTTTCCCGATGTCGATATACGATAATATCGCCTTTGGCATCAAGCTCTATGAAAAACTTCGCAAGGTGGAAATGGATGAGCGCGTGGAAGAAGCCCTGCGTCAGGCCGCTCTCTGGGATGAGGTCAAAGATAAACTCAAGACCAGTGGTTTGGGTCTTTCCGGAGGACAACAGCAACGTTTGTGTATTGCCCGCGCCGTTGCGGTAAAACCCGAAGTGATTTTGCTGGACGAACCGACTTCTGCTCTCGACCCGATAGCTACCCTGAAAATTGAGGAACTGGTCAGCGAATTGCGCAATCAGTTCACCATTCTCATTGTGACCCACAATATGCAACAGGCCGCGCGCGTGTCTGATTACACCGCCTTTATGTATATTGGTGAAATGGTAGAATTTGGTCAGACCAACCAATTATTTACCAATCCGGCCAAGAAGCAGACGGAAGATTACATCACGGGTCGTTATGGTTAAGGAGAACTGAACATGGATAAAGATCAGCATATTTCCCAGCGCTTCAATGATGATTTGAACGAAGTTCATGAGCTGGTTCTGGCGATGGGTGGGGTGGTTGAAGAACAAATCAGCAATGCCATTCGCGCGCTGCAGACTGGTGACAATGACCTGGCCCGCGAAGTGGTAGCCCGGGATCATGAAGTCAATGGTTATGAAGTACGGATTGAAGAGGAATGTATCAATATCCTCGCAATGCGCCAGCCGGCGGCCTCGGACTTACGTCTGGTCATGACGCTCATCAAAAGTATTGCCGATCTCGAGCGCATGGGTGACAAGGCCAGCAAGATTGCGGATATGGTGTTGGCCATGGGGCATGGGACGCGTAATTCCAACCCGGCCTTTTTACGTGATGTGGGCGTCATGGCAGACTATGCGCTGAATATGCTGCGGCGCGCCATGGATGCCCTGGCTCGGGCAGACGCTGAACAGGCCATTGCCATTGCCAAGGGGGACGAGATTCTCAATCAGGAGTACCGGTCTGCGCTGCGTCGTCTGATTACCTACATGATGGAAGATCCACGCACCATCACTCCAGCCATTGATGCCCTGTTTATTGCTAAAGCCATAGAGCGTATTGGCGACCATGCCCGCAATATTTGTGAGTATGTGATTTATCTTGCCAAGGGCAAAAATGTCCGGCATCTTCCCCTGGATCAGGTAGAGCAAAGCCTTCAGGGGAAATAATCATGTCGGAACCCGTGACCACTGCAGTATTGGAAAATTATTTGGCAGCAGTGGATCTCGGTTCCAATTCTTTTCATATGGTAGTGGCGGAAGAGCTGGGTTCAGAAATTCGCTTGCTCGACCGCCTGCGAGAAGGCGTGCGTCTTGCCGAAGGTTTGCGCGAGGATGCCACTCTGGATCCGGCCGTCGAGAAGCGTGCACTGGATTGTCTGGCACGTTTTGGTCAGCGCCTTCGTGGTATTCGTCCCGAGCGGGTCCGCATTATTGGTACCAACACGTTGCGCCAGGCTAGTGCCGCCGAGGGGTTTGTGCAGGCTATTGAATCCACTCTGGGTTTTCCTCTGGAAATTGTTGCCGGTCGGGAAGAAGCGCGACTGGTCTATCTGGGGGTCGCCCACAGCCTGGCGGTAGATGCGGATGAACGCCGCCTGGTGATTGATATTGGGGGTGGCAGTACCGAACTTATTGTGGGTCAGGGATTTGTACCGAATAATCGTGAGAGCCTTCACTTTGGATGCGTAGGTTCCAGCCGCGCCTTTTTCCCGGATGATCTGATCACCACTGAGTCCTGCGAACGGCTTGAAAAAAAAGTGCGCATGGCGGTAGAGCCAATGCTGGATGAATTTACCGGCCATGGCTGGGATCAGGCAGTAGGTTCTTCAGGGACAGTCAAAGCCATAAACCGGATTCTGGTCGAGAATGGTCAGGGTAGTCGTATTACCCGCAACGGGATGTACTGGTTGCGGGAGCAAATCCTGCAGTTGGGATCGGTGCGGGCCTTGTCCCGTCTGAAAGGTTTGAAGTCGGATCGTGCCGCTGTATTTGCGGGTGGATTCATGATTCTTTACGCCTTGTTCGAAGCCTTGAATATTCAGGAAATGCGTTTTTCAGAGGGGGCGTTGCGGGAAGGTGCCATTTATGACCTGCTCGGCCGGATTCACCAGGAAGATACCCGCGAACTCAGTATTCACAGTCTCCAGGAACGCTTTCACAGTCAAACCAGGCGCAATCGTGGGGTGGCAGCCTGGGCGGATCAGTTTTTTACGGCAGCGATGGCCAACTGGTCTTTGCATGGTGCTCATCGGCAATGGCTGCAGTGGGCGGCGTTAACCCATGATATTGGGCTGGATATTGCCCATTCCGGCTTTCACAAGCATGGCGAATATATCTGGCGCAATGCCGATTTGGCGGGATTTTCCCGCAGGGAGCAGGGCGTTGTGGCAGCATTGCTGCGCACCCAGCGCAAACGGCTTCCGCATCTGCAGTTCTATTCTACCTTGGGTATTGCGGCTGAAGATTTGCTCGCTGTTCAGCGTTTGGCTGTGCTACTGCGACTTGCTATTGTTTTCCATCGCGGCGCACAAATTTCGGGTACTGCACCCGCCTTGCAAGTGGAGGACAAAGTCCTGCGTCTGTCACTGCCTGATCATTACAAGGATAAAATGCCCCTGCTTTTTGCGGATCTTGAGCAGGAACAGGAAAATACGGCTCCTGATTTTCATCTCCATTGGTAAGAGGGCGTTCCCATCGAATTTCTGAATCCGTTGTTGCACTGGCTGCATCTGCAACCGGTTACTCTGAGCGTTATCAAGGAATTTCTCCGCCAGTATGGGTACTGGATACTGTTTATCGGGACCCTGCTGGAAGGTGAGGCGGTAGTCATTGTTGCCGGGGCCCTTGCCCATGCCGGCGTGCTGGATTTACCCGTGGTCATTGCCGTTTCCTGGCTGGGTAGCACGATTAATGATCAGGTTCTGTATCAGGTAGGTTCGCGCTATGGAGAACGGATTCTCGACTGGCTTCCCAATTTTCTCAAGCGCCATGTTGCTCAGGCAGAGGGATTGATTAGGCGCTTCGGCGATTGGGTGACGCTGCTGTTTCGCTTTATTTATGGGACCCGAACCATTACCCCGATACTCCTGGGTGTGCATCATTATCCACCCCGGCGCTATCTAGTCATGAATCCACTGGCTGCTGCTGTCTGGGCCGGCGTCATCGCCGGTATCGGTTATGTTCTCGGGGCTTCATTGCAAGGCCTGCTGAATGGTGTACGTCAAGTGCAAATCATTTTGTTGCTGCTGCTGTTTGTGGGTGCTTTGCTTTACTGGTTTTGGCATCGCGGGAATAAATCCAAAACCGGTACTTAGCACGACTGCTTGCAGCCGACCTGGCCCCAGTGCGCGTTCCAGTCTTGCTCTAGTGGGGTAACCTGTGGTAAAACGCGCTGGGCTTTGCCCTAATACGCACACGTAGCCTGAGAGGATTTCCGGGTGTCCGCAAGGATGGAATTCTCGGCCGCGTGGTGGATCTTAACCCTATGAAAACTGGAGAAATCTCTATGAGCAGCAATGTAAGCATGCGTGCCCTGCTGGAAGCCGGCGTGCACTTTGGTCATCAAGCCCGTTACTGGCATCCCAAAATGGCCCCTTACCTGTTTGGTGAGCGCAACCGCATTCACATTATCAATCTTGAACATACTTTACCCATGCTGCGTAGCGCGCTGGCTTTTATTGAGCAGGTGTCGCGCAAACACGGTCGGGTTCTTTTTGTGGGAACCAAACGCCAGGCGCGTGAAGCTGTAGAGCAGGAAGCCCGTCGTTGTGGCGCTTTTTTTGTCAATCAACGCTGGCTTGGTGGGACCCTGACCAACTTTAAAACCATTCGTCAGTCTATTCGTCGTCTGGACGAGTTGGACCAGATGACAGCCGATGGCACTCTCGAAAAGCTGACCAAAAAAGAAGGTCTGACTCTGTCGCGTGAGCGTGACAAACTGGAGCGCAGTCTTGGTGGCATCAAGGAAATGAATGGTCTGCCCGATGCTATTTTTGTGATTGATGTGGGTCATGAAAATATTGCGGTGCTGGAAGCGCGCAAGTTGGGCATTCCGGTTATTGGTGTGGTCGATAGTAATTGTGATCCATTGCTGATTGATTATCCTATTCCGGGTAATGACGATGCTACCCGTGCTATCCGACTTTATGCTTCGCTGGTGGCCGATGCCATTTTGGCCGGTCGGCAGGGTGGTGCAGCGGATTTGCTGGATGAATTCGTCGAAGTGGACGAAGAAACCATTGAAATTGACGCCGATTAACGCATTCACCACATAACCAAGGAGTTTACATGGCTATCAGTGCACAACAGGTTAAAGAACTGCGTGAGCGCACCGGCGCTGGCATGATGGAATGCAAAACCGTTCTGACGGAAGCGGACGGAGATATGGAAGCGGCCATTGATCTGCTGCGCACCCGTGGTCTGGCCAAGGCCGACAAGAAGGCCAGCCGGGTAGCGGCGGAGGGCGTCATTGTTACTGCGCTGAGTGCAGACCAGAAGCAGGGCGTGGTGCTGGAAGTGAACTGCGAGACCGATTTTGTGGCCAAGAATGAGGATTTTCTGGCCTTGGCCAAGGATTGTGCCGGGCAGGCTCTGCAACAGGGTCTGAAACAAATAGAGGCGCTGGTGGCGGATGCGACCATTGAAGAGCGGCGCAAGACCCTGGTCAGCAAGCTGGGTGAAAACATCAGTTTGCGGCGTTTGCAGCACTTGCAGGTTAAGGAAGGCGTGGTTGGAGCCTATATACATGGCAGCCGCATCGGGGTGATAGTGGCGCTGGAAGGTCAGGCGGCTACAGAAGAACTCGGTAAGGATGTGGCCATGCATGTGGCTGCAGCCCGGCCGGAAGTGGTTCGTCCTGATCAGGTCTCTGCAGAACGTCTGGCCCGGGAAAAGGATATTCTGGTCGCCCAGGCCGCTGATAGTGGAAAGCCTGCTGATATCGTCGAAAAAATGATATCCGGCCGGCTTAACAAGCTGGTCAACGAAATTGCGCTGACCGGGCAGCCTTTTGTGAAAGATCCGGATAAAAGCGTAGGGCAGTTGGTCAAGGGCTTTCCGGGAGTGGAAGTCGTCGAATTCATCCGTTTTGAGGTGGGTGAAGGTATCGAAAAAGCACCCACGGCAGACTTCGCCAGCGAAGTAATGGCGCAAGTCCGGGGGTCCTGAATGACCGCTCCCCGGTACTCACGTGTTCTCCTGAAACTCAGTGGGGAGGCATTGATGGGGGATGGGCAGTATGGCGTCGACCGCGAGGTCGTACGCCGTATGGCTCGTGAAATCAAGGATGTGGTCTCGTCTGGTGTGCAGGTCGCCATTGTCATTGGTGGTGGCAATATTTTCCGGGGGATGGCCAAGGCAGCCGAGGGTATGGACCGTGCTACTGCTGATTATATGGGGATGCTGGCGACAGTAATGAATGCTCTTGCGGTTCAGGATGCCCTGGAGCATTTAGGCCTGCCGACGCGGGTACTTTCCGCCCTGCATATAGAGCAGGTCGCTGAACCCTATATCCGTAGGCGTGCCATTCGTCATCTGGAAAAAGGTCGGGTAGTGATTTTTGGTGCTGGCACAGGTAATCCTTTTTTTACCACGGATACAGCCGCCAGTTTGCGGGCTGTAGAAATCAATGCCGAGCTGGTTCTGAAAGGAACCAAGGTGGATGGCGTATATACGGATGATCCAGTCACTCACCCCGAGGCTATGCGTTACCGTGAACTGTCTTACAATCAGGTTCTGGAGCAGAATCTTCAGGTGATGGATGCGACAGCAATTACCCTCTGTCGTGATAATGACATGCCCATCATCGTTTTTTCCATCAACAAATCCGGCGCATTGATGCGGGTAATGCTGGGTGAAGAAGAAGGCACCTCGGTGCGTAGAGAGGTTCCATGAGTATTCAGGAAATCAAAAAAGACGCCGAAACCCGGATGAAAAAAAGCATCGAATCCCTTAAGGGGGAGTTGACGCGTCTGCGTACCGGTCGCGCCAGTGCTGGCTTGCTGGATCATGTGATGATTGATTATTACAATGCTCCCACTCCATTGGCCCAGGTGGCCTCGGTTTCCGTAGCCGATGCCCGCTCTTTGGTGGTGACACCCTGGGAAAAAAATCTGATCCCAAAAATTGATAAAGCCATTCGCGATGCCGGGCTGGGACTTAATCCGGTGGCTGGTTCGGACAATATTCGTGTACCTCTGCCGGCACTTTCAGAAGAGCGGCGCAAGGAAATGGTGAAAGTGGTCAGACAGGAAGGCGAAGGTGCCCGAGTAGCCATTCGTAATATCCGTCGTGACAGTATTTCTCAGGTCAAGGACCTCCATAAGCAAAAAGTCATTTCCGAAGACGAAGAACGTCAGGCAGAAGAGGCTTTTCAGAAGCTGACTGATCGCTTTGTGGATGAAGTCGATGCCGTGGTGGAGGCCAAAGAAGCTGACCTCATGGAGGTCTGAGCAGGATGATGGCAGCATCTGGATCAGGAGCGCGTTCGCTTCCGCAGCATGTCGCAGTCATTATGGATGGCAATGGCCGCTGGGCGTATCGGCAACATTTACCCCGTGTAGCCGGTCATCGACGAGGAGCGGAAGTCGTCCGGGAGATGGTTCAGTCGTGTGTAGACTTGAATATTCCCCATCTTACTCTCTTTGCGTTTAGCACTGAAAATTGGCGGCGGCCTCCTTTGGAGGTGCGTCTGCTCATGAATCTGTTCCGCTTGCTCCTGAAGCGGGAAGCCCGCAAGTTGCATGAAAACGGTGTGCGTTTACGAATTATCGGCGATCGCAGCGCGTTGGAGCGGGATATTCTTCAGCTCATTGAAGAAGCAGAAAGTCTCACCCAAAATAATACCCGTTTGCAACTCAACCTCGCAGTGAATTACGGTGGACGTTGGGATATTGCCCAGGCTACACGCGCGGCAATTGCTGCGCTTCAGTCTGCAGATTTGAATCTGCAAGAGCTCGACGAGCAGGATATTGCCCGGCATTTAAGCCTTGCCGATGGCCCCGAGCCGGATTTGTTGATTCGTACGGGTGGGGAAGAACGCATCAGTAATTTTCTGATCTGGCAACTGGCGTACACAGAATTCTATTTTACTGATACGCTCTGGCCGGATTTCGATCGCGCTTCCCTGGAACATGCACTACATTCTTTTGCACATCGGCAAAGACGTTTTGGACGTACTGGTGATCAGGTTCTGGAGGGCGATTGCTCCGTCAGCGACTGATCACCGCCGCCTTTTTGTTGCTGCTGGTTTTTGTCCTGATTTTTCAGGCTTCCTCTCCGGTTTTTCTGGTTTTTTTAATGCTGCTCGCCCTGTTTGCCGGACAGGAATGGGGTCGTCTCAGCCTGTTCTCCAGGCCATTTGCCTTACTGCTGGGGCTGGTACTGGCGGTTCTTTTGCTGTTGCCGCTCTGGTTGAATAATCTGATCGGCCCCATGTTGGCAGATATTTCGGTAGCCGCATGGTTATTATGGGCGGTGCTGATGCTTGCTGTGTCACCCAGCATGCTAGATAGAGCTTCAATTTGGCAGCGTCCGTTTACGGGTTTTATGCTTTTGCCAGCTTTTTTGCCAGCTTTCTGGTTTGCCTTGCAACTTCAGCGTCAGTCCCCCCATCAACTTTTGTGGGTGATTTTGATAATCAGCGCAGGAGATGTAGGTGCCATGACTTTTGGGAAACTATGGGGCCGGCGGCGGCTGATCCCACGGGTCAGTCCGGGCAAAACCTGGGAAGGCCTCCTGGGTGGCTTGCTTGCCAGCGCCATTGTGGGCACACTGGGCGCATGGATCTGGCTGGGGGCTCACCCTCTCGTATTATGCTCAGGGGCTTTGCTGGGAGTGGTGACAGCAATATTTGCAGTCATTGGTGACCTGGCAGAAAGTTATCTCAAACGCCGCGCAGATCGTAAGGATAGCGGTCAATTACTGCCGGGGCACGGTGGTTTGCTTGACCGTCTGGACAGTATCAGCGCGGGTATCCCGGTTTTTGTAGCCGGGATTTACTATCTGGGTTGGTGGAAATGACAAGAGGCATCTGCATACTCGGAGCCACGGGCTCCATTGGGAAAAGCACCCTGGACGTGCTTTCACGCCATTCCGATGTATTCCGGGTGGTGGCCTTAACGGGTAATTATCGTGTTGCGGAGATGCTGGCACTCTGCAAAATCCATCAACCTGAGCAGGTCGTCATGGCAGCACCCGAAGCAGCGCAAGAACTCCGGGTGCTGTTACGTGATGCCGGTCTAAAACAAATAAATGTGGAAAGTGGTCCCGAGGCATTGGCAGCCGTTGCCCGTATGGACGGTGTTGACGAGGTAATGGCCGCAATAGTCGGAGCAGCTGGTCTTTTGCCTACTCTGGCTGCGGTGGAAGCCGGCAAAAAGGTATACCTGGCCAACAAGGAATGTCTGGTGATGGCGGGCAAGCTGTTTATGGACCGGGTGCGGGCGTGTCAGGTGACCCTGCTGCCTATTGATAGTGAGCATAATGCCGTTTTCCAGTGCTTTGCCGATGGCCGAGGGGTGCGCCGCATCCTCTTGACGGCTTCTGGCGGTCCTTTCCGGACCTGGCCTTTGGAGCGTCTCGCGGGAGTGACTCCAGATCAGGCCTGTGCGCACCCTAACTGGGTGATGGGCCGGAAAATTTCTGTAGATTCTGCGACGATGATGAACAAGGGGCTCGAAGTGATTGAAGCCCATTGGTTGTTTAATCTTCCGGCAGAACAAATTGATGTACTCATCCACCCCCAAAGTATTATCCATTCCATGGTAGAGTACGTAGACGGGTCGGTGTTGGCCCAGCTGGGCAATCCGGACATGCGTACGCCCATTGCTCATGCCCTGGCTTACCCGGAGCGCATCGAAAGTGGGGTGTCCTCACTGGATCTGGCCAAGACCGCAGATTTGCAATTTGAAGCCCCTGACCTGCAACGCTTCCCTTGTCTGGCTTTGGCTTTTTCTGCCCTTAAAGCGGGTGGTGCTGCAGCTACTGTCCTCAATGCTGCCAATGAAGTAGCGGTTCAGGCTTTTCTGGACGAGGCTTTACCTTTTGCCCGGATTGCTGCTGTTGTGGAAAGTACCCTGGCCGATTTGCAACCTGCCGCACCGGATGAACTGGAAGCCGTTCTGGCGATTGATCAGCAGGCCAGAGTGATAGCTGGCAAGCATCTGCGCCGTTACGCTGAATCTGCTTTGGCCTGATTTCGGGCTACTGTGCACATACTCGAAACCATAGGCGCTTTTATTCTCGCAATTGGCATTCTGGTGCTGATTCATGAATCCGGACATTTCTGGGTCGCCAAATTCATGGGCGTGAAGGTGCTGAAATTCAGCATCGGCTTTGGTCCTGCTTTGATCAGTCGGCGCTGGGGCAAGGATCGCACCGAATATGTCATCGCTGCGTTACCTTTGGGTGGTTACGTCAAAATGCTCGGTGAACAGGCCGGTGAAGAAGTAATGCCTGAAGACCGTACCCGGACTTTTGAGCAACTGGCTCCCGGTAAACGCTTTCTCATTGCCCTGGCTGGCCCTGCTGCCAATCTCCTTTTCGCCATCATTGCTTATGCCGGAGTTGCCTGGATTGGCATTCCCGGGCTGGCTCCCATTGTTGGTCTGGTGAATGATCATTCTCTGGCCGCTCAGGCCCATTTGCAGCCGGGTCAACGCATTACCTCCCTGAACGGTCAGCAGGTATATACCTGGGAAGACATGCGTATGGGTTTGTTGTCGGCGGCCATTGCCCGGGTGCCCGCACACCTTGAGACTACCGAGCAGGGCAGGTTGTCAACACATACTCTGCCTTTGCAAAGCCTGAAGGCAGATTCGGTGGGGCCGGACTTTGTTGGTAAGATCATCGGAATGGAGCCTTACCTGCCAGCAACTGTGGGAGCGGTCGAAGCCAAAAGTCCGGCCGCTCAGGCAGGACTGGTTGCCGGTGATCGTATTACCGGCATTAATCATCATCCTGTCCCGAGCTGGGAGAGTCTGGCCCGTCACATTGAATCGCATCCAGACAAAACGATGGAGATGACTTACCGGACGGCTGCGGGGATCAGTAAAACCATTCAGATCAAACCACAAATGTTTCTCGACAAGGCGGGTAAAGCGATTGGCAGGATCGGTATTGTCATGGCGCCCCTGCCCAAGGATCTCATCGTTATACGCCAGCGGGGGCCGCTTGAGGGCTTGATCTATGGTGCGCACAGTACCTGGCAGATGTCCTGGATGACGGTGGAGATGATGGTTCGGATGGTGCAGGGTTTTGTTTCGCCGGATAATATCAGCGGGCCTATTAGCATTGCCGAATATGCGGGGCAGTCGGCTCAGGCGGGCGTGGCGCCCTTTCTGTCCTTTCTGGCTTTGGTTAGCATCAGTTTGGGGGTCCTGAATTTGCTCCCTATTCCCATACTCGATGGTGGTCATCTGGTGTTTTACGCCCTGGAAATGGTACGAGGTAAGCCGCTTTCGCCGGCGGTGGTGCAAAAAGCCCAACAGATCGGTATAGTGCTGCTTCTGATGCTGATGTCCTTCGCTTTCTACAACGATATTACGAGATTGATGACTCCGTGAAAAAATTCAGCCTGACTTCACCTTCGCCTCTGGTTCTTGCCTCGGGTATTGCCTGTTTGGCGGCCGTTTGGACGGCTCCAGCCTGGGCATTTACACCCTTCACTGTTAAAAACATAGAGATAAGAGGATTGCAGCACATTGCTCCTGGAACGGTCTATAACTACCTGCCCATCCATATCGGGGAAGAAGTAGATGACCAGAAAGCGCAGCAGGCGATTAAAGATCTGTACTCTACTGGTTTTTTCAAGGACGTAACTATCGCCCGCTCGGATGACAATTTGCTGGTGGTCGTCCAGGAACGTCCGATCATTGCCAGCATCAAGACGCACGGCATCAAGGCCTTTTCCAAAAAAGAAGTGGAAGGAACCCTGAAAGGCATCGGTCTGGTGGACCGCCATATTTTCAATCAGTCCCTGCTTGACGAGGTCGTACATGGGCTGCAGCAGCAGTATGAGGGCATGGGTTATTATAATGCGAAAATTCATGCCAAGGTGGATAAACTCCCACGTAACCGCGTAGCTATTTATCTGGATGCCAACGAGGGAGAGCAGGCTACTATCAAGCAGGTGACCATAGTCGGCAATCACGCTTTCAGTGAAAGTCGTTTGCGTGGCCTTTTCGATATTGGTGCCCCTGACGCCTTTTCATTTTTTACTAAAAATGATCGTTACTCTCAGGAAAAATTGATGAAGGGCCTGGAAGCCCTGCACAATTTCTATCTGGATCGCGGCTATCTGAATTTTGATATTGAATCCAATCAGGTACAGGTCACACCAGATCGTCGTTTTGTCTATATTACGGTCAATGTGCATGAAGGACCGGTTTATCATGTGAAGTCGGTGAATTTGACGGGGAATCTGGTGATTCCCAAGCCAGAGCTGGAAAAACTGGTTGAAATCCATCCCGGCGAAGTGTTTTCCCGGGCAAAAATCAACGACACTAACAGTGCCATTGCCAACAAGCTGGGTGATCTGGGCTATGCTTTTGCCAATACCACACCGGTGCCGACGGTAGATGAAAAAACCCGCGAGGTAGCACTGAATTTTGAAGTGGACCCAGGGCGCAAAGTATACATTCGCCGCATTGAAATTACCGGCAATGATCGCAGTCGTGACTATGTAGTCCGGCGTCAGTTCAGGCAGATGGAAGGATCTCTTTATAATGGTGCGCAGATCAGGCGTTCCAAGGAGCGGCTCCAGCAGACCGGTTTTTACGATAAAATCGATACTAAAACGGTTCCGGTTCCCGGTCATCCTGATCAGATGAATCTGGATGTGCATGTCAGTGAGCGGCCAACTGGCAGTTTTAGCCTGGGTGTGGGTTACTCCAATGCGCAGGGTATTTTGTTCAATGGTTCCATCAGCCAGAACAATTTCATGGGTACTGGAAATGCGCTGTCTTTTTCGGCCAACGTGGGCGGTTTGGGCACAGCATTCAACCTATCTTATACTGATCCTTATTTTACTCCGGATGGTATCAGTCTGGGTGTTAATCTTTATCGGAATGATACCAATCTTTCCAGCCTTGCTGTTGCGCCCTATCAGGAAATTGACTATGGCGCTACGGGTACGCTGGGCATACCCATCATGCAGTATGTCTATGACTATATGTCCTTGGGCTACAGTAATACAACTATTAATCTGACTTCAGACAGCACGCAAATTTATAATTCTTACGTAAATACTTTCGGGAATACGGCCAGCGCTGTCACTGTAGGTAATAGCCTCGTTTATGACAGCCGCAACTCGCCCATATTTCCGACCAAGGGGTTTTATGGCAGCCTGGATCTGAAAGCGGCTGTTCCTCCGGGAAAACTGAAGTGGTACAAGGCCGAAGTCAAGGCTGACTATTATCATCCCATTACCTCCTGGTTAACCGGCGGGCTCAGCGGGCGATATGGTTTCATAAACGGTTATGGTGGCAAACCAGTTCCTTTCTTTAATAACTACTATTTGGGTGGCCCCACGACCTTGCCGGGTTACCAGACATATTCCCTGGGCGAACAAATTGATGGTTATCCCGTCGGAGGCACACGAGAATTATTGTTTAACGCCAGTTTGTACTTTCCGTTACCAGGTCTGGAAGATAACCATAATTTCCGGATGTCTCTGTTTGCCGCCAGCGGTTGGGTTTATGGGGTGCAGTCTTATCTCGGCGGTGCGAACAGTACGAGTTATTTCCCCAGTCTGGGTGAGATGCGGACAACAGCTGGCGTAGGCTTTCTGTGGATCAGTCCTCTCGGGCCTCTGCGTCTGTCTCTGGCAATTCCTCTGGACAAAAAGCCGGGAGACCTTACCCAACCCCTGCAGTTCACTGTGGGTAATAACTTCTGATGCCCCGGTGAGATGGGTATGATGCGTCAGTTACTTCTGGGTCTGGGTTTGTTGCTGTTTGCCGGGATAGCCTTGGCGGATCCCATGAAAATTGGCTTTGTCGATCTTGATAAAGCCCTGCGCGAGCTTCCGGAAGCGCAGGTTGGCGCGGCGAACCTCAATAAGCAGGTGGAGGCGAAGCAAAAGGAAATAGAAGCAAAGCGCCAACAGATAGATGCTTTTCAGAAATCGCTGGAAAAAGATTTTCCACATTTGAGTAATGCCCAGCGACAGGATCGCGAAGCTCAATTGCAAAGCATGATTCTCAGTCTTCAGCAATTTCAGCGCCAGGCTCAGGATACGCTCAACTATCAACGCAATCAGATCCTCAAGAATATTCAGACCCAACTGGTCAAAGTGGTCAGTCAAATTGGCCGTGCCGGGCATTATACGGTCATTCTCAATGACAAGTCGGTGTTATATGTCAGTGGTGCCATTGATTTAACCGGGCAGGTGGTGGCAGCGATGAACAGCACGATGAGTGCGGCAAAGTCCACAGGTAAAAAATAATGAGGGCAGCCAGCGCACATCGCCTTCAGGATCTGGCACAACACATTGCTGGAGAAGTACGCGGTGATGCGGAATATCTGATTACCGGCATGGCACCTCTGGATACTGCCGAGGCTGGGGATATTACTTTTTTCCAGGCGAGCAGCCTGCGCAGCTGTTTGCAGTCCAGTCAGGCTGGTGCTGTTATCCTCAGTTCTGAATTTGCTGATGATTTTTCTGGGCACTGCATTGTTGTCAAAAACCCCTATGCGGCTTTTGCTAAAACCATGCAGTACCTGTTTCCTGTGGCCCGATCTGAACCGGGTATTCATCACAGCGCTCAACTGGATCGGAATGTACAGATCCATCCTGAGGTACGCATGGATGCTTTCGTCAAGGTGGAGGCGGGGGCACAGATCGCGGCCCGAGTTTGGCTTGAGGCAGGGGTATTTGTGGGCGCTGACGTTCAGATAGGGGCGGGCACCCATGTTTATCCGGGTGCGAAAATCTACTCTGGTTGCCGCATTGGCGAACGGTGTGTTGTCCACGCGGGTGCGGTCATTGGTGCCGATGGTTTTGGGTTTGCGGAAGAAAACGGAAAATATCTGAAAATTCCCCAGATAGGCGGGGTACTGATTGGCAATGATGTGGAGATAGGTGCCAATACCTGTATTGATCGTGGTGTTCTGACCGATACGATCCTTGCCGACGGGGTCAAGATCGATAATCTGGTACAAATCGGCCATAATGTACAAATAGGCGCGCATACCGTTATTGCCGGCCAAACGGGAATAGCAGGCAGTACCCGTATTGGCAGCCATTGCCGGATTGGCGGGCAGGTTGGCATTACCGGCCATGTTGAAATAGCGGATAACTGCGTGATTGCCGGACAAAGTGCTATTACCCATTCGTTACGCAGCCCGGGGGTTTATTCGGGAGTGGTCCCTGCCCATGAAATTACGCGATGGCGGCGCATTGTTGCCCGCTTTGACGGGCTGGATACCTTATTTCGGCGGGTAAAAAATCTGGAAAAAAATTCTGCGCACCAAGCATCAACTGACGGAGAGCCATTTCATGGAGAGTGAACTGAATATTCAGGATATTATGAAGCGATTACCGCATCGCTATCCTTTTTTGCTGGTGGACCGTGTGCTGCATGTGGAAGTGGGGAAATCATTGCGTGCGATCAAAAATGTCACTATAAATGAGCCCTTTTTTCAGGGACATTTTCCGGCTATGCCCGTCATGCCAGGGGTTTTGATTATTGAAGCCCTGGCCCAGGCTGCTGCTCTACTGGCTTTTGTTTCGGAAGATAAATATGGTGAAAATGCTGCTGTGTATTTTGCCGGTATTGATAAAGCCCGCTTTCGCAAACCGGTCACTCCAGGCGATCGCCTGGAACTGCTGGCTAACGTCAGCCGGCGTCGCTCGGGAATGTGGCAAATGGAAACCCAGGCATTGGTGGATGGTCATGAGGTGGCTTCGGCCCTGTTGATGGCGACACTTCGGGAAACCGCTCCATGACTAGGGATATTCACCCTACGGCCATTGTTGATTCAGGTGCTATTGTGGGTGCCGATTGTAAAATTGGTCCTTACGCAGTGATTGGTGCTCACGTCGAGCTGGGCGCTCATTGTCAGATCGGTGCGCATGCGGTACTGGAAGGTCCGACCAGGATAGGCAGCCATAATCATATTTTTCAGTTTGCTTCAGTGGGGACAGCTCCTCAGGATCTAGGTTACCAGGGCGAGTCTACGGCACTGGAAATTGGTTCGCACAATACCTTGCGGGAATTCGTGACGGTGAATCGCGGCACGGTAAAGGGGGGCGGTGTTACGCGGATTGGTAGCCATAATCTGCTCATGGCCTATTGTCATGTGGCGCATGACTGCCGCATCGGCGATCAGGTGGTGATGGCCAATGCGGCGACTCTGGCCGGACATGTCTGCATTGAAGATCATGCCATTCTGGGTGGCCTTTCTGCCGTACATCAATTTGCACGCATAGGTTCACATGCCATTTTGGGTGGGGGGACCATGGCACCTTTGGATATTCCACCTTATATGATGGCTGCCGGGAACCATGCCAGTCTTCATGGAATTAATGTGCGTGGTCTGGCTCGGCGTGGCATTTCCCGCGAGACCATTTTGCAAATCAAACGCGCTTACAGGATTTTGTTCCGTTCCGGGCAACGACTGGATGATGCTATGGAAGAGGTGCGCCAGCGCGGTCTTGATGCCCCGGAAATCGCCCATTTGCTGGACTTCATCCAGAACAGCAAGCGCGGAATTACCCGACCATGAAAAATCTCAAAACAGCCGTGATCGGTGTGGGTCATCTGGGTCGTTTTCATGCCCAGAAATATGCCAATTTGTCCGATCTGCAAGGCATTTATGACGCCAATCCCGATCGTGCTGCTGAAGTGGCCCGGGAACTGGGCTGTCGGGCTTTTGCCAGTATTCCTGAGCTGCTGGCTTCAGTAGAGGCCATATCCATAGCGACCCCAACTTCAACCCATCATGAGGTTGCTGAAGAAGCACTGCGTGCGGGAGTGCATTGCCTGGTTGAAAAGCCGTTCACGCTGGATATTCCGGAAGCAGACGCCCTGATTGCCCTGGCTCAGGAACGTCAACTGGTTCTGGCTGTGGGGCATATCAAAAGAGTGCATCCAGCCATTCGCTATTTGCGTCAGGCGGGTTATGGCGCCCCGCGTTACCTGGAGGCAGAGCGTCTGGCACCGTTCAAGCCCCGTTCTCTGGATATTGATGTCATCATGGATCTCATGATTCATGATCTTGATCTGACTTTATTGTTGACCGAGGCCGAACCTGTTGATGTGCGCGCGGTAGGCGTTGCTGCGGTGACCGACAAGGCCGACATGGCCAATGCCTGGATTACTCTCAGTAACGGTACCGTGGCGAACCTTGCGGCCTCCCGGGTGGTTCGCGAACCGGCACGGCGCTTGCGGATTTTCTGGCAGGACCGTTACGCTTCTGTGGATTTTATCCAGAATACCCTGCACATTTACCATCGCGGAGAAGGCGCCGTGCCAGGTATTCCCGGTGTTCGGGATGAAGCCGTCAATTTGGCTAAAACCGATGCCCTGGCCGCAGAAATTGAAGATTTTCTGGGTGCGGTGCTGCGTCAATCTCCGGTATTTTGTGATGGTATGGCGGGTCGCCGGGTATTGGCGGCAGCACTGCAAGTACGCAAGGCGGTGGATGGTTTTCTTTCCCGATGAGGGATGGGCCAGACCCAGTGAATGAATTTCTAAACAGGATATCAATACATGAGTTATAGTACAGCCATTCCCATGGTCGATTTGCGCGCGCATTTTCAGCCACTGCGTGAAGAAATTCTTGCCGGATTGGGAAAAATTCTGGATCAGGCGGGTTTTATTCTCGGTGAACACGGTCGTGCTCTGGAACAGGATGTGGCCCAACTTTGTGGCGTAGCCCATGGGGTAGGCTGTGCGTCGGGAACAGATGCATTGTTGCTGGCTCTGCGTGCTTTGGGGATTGGGCCGGGGGATGAAGTCATTGTGCCTACCTTCACCTTTATTGCTACGGCAGAAGCGGTCCTTTACGTGGGGGCAAAGCCGGTCTTTGTAGACGTGGACCCGCAAAATTATGTGCTGACCGCGTCACTTGTTGAAGCGGCCATCACCGACCGCACAAAAGCCATTATTCCAGTGCATCTTTATGGCCTGCCTGCCGATATGCCCGCTATCATGTCTTTGGCGCAACAGTATCATCTGAAGGTCATTGAAGATTGTGCCCAGGCTATTGGGGCCAGTATTCATGGGCGTGCGGTGGGAAGCTTTGGTGATATCGGCTGTTTTTCCTTTTTCCCCAGCAAAAATCTTGGCGGTGCTGGTGATGGCGGCATGGTGGTGACCAATGATCCGGAACTGGAAAAACAATTAAGGGGCTTGCGCAATCATGGTTCATGGCAGACTTATCATCATGATGTACTGGGTTATAACAGTCGTCTGGATGAAATGCAGGCATTGATTTTGCGCACGGAATTTCCGCATCTTTCTATTTTTAATGCGGGTCGTCAACGGGCTGCTGCCTGGTATGCCGAGCATCTGGCGGGCCTGGATCTGCAGTTACCCCATGCACCAGAAGCTTATCAGCATGTATACCACCAATATACGATTCAGCTGGAAGGTCGGGATGCGGTAAAAGCCGCCTTGCAGGCTGAGCAGATTGCCAGCGCCATTTACTACCCCATTCCCGGCCATCGCCAGAAAATGTTTGGTGATCAGCCTCAAGGCCATTGTCCGGTAGCGGACAATCTGGCCGAGCGGGTTTTGTCCTTGCCCATGTTTCCCGAGCTGCAAGAGGCGCAGGTTGCCCGGGTGGCAGAGGTGATTCGCCGCACGCTGAAGGATTAAAGCGTTGGGCAAGGTATTTATCCTTGCTGTAGAGCGTTCCGGAGAAAATCTCGGACTGGAAATCATGGAAAATGCGACTGCTGCTGGTCTGGATTTACATTGGTCAGGAGTAGTGGGTTCGCGTTTGCAGGCCGCCGGCGTTGAAAATATTGCCGACGGGGAACCACTTGCCATCATCGGTCTGGTTGAGGTGCTGCGCCATTATGGGGCGCTACGCCGACTGTATCATCAGGTTGTATCGCACCTGAAAAATGAAAGGCCCACTTGTGTCATTCTGATTGATCACCCAGCATTCAATATGCGCATTGCCAAGGCTGCCAAGGCACTGGGCATTCGCGTTCTTTATGTGGTGGGGCCGCAGATTTGGGCCTGGCGCGGGCAGCGCATTCATCAAATCAAGCAGATTGTTGATCAAATGCTGGTGCTTTTTCCCTTCGAAGTTCCTATTTATGCCGAAGCCGGTGTTCCGGTGCAGGTTCTGGCCCATCCTTTGCTGGCACAGACTACTGCTGCACCTGATCGTTTGACTGCTCGGGCGGCTCTGGGGTTCGCGGCGGATGATCAGGTGCTCGCCTTGCTGCCCGGCAGCCGGCGTGGTGAGCTGGAAAAACTTTCCCGCCGTTATGCGCAAACCGCAAGTTTGCTGCGCGAGCAGATGCCCCGGTTGAAAATTGTCGTGGCTCTGGCTCGTGATGAACTGGCGTCGGCCTGGAAGCGTCAGTGGGAACATGGAGCAGGCCCCTGTGATGCTCTGGTGGTTATTGCCCAAACCCGCACGGTACTGTCAGCCGCCAATGTGGTACTGGTGGCTTCCGGAACGGCGACCCTGGAAACCGCACTGATGGAACGTCCGGCGGTAGTGGTTTATGCCCTGAATGCGCTGACCTACGCTTTTGCGCGGCGCCTGGTTAAAACCCCTTTTGTGGCCATGCCCAATATTTTACTCAAGGAGTCTGTTTATCCGGAGTTTTTGCAGGATGCCTTTAAACCCGGACAAGTCGCTGCAGCTCTGTTACCCTTGTTTACCGATGCCGGTCATAAACAAGTTCAGCGCCTGAAGCAGATACGTGACTTGTTGCAGGGGGATTCCGCAGAGGCGTTGCAACAGGTTTTGCGGAAAATGCTTTTATGACTGGTAAATCTAGAAATGGCAAGTGGCATGAATAATTGAGAATGAGTACAGCCAGAAGATCTCCGGTTTTGGAACACTGGGGCCCCTCGTGCGCGGGTGTGGATGAAGCCGGTCGTGGTCCGCTGGCGGGGCCGGTCATTGCGGCGGCGGTGATTTTGCGTGAACCTCTGTACGGCCTGAATGACTCCAAGAAAATGACCGCCAAGGCCCGCCTGCAATGGGCTGCCAGAATTCGGCAGGAAGCGCGGGCCTGGTCGTTGAGCTGGGCGGCAGTGTGGGAAATTGAGCGCTACAATATTTTACAGGCCTCTTTACGGGCCATGTCCCGGGCTATTGCTGCCCTGCCAGTGCGTCCGGAGCTTGTTGTTGTGGATGGTAACCAGTCACCGCCGGGCTGGCAGGTTGAGACTCTGGTGGGCGGTGATGGTCGGGTAGATGCTATTGCAGCGGCCAGTATTCTCGCCAAGGTGGCCAGAGATCAGACCATGCAGGTGTTGGATGCTTATTATCCGCATTATGGCTTGGCCCGGCACATGGGTTATGGAACCGCAGTCCATATGCAGGCATTACAGCGATATGGACCTTGTCCGCTGCATCGACGTGGTTTTGGTCCGGTGGATCGAGCCTGGGAGGCAAAGCAGTGAGTGAACCGACTTTTGTCCATCTTCATGTGCATTCCGAATATTCGCTGGAGGATGGCATTATTCCGGTCAAGGCGCTGGCCAAGCGCTGTGCCGAAAAAAATATGCCGGCAGTGGCGATTACGGATCACGGTAATCTTTTTGCTCTGGTGAAGTTTTATAACGCCGCCCGCAGTCAGGGCGTGAAACCACTGATCGGGAGTGAAATCTGGGTCCACGATGAGGGCGATGCAGACCGCCCCGCCAGCCTGATCTTGTTGTGCATGAACAAAACCGGTTACGCCAATCTCAGCCGTCTGTTGAGTCGCGCCTATCTGGAGGGACATCAGCAGGGCCGCCCGCAAATTGCCGCCGAATGGTTGCAGCAGGCCAGTGATGGATTAATTGCCCTTTCCGCAGCGGGGCAGGGTGAAATCGGTCGGGCTTTGCTGCGCCGCGATCATGCGCAGGCTGAACTGTTGGCAAAACGCTATGCAGACTGGTTTCCCGAACGCTTTTATCTGGAACTGCAACGGAATGGCGAAAAAGATCAGGAAAGTCTGCTGCAAGCAACCCTCGGGCTGGCCGAAAAGCTGGATTTGCCGGTGGTGGCTACCAATAATGCCCATTTTCTGGATGCCGCCGATTTTGCCGCTTTTGATGCCCGTCAATGCATTTCTGCAGGGCTGACCCTGGATGATCCACGTCGGCCGCGACGATTTACCGCCGAACACCGTTTACCGGATCCAGAGGAAATGCGGACACTTTTTGCGGATTTACCCGAAGCTTGTGACAACACGGTAGAAATTGCCAAACGCTGTAATCTGGAGTTGGTGCTGGGCCAATACGCCTTGCCGGATTATCCCATTCCTGAGGGTCAGTCTGTGGATGAATATCTGCATGAAGCGGCTCAGAAAGGGTTGCAGGTGCGTCTGAATGCCCTGGGGATTCGGGCTGAAGGCAGCTTGCCTTACCATGAACGCCTGCTGCGTGAAGTGGGGGTGATCCAGCAAATGGGTTTCCCCGGTTATTTTCTGATTGTGGCGGACTTTATCCAATGGGCCAAGAATAACGGGGTTCCAGTCGGACCCGGACGTGGTTCGGGCGCCGGTTCTCTGGTGGCCTATGCCCTGGGGATTACCGACCTCGATCCGATCAGCAATGGCCTGCTTTTTGAACGCTTTCTGAATCCTGAACGGGTTTCCATGCCCGATTTTGACGTGGATTTCTGTATGGATCAGCGCGACCGGGTCATTCAGTATGTCGCTGAAAAATATGGCCGCGAACGGGTTGGTCAGATCATTACCTTTGGAACCATGAAGGCGCGGGCGGTAGTCCGGGACGTTGGCCGGGTGCTGGGACTGCCCTACGGGTTTGTGGA